>PJUF01000514.1_pt1 | contig 26865 bp, 23 predicted proteins | sample 1512191 | NCBI WGS metagenome assembly PJUF01 (sample SAMN08177673, study PRJNA422409) | Feces metagenome, whole genome shotgun sequencing project. | isolation source: Chicken feces (3) enriched on wood chips | host: Gallus gallus | place: USA: Madison | collected 2015-01-15 | reverse complement strand
TGCCGCAGCTTCTGGTGCTGCAATCCATCCGTCGTCTCGGCGAGGTCAGCACCCGCGCCATTTCTCAGGACGTCTCCATGTCGCCGCCGACCGTGGTGGCGGTGCTCGACCGACTGGAGGCGCGCGGCCTCATCGTCCGGTACAGATCGACCACGGATCGTCGCATCGTCCACGCGCGCCTGACCGAACCGGGGCACAAGGCTCTGGCCGAGGCGCCGGACCTACTTCATGCCGATGTGCTGGCGAGGCTCGCGCTGTTGTCGCCGAACAAGCGACGCCAGATCGCCGGCGCCGTCGCCGCTCTCGCCGATCTCATGGCTCCTTCCGACTTGGGTACGGAAACACATCGAAGCGCCTGAACAGGTCGACGCGTCGTTTGCCAGCGCCTCTGCGACGTCGTTCTCGCCGTCACCGTTCATGTCACCGGCTATCCCTGCCGCAATTCGCGTGGCTGGGCATAGGCGAGGAGAACACCGGCTAGACAGTCATGACGCCAAGTTCTGGAACGCCTCCTCGCCCATCAACTTCTCTCCTGAGCAAAAGAGGAGCGAGCCATGACCGAGACACCCCGTGATCCGCCTGAACACCTCAACAACGAGGACGGCGACCTGACGCCGGTCAAAGCCGACACGGTATCGAAGGGCGATCCAGCGGAACGGCTTCGCGGCGTCGGCCAGGAGAACATCTCGGCCCGTCCGGCCAGGCCGAGATCATCGGACCCGCCCCCTGCCCCGCCGGAGTTGGACGACGACGCGACACAGATGAAGAAGATCGAGGACGCCGCCGGTACGGAGCCTTCACCGCCTGGCGTCGCCGAGCCGGAAGGCGCACGCGAACTGCCCAGGCCGCCGCTTGCGGATCCGACCTGATGGCTCCGCGGCTCAAGCTGTTCGAGTGGTCGGACGGCTTCCACACCTTCACCGTGGCGGCCAGCTCGCGACCGAAGGCGTTAGCCGCTTGGGGCAGCGGCCAGGATCTCTTCGCCACCGGCTTGGCCAAGGAAGTCGACGACAACCCCGACGCTGACGCCGCCAAGGCTTCGCCCGGCACGGTGATTGAGCGCAGGCTCGACGTGAAGCTGCCGGCGAGCGCTCCGAAGAAGGACGCGGCGAAGGAGACGAAGCAGCCCAGCGCCGCCGATCGGAAACGGGTGGAGGAGGCCCAACTCGCTCTGGACGACCTCGACACCATGCACGGTCAGGCCGCACGGCGGCTGGATGAAGAGCTGCAAGCCCTTAGAGCGCGCAGGGAAGAGGAACGGGCGGCCTATGAAGCGCAGCGCGAGAAACTACAGGCTCGCCTGGAGAAGGCGCGCGCTAAGCTCTAGAACTCATCGTCTTCTTCGTCCTCGGCCTCGAAATCCGCGAACACGAGCTGCATCTCGACCCTCACCTCGTCCATGGTCTGCTGGACCCAGGCGTGAAGGGCGCGGACGGTCTTCTCGGCTGATACGGCGTCCGGCGAGAACAGACGCTCCATGACATCCGTCAGAGCCTGGTTCCTGCCCATGAGCACGCCAGCCCGATAAATCGGGTCGTCTGAAGGGCCGATGTCGTCGTCTTCGTCCATGTGCGACCTTCTGGCGCGCTAACACTCTTGTGAGTTGCGCACTCGCGTAACGGTTGTGACCCTCTCGCCAGGAGATAGTCTCCATCGGGAGAGTTATATGTCCGTAAAACTATAGGCGTCGCGATGGCTGCACTCACGATGAATGTTATGGCCGCGGGCGCGGCGCCCGTGCCGCCTCACTGGTAACCTTGCGCAGCGCTTCGCCGTCAACAAATCCCTTCAATGGGATCGGCGGCCCGGCTTGAGGACAGTCCCCCGGTTCTCGCTGGGCCGCTTCGATTCGCGAAGTAGCTCGGCAGTAGGAACCAGTGAACCTCCCACCGCTTGGTTTCAGGCAACAAACAGGGAGATGACCATGACCGACGCCCAACCGAACGATCCGAACAGCAATCCTAGCGAAGCGCCCGACCTGGACGGCGATGAAATCGAAGCCGGCCGCCAGGCTCGCAAGAGCGGAGCCAATCAAGACCCGCTGGCGAACAACAATCCGGCCGACCGGAGCCCATCGCCTTCGACCGGCGGCGACGGCGCCGCGGGCGCCGGCGGTCCGAAGGGCTTTGGCACAGGCGCCTGATCAGCAAGAATGGGTGGCTGGCCGAATCTCGGGAGCGGCCCCCATTCGACTGATTGATCGTCGGTGGCGGCGGCGCTCTTGCGCCGCCGCACAGCTTGAGCGCCGCCCTGTTCCGGCGACGCCCTATACACTTGGCGTCCGGGCGCACCGAGCCGCCCTGACCGCCTCTCTCCCGATCGTCGCAGGTGCGATCTCGCAGTTCACCAGAGAGGCGCGCAGCCATCGGGCTCACTCTGCGCAAATCTGACGCCGCCAGGCTGGTCGGCTAAGGCCGCCGCGCGCGTGTCGCACTAGCGACCGTCGCAACGCCAAGGCCTGCAACGACAAGGTCCTCGAAAATCCCGCTGCGGGTCTGGCCAATGCACCGCAGCGCGGCCTTTCGGCCGGCCAGCGTCAGATAGGACAGCGGTATGGCGACGCCTACGGCCAGGGCGGCGCCGCGCCGCTCGCGCCCCCTCGGCGCCAGAGCGCCGCCGGCGATCCCGGCGCTCGCGATCCGGGCAAGCAGGCCGAGGAATACCGTACGATCCGGCGCGGACTTCATCTTGTCGCCCAGCAGTTCGCCAACGCCCATCGCCAGCGCACCGAACCTGAATAACGGACGATCGAGCAGAACGAATCTGCCCGGCGTGGCGCGGCGGCCCAGCCGCGCTGCGGCGATGACGGCCATGGGCGTCATCGAACGCGCGCTGGCGGCGGCGCCGATCAGGGCCGAGGGAAGCAGGTCGAGGAAGCGCATGAAGGCTCAACCCTCTCCGACCGGGCGGGTTGCGTCGGCCGTCTCACGGAGCCTCCATCCATCCTCGCACATTTCCGGCGAGGACCGCCACGGCACCGAAAAGCGCGATGAGCTATTCTGAGGTCGCCACTGCGCCCGCGTTGAGCGTCAACACAGTCCCGCATGAAGAGAACACGATTTAAGTCGGTGAGAGATCAGGAGCCTCCCCTCGTTCCTTATAGAAGAATCGCACCATCTCAAACAAAGCTCCTACTTCTCGATTTGGCAGGAAGCAGATCGTTCGAAACGCCTCCGCGAATCGGAGCCACTCGGGGGTGTTACGGCCTCGGAAATATTCGTTATTTCCGGAAGCGCCGATCTTCTCCCCAATCCTGTTAGCTTATGACAATCAGGCCATAACTGGTCGCGGATCGGCCATACGGATTTGCCCCGCGAAAGAGCATCTCCGCTGAGATGACATCAATCGCTAGGCGCCTGCGATCCGTTCAGGGGGCGGCTGCACACTGGGGCGCTCCCCCCGTTGGAGCGGCTGCCTTGCCCTACTCACTACTGCTGCCGCCCAGAGCACCCCCCATGCGAGTCTTACCGAGCCGAACGCCTATCGACGTCGAAAATCAGGAAAAGCTGCCAAGTCAAAGCCAGGATCGCCAGACCTGACAATATCCAGGGGTGACCGATCCAAAGGGCGGACCAGTCAAAGCTGCCATTGTTGATCTTCTTGATATGATTGAAATTCTGGCTGATCCCGACGACCAGGCCCATCATTCCGACGACGGCGGCGATATAGCGCGGCCACAGGGCGTCATATGATTTCAGCATCAAGATGAGCGCCAGGACGCCAAGAGCGAACCGCTGGACCCGACAGTAGGGGCACGGGAAGACCAGGCCAGCCAGATCGACAGCCAGGGTGAACAGGACCACGGCAAGAATGGCGGCGCCCACGATTCGCCGGTTCAAAAGGGCGCTTCCCAGCAAACTCATGATCTTGTTCACGCCAGCTCCAATCCCATCAACCCCAGGGCGCCTGCGCCCCACCCGATATAGCTTTGCCTGCCAGCGTCGCCGTGTGAATGCAATGATCGGATCGCTCGACAGCACGGGCGTCAATCCGGCTTTCGCCCTTCCCCGCCGGAACCGGCGCTTCGGATGTTGATCCGATCGAGCAAGAGCTCGACGCGCAAGCCGCCCAGAGGCGAGTTCAGAAAGCGAACTTCGCCGCCATGGGCCTTGATCGTCGCCAGAACGATCGACAGTCCCAGTCCCGCACCTTCATGACGACCGCCGGCTCCCCGAAAGAAGCGCTGTCCAAGTCGTGAAAGCTCGTCCGCAGCCGCCCCCGCCCCGTCATCCTCGACGACCAGACGCGGGGGCCGGAGCGTCATTTCCAGTCCGATGCGTATCCGCTTGTCCGCATGACGCCGGGCGTTCGCCAGCAGATTGTCGGCGGCCGCGCCAAAGCGAACAGGATCGACATACAGAAGGCCGTCCTCCCCGAAGAACTGAACCCTTTCATCCGAGACGGCCGCAGGAAAGGCCTGCCTCAGGGTGATCAATCGGCGGTTTTCGTTCTGGATCGGGGTCTCATCCTCGCGCGCCAGCGCCAGCAGCCCCGCCACCAGCCGCGCCGTGCGATCGACCGAGGTCTGGATCTGCTCAAGCGCATGTCGCCGGATCGACGGGTCGTCCGTAGCGGCGGCGATCTGCGCCTGTATCCGCAGACCCGCCAGCGGCGTTCGCAGTTCATGCGCCGCCGCCGCTGTGAACTCCGCCTCTCGGCGCCGTGCGGCGCCCAGGCGGCCGATCAGATCGTTCAAGGCCAGGACGAACGGCTGCAACTCACGGGCGCCGTGGGACACGTCGATGGGAGCCAGATCATCGGCATCGCGCGCGCTCAAAGCGTCGGTCATCTGACGGACCGGCGCCAAGCCTCGCCCCACCGACCACCAAATCAGGGCGCCCAGCGCCGCCAGCCCCAGAACCGCCGGTCCGATCAGGCCCGTCACGACGCTTCCGACCAGATGTTCGCGGACCGCCAGATTGTCGCCGACCATCACCCGAAATCCGGCCTGCGGATCGCTGACGGTATAGACGCGCCATCGCTCCCCTCGAATCTCTCGCTCGGAGAACCCGTCCTCTCCGCCGGACAACTGCTCTACGGGCGCGCTTTGGGATCGTCCCAGCAACTGGCCGTCCATCGACCAGATCTGACAGGAGAGTTGGCGATCATAGACGTGGCCGGCCTTCGTTTCAGAGGCCTGGATGACAGGGCGAACATCGCCCGCCCGCATCATCGAGGACACCATGCGGGCGGATTCCATCAGACGGCTGTCCAGAACCTGCTGCACCTCGGCGCGGGTATGCACCTCGGCCCACAGAACCGCCCCGCCCCATACCAGGGCGGTGACGAGTGCCAGTGTGGCGAACAGCCTGAAGCGGATCGATTTCATTGCAGCGTATAGCCGACGCCGCGAACCGTGCGGATGAAGCCGGCGCCCAGCTTGGCGCGTAGATGATGAATATGAACCTCGACGGCGTTCGAACCGATATCCTCCTGCCAGCCATAGAGCCGCTCTTCGAGCTGCGCGCGCGAAAGCACCTGGCTCGGCCGCTCCATCAGAGCTTCGAGAACGGCGAACTCGCGACGCGACAACGACAGGTCGCCATCCCCGCACCAGGCCAGTCGGGCCTTTGGATCAAGGGTCAGATCCCCGTGACGCAAGGCGGGTGATGACCGTCCCAGCAACCGCCGCCGAACCGCCCTCAGTCGGGCGGCGAGTTCGTCAAGGTCGAAGGGTTTGCCCACATAGTCGTCCGCGCCGGCGTCAAGCGCCTGTATGCGGTCGCGACTGTCGTCGCGCGCGGACAACACCACGACGCCGACATCCATGTCCCGCTCGCGCGCATACCGCAGCACCGACAGACCGTCGCCGTCCGGAAGGCCGAGATCCAGCACGACGGCGTCGAAGCCCGACGCCTCCAGCGCCGCCCTCGCCTCTTCGACCGTGGCGACCTGTTCGACGGTCCAGCCGCAAGCGCTCAGGCCGACGCTCAGCCCGTCGGCCAGAACCGGATCGTCTTCAATGGCGAGAATTCTCATGATTTCGATTTGCGGGTCGCGGCTTAAGCCTGACTTAAGTTCATTCTACGACCTGTCCCCGCCATGATGTCTCTCCAACGCTTCGTCAGCGTCATGCTGCTTCTGCTCATCATCGGTTTGGGCGGATCAGCATTGGCGCAAGCGCCCTTGCCTCTCGACCAGGCCTTCGTGCTCAAGGTGTCGCGCCAAGCCGACGGCGATGTGGCGTTCGACTGGACCATCGCGCCGGGACACTACCTTTATCGGGATCATACAGCCGCAACGGCGTCAGGCGCCAAGGACGCCCTGCCGCTGAGCCTGGCTCCTGGCGAGCGCAAGGATGATCCAGGTTTCGGCGTCGTGGACGTCTGGTACGGCAAGGGCCGCGCGGTCCTGTCGGCCGAGGCCCTGGCTGCGGCGGGCGCGCCCCGTTCGATCGACGTCACGTTCCAAGGCTGTCTTGAGGACGCCATCTGCTACCCGCCGACGACGCGGACCGTCGAAACGCCCGCGAAACCGGAGGCGCCGGCATCGGCGCCGACGACGCCCGCGCCGGCCACGCCTATCGTCTCCGTCGTTCAACCGCCGAAGGACGTCTCGACCGAGCCGACCGGGCCATTGGTCGAACCGGCAGCCCCTGAGCCCTCGCCTCTCGCACCGTCTGAGGCGGTTCCGACCCCGGTCGGCCTGATCGACAGCCTGGCGCTGAAAGGCGGCGCTGTGTGGGTGCTGGCGGCCTTCTTCGGCTTCGGCCTGCTGCTGGCCTTCACCCCGTGCGTTTTTCCCATGTACCCGATCCTCGCGGGCGTCATCGGTCGCGGCGTGGACGGCCGAGGAACAAGGCGAGGCCTGATCCTGTCGATCGCCTATGTTCTTGGTCTGGCCGCCGCCTTCGCCTTGCTGGGCGTCGCGGCCGCCTGGTCGGGTCAGAACCTGCAGGTCGCCCTGCAATCGGCCTGGGCCGTCGGCGGCCTCAGCCTCATCTTCCTGGCCCTGGCGATCTCCATGTTCGGCGGGTTCGAGCTGCAACTGCCTTCAGCATGGACCAGTCGCTTCTCGCGCGAAGAAGGACAGGGGCGGCGTTCAGCGCCATCCGCCGCCGCCATGGGTTTCGTTTCAGCCCTGATCGTCGGCCCTTGCGTCACCGCACCGCTGGCTGGAGCTCTGCTCTATATCGCCCAGACGGGAGACGTAGTTCTGGGCGCGGCGGCCTTGTTTTTCCTGGGGCTGGGCAAGGGCGTGCCCCTGATCGTGTTCGGCACCGCCGGAGCTCGCTTCCTGCCGAAGGCGGGTCCCTGGATGGACCGGGTCAAGACGGCTTTCGGCTTCGCCTTCCTGGGCATGGCCTGGTGGTTGGCCGGACGTATCCTGCCGCCGGCCGTCACCCTGGCGACGGGCGCGGCGCTCAGCTTCGCCGCCGCCGCCGTGCTCGGGCTCTTCAGCCCCGCGACGAACAATCTGATCTCGAACCTCGCCCGAAGCGCCGGACTGGCGGCGAGCCTATGGGGCGCCCTCATCCTGATCGGCCTCGGTCTCGGCGCGGTCGACCCCTGGCGGCCGCTTGCGCCCCTGATGTCGGCCAATTCAGGCGCGGCCGCGACGCTATCTGTCGTCCCGACCGCCATCGTCGAGGATCAGGCGACGCTGGAGCAGGCCCTGGCTCGCGCCGCCGATGTCCGCCGTCCGGCCGTCCTCTACTTCACCGCCGACTGGTGCACGATCTGCAAGGCCGTTGATCGTCGCATTCTGGCCGATCCGGCGACGATCGCTGCGTTCGCCGCAGCAGACCTGATCAAGGTCGACGTCACCCAAAATACGGCTGATACGCGTGACCTGATGAAGCGCTACGGGGTGGCCGGGCCGCCGACCATGATCTTCCTGACCGCTTCATCCACCGAGGCGACCGGAGCCCGCCTGATCGGCGATATGACGGCCCAGCAGGTCCAGACGGCGTTGGAACACGCCGGGGCAAGGTCATGAACGCCGTCTCCCTGGGCCCGCTGGTCCTGTCAGGCGAACGTTTCGCCATCCTGGCCGGCGTCTTCGTCTTCATCATTGGAACGGGCCTTCTCGCCACTCGCGTCAGCCCTCGCTTCAATCTCTGGAGCAGCGTCGTCGCCTTCGGCGGTATCGCAGCCGCTCGCCTTGGTCATGTCCTGACCCATTGGGAGTATTTCCAGGACGATCCGTGGCGCGCCCTGGCGGTCTGGCAAGGCGGCTTCAGCTGGATATGGGCCGTGCCGGTCATCATCGCCGCGATGGTCGTGCTGCTGCGGACCAGGCGAGAACGCGCCTGGGCCCTGGCGCCGTTGGCGGTCGGCGCGCTCGTCTGGACGACAGCCTATCAACTGGTCTCCGCCACCGAGCCCCTGCCTCCGCCCCATCTCACCCTGAGCGCGCTTGAGGGGCCGCCTATCGACCTGTCGGCTGTCGACGGTCGTCCCGCCGTGATCAACCTGTGGGCGACCTGGTGCCCGCCCTGCCGTCGGGAAATGCCCGCCCTGGCGCAAGCCCAGATCGAACACCCGGACGTACGCTTCCTTTTCATCAATCAGGGCGAAGGCGATGTCGTCGTGCGTCGCTTCCTGACGAATGAAGATCTGAACCTTCAATCCGTCCTGTTCGACACGGCGATGGAGGTTCCGCGCCACTATCGAACAGTCGGCATTCCCGTGACCCTGTTTCTTCACGCCGATGGCCGTCTGGCCAAGGCTCATCTGGGTGAAATCGCCCCCGAGCAGATCGCGACCGAAATCGCGCGTCTTAACTAGCCCGCCATGCTCAAAGGAAGTCCCATGATCCGCAAACTCGTCCCCGCCCTCGCTGCAGCCGCGGCGGCGCTGGCCGCCTGCAGCCCCGCCGATGCCGACAACGGCGCCGCCGGGACAGCGGTCGTTCAGGACATGCCGCCCATCGCCAGGACAGGCTTCGACGATCTGTTGCACAATCCGGCCACGCCGTTCCTGGGCGCCGAGAACGCTGACGTCACCATCATCGGGTACGTCGACTACAACTGCCCCTACTGCAAGAAGATGTTCGTCGAAATCGACGAGGTTCTAAAGGCGGATCCCAAGCTCCGGGTTCTCTATAAGGACTGGGCCATCTTCGGCGCCGTATCGGAAAACGCCGCCCGATCCGCCCTGGCCGCCGGTTATCAAGGCAAGTACCACGCGGTCCACGCCGCGTTCATGAAGCATCCCTCGCGGGTCACCGACGATGAGATACGCCGCCTGCTTCAAGGCGCCGGGGTTGATCTGGCGCGGTTAGACCAGGATCTGGAGACGCACCGCGCCGAGATCGACGACGTGCTGATGCTCAATATGCAGGAAGCCATGGCCATGGGTCTGCAAGGCACCCCCGCCTTCATCATCAACGGCTATCTGATCCCGGGCGGAATGCCGCGAGCCCAGCTGGAAGCCATCATCGCCCGCCTGCGCACGGGCCAACCTCTGCGTTAAGGCTGCAAGGACTGCGGCGGCGGCGTCCAAACGACGACGTCGCCCGCCTTGAGCCCCGACAGCACCTCGACGCCCATCGGACCGACCTGGCCCACGACAATATCGCGCCGAACGGGCTCGGCGCCGCGCGCCCGAACCATGACGAAGGCGTTGGGCGCAGCCCCCTGGACCGCTTCAGGGGGCGCAACCAGGGCACTCGGATTTTCATAGGCCACGATCGAGATGTTGGCGGTCATGCCGATCCGCACAGCCCGCGCGGCTTCGGGCGACAGGGGATCCAGTCTCACGCGCGCCTCAAACACGGCCTTGTTCGCGCCAGCGTCCGTACTGGCCTCGCCCGCGACGCCTGTGACAACTCCCGTCAAGGTCTGTCCGCCGAAGCCAGGCCCGGTGACGACGGCCTTCTGTCCGGGTTGAATGGCGTTGAGGTCCAGCTCGTCGAGCGTGAAAACCACGTCAAGCGCAGCTGTGCTGGCGATCACCGCTAAGGATTGCCCTTTGGCGACACGCCCTCCGGTCCGCACGACCTTGTCGGCGCTTTCGCCTTGCGACTCCGGCCGGACGATCACGCCGCCCTGCGGCGCGATGATGACGCCGTCGCCCCCGTCTCGCACTGCATCATACTGCGCCGCAGCGACAGCGCGTTGCAGCGATGCAAGACGCTTTTCTCCAGCGCCGGCTCGCCTGAGCGTTTCAGCGAGATCTTCGCGCGCGGAAACAAGCGCGGCCTCGCGCTGGCGCCGTTGCTGTAGAAGCCCCTCATGCTCGCTTCGGGGCACCAGCCCTCGCTCGAGCAAGGCCTGGGTTTCCGCGATTTTCGCCTCAAGGTCGCTCAGGTCAGCTTCGGCTGCGGCGATCGTCCGGGTCGCGCGACGCACTTCTACGCCTCCTTCCCAACCGGCCATTCGGTCAGCCTCGGCGTCCGCCTTCAGCCAGGCGGATTCCGCTTCCGCCCGACTCCGCAGGACATCCGCGGCGTCAAGTTCCAGCAAGCGCTGCCCGGCATCGATCTGATCGCCGTATTCAAACAGGACGCGGGTCACCCGGGCGTCGAACGGAGCGCTCAGATCAATACGCTCGCCAGGCGTCACCCGGCCTGAAAAGTTGACAGAAACAACAAAAGGCGCGCGCGTCATCGTGGCGCGCTGCTCCTCCATCGCGCCCTGGTCCGCCCCGCCGCGCGTCAAGCCGAACGCGGCTCCAGCGGTCAGAACCGCCACGACAGCCAGGGCGCCCTGCACTTTGCGAGATTTCAGTCGTTCAAGGAAATGCGCCATGTCTCAAGCGTGCTCCCGATTTGCTGATCCAGCGCCGTCAGCGCATTGAGGTACGCGATGTTGGCCGACAACTGCTGAGCATCCGCGGCGCGCAAGTCGGCCTGCAGAGACAGGACCTCAAAGTTCGAGGCCCTGCCGAAACGCAGGCGTTCCTGTCCGATCTCTAGAGCCTGCTCCGACAAGGCGCGAGCCCGCCGCGCCGCCTCCACCTGAAGCCAACTGGCCTCAACCGACTGAACCGCGTCCAGCACCTGACTTTCCACCGACTGCTTCATTTCCTCGAAGGCCAGTTCAGCCGTCTGCATATTGGTGTCCGCCGCCAGCCAGCTTTGGCGCCTTGACAGATCACCGATCGGAATATTCAGCCGCAGTCCGACCCTCGTGTCGGTTTCATTAAAGCGATCAAGGAACCTGGGGCCGTCATCACGCGTGGCCGAGGCTTCCAGCGACACGTCCCAAAGCCGCTGATTACGCGCGACAATGAGCGACTGACGCATCTGTTCGAGAGACGTGCGCTGGGCCAGAAGATCGATACGCGACGAAAAGGCCGTCGCCATCGCGCTGTCCAGATCCACCTCAACACGGGCCGCCGCAACGGGATCGACCGCCACGACATTGGTGCGGGAGGCCAGGGCCAGCAATTGCAGAAGTCCCAGTTGGGCCGAAACCACCTGCTGGCGCGCCTGCAACACGGCCACTTCCTGATTGGCTACGCCGGACTCTGTCTGAACGATGTCGGAAGCCGCCATACGCCCTGCCGCGATAAGCGCCTGGTTCGTTTCGAGCAGGATCCGGGTCCGCGCCAGAGCTTCTTCGGCTAGGCGCACCTGCTCCTGAGCCTGGATCAAGGCGCGATAGGATGTGATGACGGCGCTGACCGTCCCGGCGACCGTCGCCTCCAGCTGCAGCCGGTTGATCTCTTCCTGGAGACGAGCAATGCGGACGGGAGCCATGTTGACCGCCAACCCGGCCCCGCGCAGCAAGGGCTGACTCAGACTTACTCCCGCCGTTTCATACTCAGCCCCCTCGCCGGTCAAAGGGTCTGCCCGAGCCCATACGAAGTTCACCGTCCCTCCCAAGGGAGTACGCCAGGATGCTGAGGGGCTGATGACGATGTCGCCGTCGGTCTCGCCATCCTGACGTCGCTGCACGACCTCGATGCCGATCCCGCCTTGAGGGACGAAGGCGCGCTCGGCCACGCGCAGATCGAAACGCTGAACCACCCGCTGCAGATAGGCCGATCGGATTCCGCGATTATAACGCAGGGCCAGGGCGACGGCTTCATCCAGCGTCAACTCCAGCGGCGCTCCCGCCGGAATAGGCGCGGCGGACGGCAAGACCACGGGTGAAATCGGACCGGGCGTCGCCTGGGCGCGCGCGTCCACCGCGATCATCGCCAAGAGGCTCGACACGCCCAAGTTTACGAAAACTCTAGTCCCCACGCAGAGCCTCAATCGGCAGAATCCGCGACGCCGCAATGGCGGGATAGAGACCGAACACCAATCCCACACTCGCTGCGACCCCGGCCCCCAGAATCATGACGCCCCAGTTCACCGCAAATTCAAAAGGCAGGAACAGCGTCGCCAACCACGTCAGCCCCACGCCCAACACATCGCCCAGCACGCCGCCTCCCAGAGCCAGGACGATCGCCTCGATCAAGAACATCATGCGGATGTCGCCGGGCGTCGCGCCGATGGCGGCCCGCAGGCCGATTTCGCGTCGCCGCTCCATCACGGTCATCAACATGACGTTCATGACCCCGACCCCGCCGACCAGCAGAGAAATGGAGCCGATCGCCACCAGGACTCCGCCCAGCATGGCCATTTGTTTCTTCATCGCCTGGATCATCGATCGGGCGTCCTGAACCCGCACAGGCGCCTGAGGAGTCGATAATGCGGCCGTGTAGCGCGTCACGGCGGCGGCCGTGTCCGCATCAGGGCGCAACCGGATCATCGCTCCCGTCGCGCCGTCATTCGGCATGACTCGGCGGGCGCAGGCCAGAGGAATCAGAATTGCGCTGTCGAACTGAACAGGGCTCATCGCCTGATGCGGCACAGGCGCCAGAGCGCCCACGACAGTAAACCCGTAACCGCCGATACGGAGCAGACTGCCCGGCCCGACCTCAGCGCCCGGCGCCGACAGATCCGCTGCCGCCTTCTGGCCCACAACCGCCACGAAGCTGCAATCATCCACCTGGCGCAGCATCCGTCCTTTCGTCGTCGACAAACCGGCCATGACGCCAATAGCAGAGGTCACCCCCGCCACAGTGAGGTTGCTAGACTTCTGGTCTGCGACAACGCTCAGACTCGTCGTGGTCAATGGCGCCGCCAAGACAGCGGCGGGGTCCTGCCGCACCAGTCTCTCGATCAGGGCAGGATCCATGCTGCCGAGCCCCTCGCTTTGCACAGACAGAACATCCACGCCTGTCTGACGAAAGCTCTTCAAGGCCTCCAACTGAGCAATGTGAGCGATGTTCATCAGGGCGACGATGGCGGCTGAGCCAATGACCACGCCTAGCAGCGCCAGGACTGAACGCCTCCCCTGGCCGCGCAGATTGGCCAAGGCTTCCAGCGCCAGTTCTCCCAGACCGACGCCCCTTGCCTTCACCCCTGTTCCTCTTGCGGCAGAACCCGGCCATCACGGATTTCAATCACCCTATCGCAAAGTCTCGCCATGTCACGATCATGGGTGACCATCAGTATGGTGACGCCGAGGTCGCGGTTCAGCTGACGCAACAGGTCCATGACCTGCAAGCCCGTCGCGCTGTCCAGATTGCCGGTAGGCTCGTCCGCGAGGATCAGACGCGGCTCCGTCACCAGGGCGCGTGCGATGGCTACGCGCTGACGCTGTCCGCCTGACAGTTGCTCGGGGCGATGGTGAACACGGTCGGATAGCCCGACTCTGTCGAGCATGGCTAAGGCCGCCACCTTGCGTTCCCGCTGCCCAACGCCGCGATACAACAACGGTAAGGCTACATTCTCCCATGCGGTCAAGCGGGACAGCAAATGAAAGGACTGGAAAACAAAACCAATCAACTCATTGCGAAGATGAGCGGCCTTCGTCGCGGACAAGGCAGAGACCAATCGGCCGTCAATGACCACATCGCCGATATCAGGTCGATCCATAAGACCAATAAGATTCAACAAAGTACTCTTACCCGAGCCCGACGCCCCTACAACCCCCGTCACCACACCGCGATTTATACAAATACTAATATCCCTTAGTACACAATTTCCTCCGTAAAATTTCCGTACTTCTGAAATCTTAATCATATGGACATATAGAAAGAATTTTCATGACTAGAAAATGGGGGTGCCCACCGGACACCCCCACCCCCTCTAAAATCCCAACAGGATCAGCTCGTCAGAATATTAGCATTGTGAATCTTGCAGTTAGAGGGCGTCCCAGCAACCGTCTGATTAGTAATGGTGATCTTATGATCCGCGCCATTATCAACAATCGTCGCAGAAACAGTATCTTCGCAATACCCACCAAGGACAGTGGATGCACCAACGAAGTTAATATTGATATTATTACTACCGTGAGCGGCCCCGCCAGGGATGACCCACTCCTTTCCATTCGGTTTCACAACGGTTCCACACAGAATGTTGCCCGGAGAGAATACGATATCATAAAGAACCGCATCACCTCCAACGTACTTGATTTTTCCACTGATGTTGCACGTGATTCTCATGGACTGTTCGAAATCAACAGTTCCGCTGAACGTTGTTTCATTAACAGGGGTAGCGTAAGACGGAGCAACAACAGCCATGCTAAGAGCAACAGCAGACAGAGCCGCAAAAGAACGAGCCATCTTAATCATAACACCTCTCCATTTATATTATATTGAAAACAAACTCACTACCACAACAACACAACTAAACTTGAACTAGAGCCGAGAGTCAATCAATTAAAATCTCTTGGTGACACTAAATGCAATCAATCTCGGATCGAGAGTAAACACGTTCGTAGTCAAGCCTGTATCATCACTGTTAGTAAACATGTCTGTAATAGGAGTTTTATCAAAAACGTTCTTTACGTACGCCGTAAACACAAGATCTCTTCCAGCATTTTCAACAGACATCGATATGTTTAGGTTATCCCACGATTTAAGCCGATCGTATTCAGTATTATATATTCTGCCAAAGCTCTTTCCTTGGAAATAATAATCTCCACGCAGCGTCACATCCCACCCTTCAATCGGAATAGTGTACTGAGCACCTAAGTTGGCCGTCCAATTGGGTGAGTTGGGCAGTTCATTCCCACTCAGATCTGCATCAAATCCACGCCCGCCATTAGGCGCCTCGGTTACGCCGTCGTACGTGAACCCAAAAAGAGCCCACAATGGCATGAAGCTTTCGAAATCAGGGTTGAAGGTACCGTAACGCTTGGCCCCGGAGCATAGCCCCTGAAGGCCCCACATGACGATCTGATCAGGCATGCCGGAGCTTATAATCTTCTCGACGTGTTTCGCCGGAGCGATACAATTCGACGGCACCTGCACCCAGGGCCGCAATAGGACCCAATCCGGATTGCCTTGCGTCCTGTTCATGACATCGACCGCCCCCTCGCCATCCGCGATGCGCGTATTCAAGTAGCCGATATTGGAATCAATCCTGAACCGCTCCGTAACCTGGAACACCCCCTCCAGCTCAACACCCCATATACGGGCATCGAAATTCTGATTCAGCGATATCCGATCTTCAATTTGTGAAACCTGATAATTTTCATAGTCATAATAGAATGCAGTTGCATTCATGCGGACCCTACCGCTAGCGAAACTGTTCTTTGTACCAATCTCGAATGAATTGACATTTTCAGGTTCAAATTTATCAGCAAGAGGCTGATACTGAATAACCTTTGGATTAATGTCGATGCGAGGTGGATTCGTCCCTCCCCCTTTGTACCCCATCGCATAAGAAGCATACACAAGCGTGTCATCCGTGAATGACAGGTCTGGCTTCCAGTCTAGGACAAATCTCCCAGTGACTTGATCCCACGATTGCTTGATATCTGGATACTCTGGGTAACCACGGCTGACGTATCCGCCAGACGAAACTGCCTCGCTTCCATCTGGATTTGCCCCCATCAAAAGTTGGCTAGGGACAGGCGTAGTGATCTTCTGATCGTCCGTATACCTTAAGCCCAACGTTAGGCGTAAATCCGGCTTTAAATCCCAATACCCTTCACCAAAAATCGCCCACGAGCGAACTTTGACAGGATTTCTGCTGCGGAAATAGTTATGACCGTCACCCGCCAGTTGAGAAATCGGTGTAGGGTCGACGTACATACACTCCTTCCACGGAGTGGCATCAGAATCGCATATCTGCGTGAACAAACCCTCGCTAGAGCGGCCAATATCATTATTATAAAAATATTCAGCTATATATGTGAAAACGTTATTAAATACATAATAGTTATCCTCCGTTTTGAAGTCTAGATAGTTCGCTCCAAGGCTAAAATTGAACTTACCATCATACCTAGATTGCAGCCTCAACTCTTGAGACCACTGTCTATTATTAGATGTGTTTAGATCTGCACTGACCATTCGTGTAGAGGCGCCGAGCTGAGGGTCCGTGTATACGCCACCCGGCGCAGCCGGTCCGCCAGGCCTCTCCGTAACAAGATCCGAACTCAAAAAAGGTCCAGTAGAATCATTGAATATAGGATTGCTTACAAAACGATTATAGTCCTGAGTCGACCAGAAATTATCTTTTGCATACGCTGTTTGAGAATACAGCGTTAAACCATTTGTCAGATCGAGCTCCATATTGAACTGAACGAAATCGTTCTTTGCTCGATAAAGAGGATCATATTCACTTGAAATTTCTCTAAGGTTGCGGGATTGCGTTACCCCCACATAAGGATCTTTGGTCCAGTCAATCGCATTGACCAGTTCATGGCTCACTGGGTCGAAGCCAAATTCAAGGGTACCTAGAGTAAAAATATGCCCAAATGCGCCACCATTAGGCGAATCATAAGCTGCATCGCTAAACAGCGTCTTGGCCATACAACCTTGGCTTAAGCGATTTTGCAGATATTCTCTTGTTACGGGTGTATTTCCGACTTTTGAAAGTCCAGGATCTTTCGTGCAAAGCTGCTTGCCGGTACGCGACCGCTGATCGTTTTCTTCAAAATGTTCCCAGATCAGGTTAGTGCGAAAACGATCTGTGGGCTCCCAAGCTGCAGACAAGCGCGTGGAATACAGGTCGCGATCGTTCACATGACGCTGGGTGAAGGTGTTGTAATCAAACCCGTCGCGCTTGGTCAGGTTCGCCGCCGCGCGCACCCAGAAAGTGTCAGTCACAGGAATGTTGACCATCATCTGGCCACGCATGCTGCTGTAATTGCCCGCCTCAACCTTCATCATGGCCTCAAAATCCGGGCCGGGCAGGTTGGGGATCATATTGACCACACCACCAGTCGCGTTTCGCCCGTACAAGGTGCCCTGCGGCCCGCGCAGAATCTCGACACGCTGAACGTCCAGATACTCCTGCTCGAACAGACGATTGCGGGTCAGAGGCGTATTATTGAAGCTGACAGCCACCGCCGGGTCTGACGATGCCGAAACCGCCTTGGTCCCGATCCCGCGGATCGAGAAGTTGTACATGCTGAAGTTGTTCTTGGAGAAGCTGACGTTGGGAACGGCCCGCACCAGTTCCGAACCGCCCTCGATCTTCATGGCGTCCAGGTTCTCGGCTGAGAGCGCTGTAACGGCGATCGGCACATCCTGAATGGATTGTTCACGCTTCTGGGCCGTGACGATGATGTCGCCGACCGACGTTGCGTCCTGGGAAGGCGCTGCATCCTGAGCCAGCGCAGGGCCAGCCGCGACAACTAGAGCGAAAGCCGACGCGGTGACAGCCAGACGCGCGCGATTACAGGCCGCTGAAGCCATGAAAACCCTCCCCTGCACGGCCCTGCTCCCCAGCTGGGCCGAATGCTTCCTCCCGCCTTTGTGTTGAGCTGACGACGAGGCGGATGCGCCGAAAGCTGACGCTATCGATCCACCTATTCATACGCATGTCAACAGCTTACTTACATGGATGTCTTGTGACCTTACGGAAGCTTTTCATTTTCTCCCCCAGCGCACTCATTGTTCTCCTCTCTCCACGTCCGCTCCATGTCCCGGATTTGTTTGAACGAATGCGAACGCCGCACTTGTATTTACATGATTGTTAGTGAAATCATGCTGCATTCGCTTTTTTAGGAGGACATGATGGACGGGGACGTCATTGTCGTTGGCGGCGGGCTCGCAGGCCTGGTTGCGGCGCACGAACTGACAAGGGCAGGCCGCCGTGTTCTGCTGGTGGACCAGGAAAACGCGAGCAATCTTGGCGGCCAGGCGTTCTGGTCGTTCGGGGGCCTGTTCCTGGTGAACTCGCCCGAGCAACGACGCCTGGGCGTGCACGACAGTTTCGACCTTGCCTGGCGGGACTGGCGGGGCAGCGCGGGCTGGGATCGCCTGGACGGCCCCTTGGCCGAAGACGAATGGGCGATGCGCTGGGGCCGCGCCTATGTTGAGTTCGCCGCCGGTGAAAAACGCGACTGGCTGCGTCAGCATGACATCAAGCTGACGCCCATGGTGGGCTGGGCGGAGAGAGGCGCCGGCAAGGCGTTCGGCCACGGCAACTCGGTTCCTCGCTTTCATGTCGCCTGGGGCACGGGAACGGGCGTGTCGGAGCCGTTTGCGCACCGAGCAAGAGAAGCAGCGAGAACCGGGCGGCTGACCTTTCACCACCGGCACAGAGTCGATCAGATTCTGGTCGAAGGCGGGCGGGTGACCGGCGTTGCAGGCGCCGTGCTGGCGCCCGACGACGCGCCGCGAGGCGCCCCCTCCAATCGCCAGGTCATCGGCGACTTCACCCTGAAGGCCGACGCGGTGATCCTGGCGACCGGCGGCATCGGCGGCAACCATGAGATGGTCCGCCGCTATTGGCCCGAACGGCTGGGCGCGCCGCCGAAGACCATGATCACCGGCGTGCCCGCCCACGTGGACGGACGAATGCTGGACATCGCCGCCGGGGCCGGCGCGCGCCTCGTGAACCGCGACCGCATGTGGCACTATGTGGAAGGCGTGCAGAACTGGGCGCCGATCTGGCCTGACCATGCGATCCGCATCCTGCCGGGACCGTCGCCGCTGTGGTTCGACGCCCTGGGGCGGCGCCTGCCCTTCCCGGCCCTGCCCGGCTACGACACGATCGCCACGCTGAAACATCTGCGCACGACGCCCGACCTGATCGAGCACGACCACTCCTGGTTCATCGTCACCGAGACCATGCTGGCCAAGGAGTTCGCCCTGTCGGGCTCGGAGCAGAACCAGGACATCACCAACCGCAACCTTCTGGGCGTCTTGCGTTCGCGCCTGGGCAAGGCCGCGCCTCGAGAAGTCGCCGCCTTCCGCGACAAGGGCGCCGACTTCGTGGTCGCCGACGATCTAGAGACCCTGGTCGGCAGGATGAACGGCCTGACCGACAGACCGCTGCTGGACGCCGCCCTGATCCGCGACCAGATCGAGGACCGCGACGCCCAGGTGGTCAATCCATACGCCAAGGACGCGCAAGTTCAGGGCATTCACAACAGCCGGCGCTATCGCGGCGACCGCTGGGCGCGCACCTCTACGCCGCACAGGGTGCTGGACCCGTCGGCCGGGCCGCTGATCGGGGTCAAGCTGCACGTCCTGACGCGCAAGTCGCTGGGCGGGCTGCAGACCGACCTGTCCAGTCGCGTGCTGACGCCGGACGGGACGCCGCTGGAAGGACTCTACGCCGCAGGCGAAGCTGCGGGCTTCGGCGGCGGCGGATTGCATGGTTACAATGCGCTGGAGGGCACCTTCCTGGGCGGCTGCATCTTCTCGGGACGGGCGGCGGGGCGCGCGCTGGCGGGCCAGGCCTAAGAGGAACAATCGCGCCGCCATCCGGCGCACGGGGAGAAACGACGCATGGATTCCGCAATGGCCACCATCGGCCTGCCCGTCGCGCTGGGCATCATCATGTTCGGCCTGGGCCTCGGACTGACGCCCACAGACTTCGCCCGCGTGGCCCAGCGGCCCAAGGCGGCCGGCGTGGCCCTGGCCTGCCAGTTGCTGTTGCTTCCGGCCATTTGCTTCGGGCTGGTGCTGCTGTTCCGCCTGCCGCCCGTCCTGGCGGTCGGCATGATGCTGCTGGCCGCCTCCCCCGGCGGGACGACCGCCAATCTCTACAGCCACTTGTTCCGGGGTGATGTGGCGCTGAACATCAGCCTGACGGCGATCAACTCGGTCATCGCCGTCGTGACCTTGCCGGTCGTGGTCAATCTGGCGATCGCCTTCTTTCAGCCGGGCGACCTGCATGTCGGCCTGCAGTTCAGGAAGACGATCGAGGTCTTCATGATCGTGCTGGCTCCGGTGGCGCTGGGGATGCTGGTGCGCGGATGGCGGCCCGCCTTCGCGGCCGCCATGGACAAGCCGGTGCGCATCGCCTCCATTCTGATCCTCGTGCTGGTGATCCTCGGCGCCGCCGCCTCCAGCTTCCACGTCCTGATGAGCCAGATCGGCGGACTTGCCGGCGTGACCGTGGCCTTCTGCCTGCTCAGCCTGGGCGTCGGCTACGGCGTGCCGCGTCTGCTCAAGATCGAGCGCCCGCAGGCCGTCGCCAGCGCCTTTGAGGTCGGGCTGCACAACGCCACCCTGGCCATCGTCATCGCTCAGTCGGTGTTGAACAGCCCCGAGATGACCCTGCCCGGCGCCGTCTATGGCGTGCTGATGTTCCCGCTGGCGGCGGGATTCGGCTTCCTGATCACGCGCAGAAAGCCCGGCCGGGCCTAGTCACGCAGGTCGCGGCGCAGCACCTTGCCCACATTGGTCTTGGGCAGGGGCTCGTCGCGGAAGACGATGATGCGCGGCACCTTGTAGGCGGTCAGCCGCTCACGGCAATGGGCGATGATCATCGCCTCTGTCAGCTCGGACGAGCGCGGCACGATGACCACCTTGATCCGCTCGCCCTGAACCGGGTCAGGGACGCCGACAGCGGCCACCTCGTCCACCAGGGGGTGGGCCGCCACCACATCCTCGATCTCGTTCGGATAGACGTTGAAGCCGGAAACCAGGATCATGTCCTTGATCCGGTCGACCAGCCTCACCCGACCGTCCGCCTGCATCACGCCCACGTCGCCCGTCGCCAGCCAGCCGTCGGACGTCAGGACCTTGGCCGTTTCCTCCGGCCGGTTCCAATAGCCGCGCATGACCTGGGGGCCGCGCACGCACAGTTCGCCCGGCTCGTCGAGCCCGCACCAGCTTCCGTCATCGCGCCGCATCCGCACCTCGGTCGAGGGCACCGGCAGCCCGACTGTACCATCGAAGCCCATCGTCTCGGGCCGCTCGATATCCACATAGCCGATGCAGACCACCGGCGAGGTTTCGGTCAGACCATAGCCTTCGATCAGCGGTGCGCCGGTCACGGTCTGCCAGGCCTCGGCCACCGACGCCTGGGTCGCCATGCCCCCCGCCACGGTCAGGCGCAGGTCGGAGAAGTCGCGATCGCGGAAGGCCTCATTCTTCAGCAGGCCGGCGAACAGGGTGTTCAGCCCGGTGAAGGCCGCGAACCGCTCTTTTCTCAGCACCCATTCCACCCGCTTCGCGTCGCGCGGATTGGCGATCAGGATGTTGCGCCCCCCCACGCCCACGAACATCAGCAGGTTCGCCGTCAAGGAGAAGATATGGTAGAGCGGCAGCATGGTGACGTTGCCGACCACCTGATCCTGCGGGATCTGGGCCATGATCCAGGCGCGCCCCTGCAGCACATTGGCGATGATGTTCCGATGGGTCAGCATGGCCCCCTTGGCCACGCCGGAGGTGCCGCCTGTATACTGCAGGAAGGCGAGGTCTTCCGCCTTCGTCTCGACCGGCTTCAGCGACAGTCGCCGCGCCCGACGCATCACGGCGGGCCAGCGTTCAGCCTGCGGAATGCGCCACTTCGGCACCAGCTTTTCGACATGGCGCAGCAGGGCGGTGATCGCCGTCCCCTTCACCGGCCCCATCATGTCGCCCATGGCGGTGACGACGACATGGCGGACATCCGTGCCCTCGATCGCCTGTTCCAGGGCAGCGGCGAACATCTCCATCACGACAATGGCGACCGCGCCGCTATCCTTGAGTTGATGCTGCAGCTCGCGCGGCGTGTAGAGCGGATTGACATTGACCACCACCGCCCCAGCGAACAGCACGCCGAACAGCGCCACCGGATACTGCAGGCAGTTCGGCATCATCAGCGCCACGCGATCGCCCGGCCGCACGCCTTGGACCTGCAGCCAGGCGGCGAACGCCCGCGCTTCCGACAGCGCCCGACCATAGGTCACGCCCGAGCCCATACTGACGAATCCCACGCGTTCCGCATACTTGTGGGCGTCCGCCGCGAACAGGTCGCCGACCGAAGCCCACTGCACCAATTCGTCGTCGATCGTCGCCGGCACGTCGGAACGATAGGCGCGTGTCCAGAAGCGCTCGGCCCACAGGTGATCGGCCTCGGTCTTCGCCACATCCAGCGTCGCGCTCATTTCTCGATCACGGCGACGACGCCCTGCCCCCCGGCGGCGCAGATGGAGATCAGCCCGCGCCCCTTGCCCGCCCGGTTCAGCATGTGCGCCAGATTGCCCAGGATGCGCCCGCCCGTCGCCGCGAACGGATGCCCCGCCGCTAGGGACGAGCCGTGGATGTTCAGCCGCTCCCGATCGATCGCGCCGGGCGCCCGATCCAGTCCCAGCCGGGTGCGTGCATAGTCGTCGCTTTCCCAGGCCTTGAGCGTGCACAGCACCTGGGCGGCGAAGGCCTCGTGGATTTCGTAGAAGTCGAAGTCCTGAAGCGTCAGCCCCAGCTTGGCCAGCATTCGCGGCACGGCGTAGGCGGGCGCCATCAGCAGACCTTCCTCGCCGCTGACGAAGTCCACGGCCGCCGTCTCGCCCGCCCTCATCCAGGCCAGGATCGGCAGTCCCCGCGCCCTCGCCCATTCCTCGCTGGCCAACAGCACCATCGAGGCGCCGTCCGTCAGCGGAGTGGAGTTGGCCGCCGTCAGCGTGCCGTTCTCGCGATCGAACACCGGCCTCATCGCCGCGACCTTGGCCGGATCGATATCGGGCCGCAGATTGTTGTCGCGCTTCAACCCGTTGAAGGGGGTGATCATGTCCTCGAACAGCCCCGTCTCATAGGCCGCCGCCATATTGCGATGGCTGCGGATCGCCAGGGCGTCCTGCTCCTCGCGCGGAATGGCCCAATGCTTGGCCATCAGTTCGCAATGTTCGCCCATCGACAGGCCCGTGCGCGGCTCGGCATTGCGCGGCGGTTCAGGCCGGAAGGGCGCGGTCAGACCCGCTCGCGACAGGACCTTGAGCCGCCCCAGCGTCGACTTCTGGCGATTGGCCGCCAGCAGGGCGCGGCGGAAACCTTCATTCAGGGCGATCGGCGCATCCGAGGTGGTGTCCACCCCACCGGCGATCCCGACCTCGATCTGGCCCAGGGCGATCTTGTTGGCGACCAGAATGGCCGCCTCCAGTCCCGTGCCGCAGGCCTGCTGGACGTCATAAGCCGGCGTATCCCGGCCCAGAGTGGTGCCCAGGACGCTTTCGCGCGTCAGGGCGATGTCGCGCGAGAGCTTCAGGACGGCTCCCGCCGCCACCTCCCCCAGTCGCAGCCCATGCAGGTCGAAGCGGTCGATCAGCCCCTGCAGGGCGGCTGTCAGCATGTCCTGGTTCGACGCCTCGGCGTAGGCCGTGTTCGACCGGGCGAAGGGAATGCGGTTGGCGCCGACGATGGCGACCCGACGCGGCGCGGACAGGGTAAGCATCAGACGATGATCTCCGATGGAGGGGGGACGCTCAGACGTCCTCGCAAGTGAACGCGCTCGCCCGCAGGATCGCGCACCTCGAAATCGCGATGCTTCGGAGCCATGAAGAGCGTCGCCTCGCCGGGCAGAAACAGAGGCGCGCGGAAGGAGACCTCGATTTCGGCCGCCTCCCACCCGCCCGGCGGCGTCAGGGCGGCCAACGCCCGCGCCTTGGTCCACATCCCGTGGACGATCGCGCGCGGAAAGCCGAACAACCGCGCGCCCAGGGCCGAGGTGTGGATGGGGTTGGCGTCGCCCGACACCCGGCCATAGCGGCGCCCCAGGTCAGCAGAAAGCGACCAGACCTGGTCGCGCGTCATACCGGGCACCTGCTCCATCTCAGGAGCCGGGCGGCCGAACCCGCGATCGCCGCGTTTCAGATAGACGCTCTCGCTCTCCCACACGATCACGCCGTCGCGGCGCGCGGCGGTGAGTATGCCGAAGGCCTGGCCTCGGTCATGCGTCATCAGATCCCCGAAGCGCGTGCTCAGGCTAAGCGCCTCCCCCGGCGTCAGGCGCGCGTGCTGGCGGATGCGGTTGTGCAGATGAACCAGGCCCGCCAGGGGAAAGGGGAAATCCGGCCTCATCATCAGACGCAGATGCATCGGAAAGGCCAGGATATGCGGCCAGGTCAACGGCACGCCCTGTCCCGCCTGAAAACCGCACAACCGGCTGTAATCAGCGATCGCCTCGGCCTTCAACCGAACGGCGTCGGCCTCGAGCACCACGCTCGGAAGTTCCCGCGCCCTGGCTTCACCACGCAACAGCCCCCGCGCCGCGCCGCCCGCCAGTTGCAGCATTGTGATCGGCGTCGCCGCCTCAGCGCCTCGCATTCGTCACGCCCCCAGAAGGCTCTGGCCGCAAACGCGCACGACGGCCCCGTTCACCCCGCCGTTATCCGACTCGGCCAGCCACAGGGCGGTCTCGGCCACGTCGATCGGCTGGCCGCCCTGCCCCAGACTGTTCATCCGCCGTCCAGCCTCGCGGATGGCGAAGGGGATGGCGGCCGTCATGCGCGTCTCGATGAAGCCCGGCGCGACCGCATTGACCGTGATCCCGTCGCCCGCCTCGGCCGCCAATCGCCGCACCGCCCCGATCCAGCCGGCCTTGGACAGGGCGTAGTTGGCCTGTCCCTTGTTACCCGCGATGCCGCTGAGCGAGGACACCGCGACGATCCGTCCGTTCGACCGGATCAGCCCCGCCTCCAGCAGCGCGCGCGTCAGGGCCAGCGGCGCGCCCAGATTGACCGCCATGACGCTGTCCCACTCGGTGGCCGACATCCGGGCCATGGTCCGGTCGCGCGTGATCCCGGCGTTGTGGACCACCGCGTCGTATCCGCCCGCCGCCCGCGCCGCGCTGACCAGTCGTTCCGCCGCATCGGCCGCAGTGATGTCGAGGCTCAGCGCCTCGGCGCCGATCTGGTCGGCCAGCACGCGCAGGTCCGTCTCCGCCCCCGGCGCATCGAGCGCCGTCACCGTATAGCCTTCGGCCGCGAACAGCCGCGCCATCGCTTCGCCGATGCCGCGCGATGCGCCGGTGATCAGGACGCGCCTCGGCTCGGTCGAGGCAGGCGCGGCCGTTCCGCTGATCGTCACCACCTGCCCCGAGACATAGGCCGAGCGCGGCGACAGGAAGAAGGCCAGGCTGGACGCCGCCGCCTCTTCCCCGCCCGCCGCGACCCGCAACAGTTGCGCTGTCCCGCCCTCGCGCGCCTCCTTGGCCAGAGAGCGGACGAAGCCTTCCAGTCCGCGCTGCAGCGCCTCGCCCTCGACGGTCGCCGTGTCTTCTGGTGGTCGGCCGATCACCAGCATGCGCCCATAAGGATCAAGCCGACGCACCGTCTCGTGGAAGTAGCGATAGAGGCCCGTCGCGCTCGCGACATCGGCGATGTCGGAGGCGTCGAAGATCAGCCCCCCGTAACGCGCGCCGTCCTGCGCCTTCGAATGGAGTTCGACGCCCCAACGCTCGGCCAGGCCATGCAACAGCGGCGAGAGGCGCGCGCTTCCGCCCAGCAGCAACGGCCCCGTCGGCGCCGCGCCCGCCTCGGCGCGACGACGCAACGGCGACGGGCGCGGCAAACCCAGCGTTCCAGTCAGCCAGCCGCCCACGCCGCTGTTGGCGAAGTCCAGATAACGGTCCGACATCAGGCCGCCTTGCTTCCCTTGCCCACCGACGCCGCCTGGCGCCGAACCAACCCCTCAGCCAGGCCGAAATCCTGCGGAAAGTCGTCCACCTGGATCGCCTGTATCGCGACCTCGGCGTAACGCGCGATCAGAGCCCTCTCCTCGGCGTCGACCAGGCCCTGAGCCTCAGCCTCGCCCGCCCAGGCGGTCAGTTGGGTCAGGTCCTGCGGCGCACGCGGCAGACGTCCCGCCTTGATCGCCGGTTTCAGCCGCGCCTCGATGGTTTCCACCCGAGGATACAGATCGAACGCGACCAGAACGGCGGCGATGGGATCCACCTCCAGGCTGGCGCTCCACGATCCGGAGACCAGCCGATCCCGCGCCGGACCGTGACGCTGGATCAGGCCGGCGACCTGGGCGGCGCAGGCGTCGCCGGGCGTCGGCGCCTTGAGCCCAAACGGCGTCCCCGTCAGTTTCAGGAAAAGGGCCGCGCCCCGGCTGGGGTGATTGGCCAGAACGTCCCGCCACGCCGTGGCCGCGCGGTTCAGCGCATCCTGCGTCGCCCAATGCACGAAGGGCAGGTCTTCGGCCGGACGTCCCTCGTCCTCAAACCGCTTCAGCGTCGCCGACAGGATGAAGAGCTGGGACAGGATATCGCCCAGCCGCCCGGTCAGGGCGCCCTTGCGCTTCAAGGCGCCGCCCACCGTGGCCATGGAAATATCCGACGCCAGGGCCAACAGGGTCGAAAACCGCGTCGCCAGCTTGTAGTAGCGCCGCAGTTCGGGAGCCGCGTCGCGTGGCGCTGAAATCAGCGCGCCGCCGGTGAGGCCGAAGCCGACCGCCCGCGCCATATTGCCCAGGACGAAACCGACGTAGCCAAACAGGGCGCGGTCGAAGGCTTTCAGCTCCTGCGCCTCGGCCGTGCGCATCATCGGCAGGACATAGGGATGGCAGCGGATCGCGCCCTGGCCGTAGATGATCAGGGTGCGCGTCATGATGTTGGCGCCCTCGACCGTGATGGCGACCGGGATCTGCTGATAGGCGCGGGCCAGGAAGTTGCCAGGGCCCATGCAGACGCCCTTGCCGCCGATCACGTCCATGCCGTCATTGACGATGATGCGGGCGCGTTCGGTCACATGGTATTTGGCGATAGCCGAGACGACCGAAGGCTTCTCGCCCTGATCCAGCGCCGCCG
>PJUF01000513.1_pt1 | contig 26884 bp, 32 predicted proteins | sample 1512191 | NCBI WGS metagenome assembly PJUF01 (sample SAMN08177673, study PRJNA422409) | Feces metagenome, whole genome shotgun sequencing project. | isolation source: Chicken feces (3) enriched on wood chips | host: Gallus gallus | place: USA: Madison | collected 2015-01-15 | reverse complement strand
CGATCCACAGCCGCTCCCGCGACTGGCCGATGATGTCGTCGAAGGCGATGGCGCAGCTTTCGAGCTTGTCCGCCGGGCCGGTGGGCATCACCAGCACCGTCTGGTCGCCGGCGACCTCGATCGAGGCGGGCATGCGCGTCAGTTCCTCGCCCGTCGCCCACTGCCAGTCCTCGCGGAAGCTGAGCTCGGCGGCAAGCACGGCGGGGCCTTTGATCCGCACATGGGTGTCGCGCCACGGGCCGAAGCGCTTGGAGCGCCCCATATATTCGTCGCCGACATTGAGGCCGCCGATCCAGGCCTCCGCGCCGTCGACGACGACGATCTTGCGATGGTTGCGGTACTGGATGCGCGTCGGGCCGAGAAAGCGCAGGATGCGGTGGCGATGGTTGAACCCGTGCATCCTGATGCCGGCGGCGCGCAGCCGCTCCTTGTAGGCGCGGGGCAGCCAGAAGCAGCCGACATCGTCATAGAGCAGGTACACTCTCACGCCGGCATTGGCGCGCTCGATCAGCCGGTCGGCGAATTCGCGGCCGAGCTCGTCGTCATGGATGATGTAGAACTGGACGAGCAGCACCTTTTCGGCGCGCGAGATGCCCTCGAAAATGGAGTCGAACGTCTGCTGGCCGTCGATCAGCAGCTCGGCGTCGTTGCCCTTGAGAAAGGGAAGTTGCGAGACATTGGCGAGGACCGGCCATTCCTCGCTCGTCGGCTGGTCGAGGATCTTCGTCTTGGCGGCGCGCATCTTGCGCAGCACGCGGCCGGAATGGGTCTGCACCGCCGCATAATCGTCGAACAGCTTCAGCCCGAAGATGGCGTAGGCCAGCGTCATCGGGAAGGGCATGATGACGAGCGAGAGAATCCAGGCGATGGAGCCCTGCGAGGTGCGTGAGTGCACGATCTCGCTGATGACCATACCCAGCGCGAGCAGGTAGTTCGCCACATAGAGCCAGTAAAAGATCCCGCGGTCGGGGATCAGATCGGCAAGCCAGGATTCGAGTGTGAGCAATCAGGCCGGTTCGGGTTCGACGACGGTCCGCCAGTCTATCGAAGCCGGCGCCTCCAGCCAATGCGGTACGGGCAGGCCCTTGGATTTGAGGAAGACCGGGTTGAACAGCTTGCTCTGGTAGCGGTTGCCGTAGTCGCACAGCACCGTGACGATCGTCTTGCCCGGGCCGAGATCCCTCGCCAGTCGCACCGCACCGGCGATGTTGATGGCCGACGAGCCGCCGAGGCAGAGGCCTTCGTGCTCGAGCAGGTCGAAGAGGTAGGGCAGGGCCTCGCTGTCGGGGATCTGGTAGGCGTGGTCGACGACAACGCCCTCGAGATTGGCGGTGATGCGGCCCTGGCCGATCCCCTCGGTGATGGAATTCCCCGACGCCTTGAGCTCGCCATGCGCATAGTAGTTGTAGAGCGCCGCGCCCTCTGGATCGGCAAGGCCGATCTGGACGTCCTTGTTGCGCGCCTTGAGCGCCAGCGAGACGCCGCCCAGCGTGCCGCCCGAGCCGACGGCGCAGATGAAGCCGTCGATCCGGCCGCCTGTCTGCTCCCAGATTTCGGGGCCGGTGCCTTCGAGGTGCGCGCGACGGTTGACGACGTTGTCGAACTGGTTGGCCCAGACCGCGCCGCCCGGCAGCTCGCGCGCGAGCTTGTCGGCCAGCCTGCCGCTCAGCTTCACGTAGTTGTTCGGGTTGCGGTAGGGTTTCGCCGGCACCTGGATCAGTTCCGAGCCGAGCAGCGTCAGGGCGTCCTTCTTTTCCTGGCTCTGCGTCTCGGGAATGACGATGACTGTCTTGAAGCCCATCGTGTTGGCGACGAGGGCGAGGCCGATGCCGGTATTGCCCGCCGTACCTTCGACGATCGTGCCGCCGGGCCCGAGCAGTCCCTTCTCGACCGCGTCGCGGACGATGAAGAGGGCGGCCCGATCCTTCACCGACTGGCCGGGATTGAGGAACTCCGCCTTGCCCCAGATCTCGCAGCCGGTTGCGTCGGAGACGCGGTTGAGCCGGATCAGGGGGGTGTTGCCGATGGCGGCGAGGACGTCGGGATACTGTGTCATAGGCGCATTACTATGAAGCGCGCCGCCCGCGGACAAGCGCCGGACGCCGAAACGGTAAGGGATTTCTGCCCATAGGCCGATGGTGGCACAGGCTGCTCGGTTCGCCGTCGCGGGCGCGTATTAGCTTGCCGACGCGCGGCGGGCCGCTGAAACGCTTTTTTGCATCGAGGCGGTTGGGCGGGCGAAGATTGCCCCGCAAGCCGCCCGAACGCGACATCGCTTTCAACGCCAAGCGTTCCGCGCAAGATACGGCGGTGCCTGCCTTTTCGCGCGGCGCCCGGCCCTTGCCCGCGTGCTGGCGAAAGCGTATTTCCCCCGCAATTCCACCGGCCCCCACCGCATGTCCGACCGTCACAGCCTCAGTCATCTCCGGGCGCTCGAATCCGAGAGCATCGAGATTTTCCGCGAGGTGGCGGCGAGCTTCGAGCGGCCGGTGATGATGTATTCGATCGGCAAGGACTCGTCGGTCCTGCTGCATCTCGCCCGCAAGGCGTTCTACCCCTCGCGCATCCCGTTTCCGCTGCTGCACATCGACACGACCTGGAAGTTCCGGGAGATGATCGCCTTTCGCGACCGGATGGCGCGCGAGCACGGCTTCGAGCTGGTCGTGCACACCAATGCGGAGGGGGCGGCCAACGGCATCAACCCGTTCGACCACGGCTCGGCGCGCTATACCGACATCATGAAGACGCAGGCGCTGCGCCAGGCGCTGAGCGCGGGCAAGTACGACGCGGCCATCGGCGGTGCCCGCCGCGACGAGGAGAAGTCGCGCGCCAAGGAGCGCATCTTCTCGCACCGCACCGCGCAGCATGCCTGGGACCCCAAGAGCCAGCGGCCGGAACTCTGGCGGGTGTTCAATACCCGCCTCGCGCCGGGCGAGAGCATGCGGGTCTTCCCGCTGTCCAACTGGACCGAGCTCGACATCTGGACCTACATCTACGACCAGCAGATCGAGATCGTGCCGCTCTATTTCGCGCGCCCGCGCCCGGTGGTGCAGCGTGCCGGCACGCTGATCATGGTCGATGACGACCGCTTCCGCTTCGAGCCCGGCGAGGCGCCGCACGAGCGCATGGTGCGCTTCCGCACGCTGGGCTGCTATCCGCTGACCGGGGCGATTCCCTCGACCGCCGCCGACCTGCCCGCCATCATCATGGAGATGCAGGCGTCGCGGACTTCGGAGCGCGAGGGGCGGCTCATCGACAGCGACGAGGCCGGCTCGATGGAAAAGAAGAAGCAGGAGGGCTATTTCTGATGAACGCCTCGCCGGCGCTTCGCACGCCCGACACCGATCTCGAGCTGTGGCTGGCGCAGCAGACCGGCAAGAGCCTTCTGCGCTTTCTCACCTGCGGCTCGGTCGACGACGGCAAGTCGACCCTCATCGGCCGCTTGCTCTACGACAGCCAGCTCGTGCTCGACGACCAGCTTGCGGCGCTGCGCAAGGAGAGCCGCAACCGCATGGTGGGCGAGGAGGGGATCGACTTCTCGCTGCTTGTCGACGGGCTCGCGGCCGAGCGCGAGCAGGGCATCACCATCGATGTGGCGTACAGGTTCTTCAGCACCGACAAGCGCAAGTTCATCGTCGCCGATACGCCCGGTCACGAGCAGTATACGCGCAATATGGCGACCGGTGCCTCGAACGCCGATCTCGCCATCGTCCTCGTCGATGCGCGCAAGGGCGTGCTGACGCAGACGCGGCGGCACACCTTCATCCTCTCGCTGATCGGCGTGCGGCACGTGGTGGTCGCGGTGAACAAGATCGACCTCGTCGGCTACGACGCGCAGGTGTTCGAGGCCATCGAGGCCGAGTACCGCGCCTTCGCGGACAAGCTGGGCTTCGAGAGCGTCGCGGCCATTCCCGTCTCGGCGCTGAACGGCGACAACGTCCTGCGGCCCTCCGCCAGCATGCCGTGGTACGAGGGGCCGCAGCTCGTGCCCTATCTGGAGACGATCGAGGTGGCATCCGAGGGCGCCGGCCGGCCGATGCGCTTTCCGGTGCAGTGGGTGAACCGGCCGGACCTCGACTTCCGCGGCTTTTCGGGCACCGTCGCTTCGGGCGTCGTCGCCGTCGACGACGAGGTGCTCGTCGCCGCCTCGCGCAAGCCGGCCAGGATCAGGCGCATCGTGACGATGGACGGCGACCGGCAACGCGCCGTCAGCGGCGAGGCCGTGACGCTGGTGCTCGACCGCGAGATCGACATCTCGCGCGGCGACGTGCTGAGCCATCCCGGCGAGACGCCGGAAGTCTCCAACCAGTTCCAGGCCCGCATGGTGTGGATGGGCGAGGAGCCGGCGCTGCCCGGCCGCTCCTATCTGCTCAAGCTCGGCAGCCAGCTCGTGCCGGCGACCATCACCGACCTCAAGTTCCGCACCAACGTCAATACGCTGGAACAGAGCGCCGCGAGGACGCTGGAGCTCAACGAGGTGGGCACGCTGACGATCGCGACCGACAAGCCCATCGCCTTCGACGCCTATGCAAGCAACGGGCGCACCGGCGCCTTCATTCTCATCGACAGGATTTCGAACGCCACGCTGGGGGCGGGGGTCATCGATTTCGGCCTGCGCCGCGCGCAGAATCTGAGCTGGCAGGCCTTCGACGTGAACCGCGACGTGCGCGCCCGCATGAAGGGGCAGCGCCCGGCGATCGTCTGGCTCACCGGCCTGTCCGGCTCGGGCAAGTCCACCGTCGCCAATCTCGTGGAGAAGCGGCTCTCGGCCGAGGGGCGGCACGCCTACATCCTCGACGGCGACAATGTGCGCCACGGGCTCAACAAGGATCTCGGCTTCACCGACGAGGCGCGGGTCGAGAACATCCGGCGCGTCGCCGAGGTGGCCCGGCTGATGGCCGATGCCGGGCTGATCGTGCTCGTCTCGTTCATCTCGCCCTTCCGCAACGAGCGCCGGCTGGCCCGCGAGATCGCCGGCGACGTGCAGTTCGCGGAAGTCTATGTCGATACGCCCCTCGCCGTGTGCGAGGCGCGCGACCCCAAGGGGCTCTATGCCCGGGCGCGGCGCGGCGAGATCAGGAACTTCACCGGCATCGACAGCCCCTTCGAGGCGCCGGAACGTCCCGAGATCGTCCTGCACGGCGCCACGGAGTCGCCCGAGCAGATGGCTGAGCGCCTCTACGCGCAGATCTTCGGCTGGGGCCTCGGCTACTCGATCTGAGCCGCGTCTCCGCAACGAAAAACCCCGCCGCGGTGGTCCGCGGCGGAGTCGATTTGTATCAGCCGGACCGTGCCGGTATCAGAACGACCAGTTGAGGCCGACGGTGACCGCATGCTGGGTCAGCGCGAACTCCGGCGGCACGAGACCGGTGTCGTGATCGTAGGCCTTGCTGCCGAAGTCCGAGTACCGGTACTCGAGGTTGAGCGACACATCCTCGGTCACGGCGACCGACGCACCGGCACCGATGGTCCAGCCGAGATGCGTGGCGTGAATGGTGTCGATGCCGTTGAGGTTGGAGTAGTCGGACCAGTGCGACGCGTTCGCCACGGCCAGACCGGCGGTCAGGTAGGGCAGGAAGGCACCGGCGTCGACGCCGAGGATGCCGCGCACGGACCCCTGCCAGTGGATGGTATTGGTGGAGTCGTCGACCGGGAACGGGAAAATGTCGGTGCCCGACACGTTCGACCAGGCCACGTCGCCGACGATACCGCCGACAACGCTGCTGCCCAGATAGAAGTTGGCGCCGGCCTTGACGCCCAGCAGACCGCCCAGCAGACCGACGTCGCAGCCATCGAGCCCACCGGACAGGCAGGGGCTGCCGATCGGGGTGTTGATCTGATCGGCAAGGCCTCCAGCATAGCCGGCGAAGATGCCGATATAGGGGCCTTCCCAGCCGCCCGTCGCGGTGACGACGCCGGGAAGCGGTGGGTCGACGATGAGATCGGCCGCGAGGGCCGGAGTCATGAAGCCGATGGCGGCCACGGCCGCCAGCAGCGAGAGGGTCAAATTCTTCATAGAACTGCCTCCAGTGATATGGAGCGGATAATAAGTCCAAAGCGCCGCGCTTTCGACTCAATTTTGCCACAGCAGAAACGGCGCGGCCGATTCTGTTGCGCGGCCGCCACAGCGCTCCGCCGCGGGCGGCATTAACCGATGAGAATCAACCGGATGGCGTAGCCGACGATGCCGACGGCGAGCACGCCGGCGGCCCACAGGCCGATGAACCACAGCACGCGCCGCGCCGTCTCGCGCATCAGTGGTAGCCGTCTTCGGGGCGCACCTTGCCGCGGAACACCCAGTAGGCGTAGCCGGTATAGGCGAGGATTATCGGCACCAGCACCACGGCTCCGACCAGCAGGAAGGCGAGCGAGGAGTCGGGCGCGGCCGCGTCCCAGATCGTCAGCGCGCCGGGCACGATATAGGGATAGAAGCTAATTCCAATCCCGGCGAAGCTGAGGATGAAGATGCCCAGCGCACTGAGGAAGGGCAGCAGGTGCCCGTCCGTCGTCAGGCCGTGCCACAGGCCGAAGGCGCAGATGGCGAGCAGGAGCGGCACGAAGGCCGAAAAGAGCGCCGTCGGCCACTGGAACCAGCGCTCGAAATAGATCGGCTCGAGAAACGGGGTCCACAGGCTCACCGCGCCGATCAGCACCAGCGTGCCGATCCCGGCGGCCATGGCGATCCGCCGCGTCCTGTCGCGCAGGGCGCCGGTCGTCTTGAGGTTGAGCCAGGTGGCGCCGAGCAGACCATAGCCGATGACGAGGGCGAGGCCGGTAAGGACGGAGAAGGGCGTCAGCCAGTCCCACCAGCCGCCGGCGTAGTCGCGGTTCTCGACGCGAATGCCCTGCACCAGCGCGCCGAGGGCGATGCCCTGCATGATCGCGGCGACGATCGAGCCCGCCGAAAAGCCGATGTCCCACACATGGCGCCAGCGATGCGTGCGGAAGCGGAACTCGAAGGCCACGCCCCTGAAGATCAGCGCCAGCAGCATGATGATTATGGGCACGTAGAGCGCCGGAAAGATCGTCGCATAGGCGAGCGGGAAGACGGCCATCAGCCCGCCGCCGCCGAGCACCAGCCAGGTCTCGTTGCCGTCCCACACCGGCGCGATGGTGTTCATCATCGTCGTGCGGTCGTCGCGTTCGGGAAACAGCGGAAACAGGATGCCGATACCGAGGTCGAAGCCGTCCAGCACGACATAGGCGAGCACCGCAAAGGCGATGATGGCGGCCCAGATGAAGGCGAGATCAAACATCCGATGTCCCCGCGCCGACCTGCTGGGCGGGCGTGATGCCCGCCGTGCGGATCGGTCCCTCGTTGAGTTCGCCCTCGTCGCCTTCCGGCGTGCGGCGGACGAGCCGCAGGATGTAGAAGACACCGGCGCCGAAGACGATGAAATAGACGAGGATGAAGGCGACGAGCGACGCCCCCACCGCCTCGGGGTCGATGCTCGACAGGCTGTCGGAGGTGCGCAGCAGGCCGTAGACCGTGTAGGGCTGGCGGCCCACCTCGGTGGTATACCAGCCGGCCAGCACGGCGACGAAGCCGGACGGCCCCATGGCCAGCGCCGCGCGGTGCAGCCATCTGCTCGAGTAGAGGGTCCTGCGCCAGCGGGCCCAGAGCGACCACAGGCCGGTGACCAGCATCAGCACGCCGAGCCCGACCATGATGCGGAAGGTCCAGAAGGGAATGAAGGCTGGCGGCCGCTCCTCGGGCGGAAACGCCGTCAGGCCCTGGATCTCGGCATCGAAGGAATGGCCGAGAATGAGCGAGCCGAGCTTGGGGATCTCCACGGCGTAGCGCGTTTCCTCCGCCACGTCGTCGGGAACGCCGAACAGGATCAGCGGCGCGCCCGTCTGCGTCTCGTAGTGGCCTTCCATCGCGGCGATCTTGGCCGGCTGGTGCTCGAGCGTGTTGAGTCCGTGCTGGTCGCCCACGAAAATCTGCACGGGCGTCACCAGCGCGGCCATCCACATGGCCATGGAGAACATCGTGCGCGCCTGCCGGTTGGTGGAGTCACGCAGCAGGTGGAACGCGCCCACCGCGCCCACCGCGAAGGCCGTCGTGAGGAAGGCGGCGAGCACCGTGTGGATCAGCCGATAGGGGAAGCTGGGATTGAAGATGATCGCCCACCAGTCGACGGGTACGAACTGGCCGACATCGTTGGTGGTGAAGCCGGCGGGCGTCTGCATCCAGCTATTGGCCGCGAGGATCCAGGTGGCCGAGATCAGCGTGCCGACGGCCACCATCACCACCGCGAACATGTGCAGGCCTTCGCCGACGCGCTGGCGCCCGAACAGGGCGATGCCGAGAAAGCCCGCTTCGAGGAAGAAGGCGGTGAGCACCTCGTAGCCCATGAGCGGGCCGATGACGGGGCCGGCCTTGTCCGCGAAGCGGGCCCAGTTGGTGCCGAACTGGTAGCTGATGACGATGCCGGAGACGACGCCCATGGCGAAGGTGATGGCGAAGACCGTCTTCCAGTAGTCGAAGAGCTTGAGGTAGGTCGCCTCGCGCTTCCACAGCCACAGCCCGTTCAGCACCGCCAGGTAGCTGGCGAGTCCGATCGAGAAGGCCGGGAATATGAAGTGGAACGAGATGGTGAACGCGAACTGGATGCGCGCAAGAAGCTCAGCGCTCTGGCCAAAGGACATCATTGCCTCCGTTCGAGCTTTCGAGGGCGGATACTAGCCGAGTCCGCGGCAATTGCGATGCGTCGTTTGTCACCGGCGCGTTGACGCTCGATGGGGTTCGTGGTCTGTTCTTGCGAAACCGGAGCTTTCGGCATGCCGTCCGCCGTCGACACCAGCCGCCTGACACGACCGATCCACCAGATGCCCGACGACGTCCGCGAGGCGCTGGTCGGGCGCGGGGTGATGCCGGCCTACCGTGCGCGCCCGGCCTACCAGCAGAACGATTATCTCGGCTGGATCGCTGGCGCGAAGCTGCCGGCCACCCGCCGCAAGCGCCTGCGGCAGATGCTCGACGAACTCGATGCCGGCGGCGTCTACATGCGCATGCGGTGGAACGGGTAGGCGGGCGGCGCGCGCCGGGCAAAATGCCCTTGGCAAAGCGGGTCAAACCCGGTACACGGGCGCCGGCCTTCGGGCCGCCGATGTTCCGCGATAGCTCAGTTGGTAGAGCGTTCGACTGTTAATCGAATGGTCGCTGGTTCGAGTCCAGCTCGCGGAGCCATTCCTTCCATTAAGTGCTTGTTTTTATTGATGTCGCGATAGTTGATCCTATCTTTGCTCCTAACGCATCCGTCGTTCACTAACCGCTCAGCCGCGCGACTGACAGGCCGGCAGACGGCTCAACGCGCCAGCTGAATCGCGCGTTGCAGCGCCTCGTGCCAGAGGCAGCGCTCGCGACGCTGTACCTCTGCGGCAAGCTCCAGCAGCGAAACGAGCGCGTAGAAGGTCACCGGCTCGTCCAGCATGCCGTCGGCGCGGCGCTCAGCTTTTAGCGTGGGCCTGGGCGGTGGGTCGGCGTAGCGGACGATCATGATTCCACCGGGCCAGCCGGCTCGTCGTCCGCCAGCCTTATGTTGCAGCCCCGGAACCACTGGCGGGCCGTGCGGCCGTCCGGCAGCGTCTGCTCGACCCAATACTGGTCGCCCGACGGGGTGTCCTTCCGCTCGATGACCCGACCGGTCAGGGTGACTTCGACGGCCTCGCCGAGGTCGTGGTCGTAGGGGTGGGAGGTGGTCATGGCGCGGGCTCCGTCTCGTCGGGTTCATAGAACGCGGTCATCACGTCACCGATCTCCCGTGAGATCACGTCGATGGCGTAGGCCATCACCGCCGGATCGCCACCAGCGGCGCCGAGTTTGGCCAGCTCGACGGACTTGGCCAGGCTGCAGATTGTGGCTTCGAGTTTTGCGAGATCCTGGCTGCTCATGCTGCCGACTCCGGCAGCGCGATTCCGACGGCGCGAAGTACCTTTTCGGCCCGGAGGGAAGGAGGTTCAACGTCCTGCCAGCGCTTGCCGGCCGGGAAGTGAAACGAGCGCGCAAAGGTGTTGCAGGGCATGAAGTCTGCGTCCACCCCAGCCTCGGGCCAGAGCTCCATGCGGAGCAGCCGCGCCTCCATACTCAGCCATTCAAGGTAAGCGTATCGGGGGTCTTGGGCGTAGTCAGATGACGAGGCGTCGGCTGGGCGGCTGTTGGTCTTAGCGTTCATTGCGATTTCTCCATATAGATCAGGTGAACGATTTTCGATCACATGATCTAGAGAGCATCGCGCCAAACTTAAGTCAACGAAAATCGTTCATCTTGCTGAATTCCATCTATGTGGTATGAAGCGGTATGACGATGAACCCTGCCCAATGTCGCGCCGGTCGCGGGCTTCTAGGATGGTCGCAGCAAGACCTGGCTCATGCAGCTACTGTTGGCCTGTCCACGATAAGAAGCTTCGAATCCGGCAAGCGCACCCCTATCGCTAACAACCTCGCCGCCATCCGCCTCGCCCTCGAATCGGCGGGCGTGCAGTTCCTCGAAGACGGCACGGTCAGCACCGGGCCTGGCGTGGCGCTGCGCCGCTCTTGAGCGCGATGAGCAACTTGCGGAATGGATAGAGCGGACGGAGAGGCAGATAGCGAAAGATGATACGTTTCAGATTGAAACGCATCGAAAGGCAGGGCAGCAGCCGGGCGGGATAAATGCCGCCGCCCGCGAGCTTGGTGTGTCAAAGCCAGACGCCCACCGCGCTGTGAGGGTTGCCAGCCTGCCGGCTTTGACCTGTGGCTTCAGCGGTTTCGGTGGCGAACTTCTGCTGGTGCTGAGGGCCGCGGGTGCGGAGCTTCCCACCTGGTATTCTGGTGTCTAAATTTTGGACACCAGAATTGTGCTTCCTCTTCCACGCCTCCTCCGCCTCGATCTCGAGCCAGAGTTCGCCGCGCGTCGAGCGGATGTTTCCGGAGACCAGAAATGGAGCAATCGGAAACGGCCGAGAGAAGCTTCGCCAAAATGGCGAAGCTTCTGCAACGCCAGACCGCTTCACGCTCCGCACGGCGCAGCTAACCGGCAAGGGCGAACGGACCCGCCCCGTTCACCTTCTCGCCGACGACATCCTCGGGCCACTCGTGGATGATCTCGTCGGTGATCGAGCCGTCCGCGCCGATCCTGACGTACTGGATATGGCCACCGACTCCGCGCACGTCGGAGCCGTCCTCGACGCCGTAGACAGGGCCGGGCAGGGCGCGCAGCCCCGCCATGATAGTCAGCGCGTGCTTTCGCAGGACGCCATCTGGCGCGTCGGGTGTCGGCCCCCAACTATTCCAAGTCGCTACGTCCGGCTTGCCCATGGCGCCGCCAATATATCGATCAGCGTGGGCACGAAACACCCCAGCGGCCTGCTCGCCATAGTCATGGGTGAATCCTTGCCACACCTGCGGAACGCCATCGACCACACCGGCCACGGTGACCTCCGCAATGGGCTGCTCGCGGAAGCGACTGTCTTTGCCAATCTGATCCGACAGGAACTGCACGACGCCGGTGAAGTCCCCCGCCATGCTGAGCAGTCGAGCGGCGCCTGCCAACGCGGCGCCAACGCCTTGCGGGCCGCGGACGTTAATCGCCAGCGGCAGGTTCGGCGCGACAACGATCTTGCGCTGCCGCCCGACAATGGTGCCGTCGAACTGGTACACGAGACCGTCGGCGAGAAGCTCGACTTCCGTCGCCGTGCGCGATGTGATGATGGCGCTCACTTTGCACCTCCGAAAGAAAACGTTGAACCCAGGTGCCCGCCGAGCGGGTTGCCCCCGGTCAGTGGAGCGAACAGCGAATTGATCCCCATATCGAGCAGCTTGTTCCCAATATTTCCGAGCACGCTCCCGAAGGCCTCGCCGGCCGACTTCCCTGCGATAAGGTCGTCAATGAAGCCGCGCAGGGCCGTTTGGCCGATGTCGGCGATCTCGGCTATCGAATCCGCCAGCGCCTCATTGGCCGCCTTCGCGTCGTATGTGGCGCCGACCAACTGCTCGATCTTCTGCCGCTGCGCATCCGTCGCGGCCGCACCAGCCTGGCGCAGCGCCGTCTCGATCTCGCGCTGGCGATCGGTCGCGCCGATCAGGTCGTGCTCGAACTGAAGGTTGTCGATTAGCTGCTTCACAGCCTCGGCCTGCTGCACGGCCTTGCGCGCAGCAGCGTCGCGCGATGCGGTATCTTCCAGCGTCGGCAGGGCCGGCGTCGTGGGCGGCTTATTGGTGAGTTGGGTGCGCAGGCTGTCCATCGCCCGCCTGCGCAGCTCGTCCATGATCTCCGCGCGCTTCGCCGCATCGACGCCGAACACATCAGTCGGCAGGCCGAGTGGATTCGGCATGTTTTTCGAGGCGTCCAGCGCGCCGAGCTGGCCTTCGAGCGAGCGCGTGGACTGGTGTTCCAGCGACTGCATGCCGTCGACAAGGTCGCCAACGGCGCCGGCCATATCGGCCACGCGGCCGGTGAGCCAGACCAGCACCGGGCCGAGATTGACGAACGCCTGATTGAGCTTGGTGTTGACCACCTGCGAAACGGTGTCCAGTTCATCGCCCAGCTCGTCGGCGCGCGCAATGACCTCGCGGTCCACAACCAGCCCCAGGGCGCGGGCCTTAGTGACGATCTCGTCAATCTGCGCAGCACCGCCGGAAAACGCTGCGGCGATCTTCGTGCCGCTGTCGCCGAACGCGGCTGTCGCTATGGCCGCCTTGCGGGCCGCGTCGGTTTCCTTCGCCAGAGCGTCGGTCACCAGCTTTAGGCGCTGCTCCTGGGTGGTGGCATTGCGAATGTTTTCGAGCAGCGCCGGGTCCAACTCCTTGAGGGTTGTGACCATGCGGCCTTTTCCCTCGACAGCCAGGCCGGCATTCTTGCTGAAGGTGGTAAGCGCGCTGCTCAGCGTGTTGATCTCTACACCGGCCAGCGATGCGCCATGCTCAATGGCCTGCAGGAACTCTACGTCAAAGCCGGTCGCGGCCGCTCGATCCGCTGTGGCGCCGAAGTCGTCCAAAGCCTTGCGCGTGCCGGCGATCGCGGCGCCAACGGTCAGGGTGCTGGCGACAGCCGCCAGCGCGCCTTTGCCGAGTCCAAGGAATGCCGCCTTGCCGCTCTCGCCGATCTGCTTGGTGGCACGCGCCATCGCGCTGTCCATCTTTCGAGCGGCCTGCTCGGTCGAACGTTGCATCCCCTTATTGGATTCTGCGACGATGCCTTCGGCCTTCTTCATGTCGCGGCGCAGCTGCGTCACTTCGGCCGAGAGGCCGAGAACAACGCGGGCAAGATCGTTATTAGCCAATGAGGAGTTCCTCCTTCGAAAATGTGTCGAACACCGAGCCGGCCTCTATGGCGGCATCGATGCGGCCTATGGCCATTGTTGCCGCTATCGCCGCGTCGATCTTGCGTGAACGGTCGCGGCCCTTCTGGAACCGCTGGTTGCCCATGTCGTCGGCGCGCAGAACGGCGTTCGCAAAGTGGTTGCGCAGAATGGGATGGCCGCCATGATGCAGCCGACCTTCCAGCACCAGCCGCTCGGTAGCCTTGATTGGCGGCCCCATGTGCATGAACGACTGGCCGTGCTCGAATATCGGTAAGCCGTCGTCTTCGAGGCGCCGCCGCAGCCCGTGCGCACCGAAGCGGTCGATGGCAATCTCCGCCACGTCATAGAGGTCGCACAACTCGCGCAGCTTGGACTCGACGACTTCGAGGTCGACCGTCCGGCCTGGCGTCGTGATCAGGTGGCCGGCATCGCGCCATTCGACCCACGGCTGGCCGTCCTGCTCGGCACGCTCCAGCAGGGTGTCGTCGGGGGCGAAAATAAAGGGCAGCAACGCCACGTCGCCGCCATCGAGCGGGAACGCCGCGACAATGGCCGACAGGTCTTCGGTGAACCCAAGGTCGACGCCGATATAGCACGGCTGCCCGGCCAATGCCGCAACGTCGACAGCGCCGTCGCCTTCGTCATAAATTGACATGTCGAGCCATGGATCGGCGTTCTGTTCCAGCCACACGCCGAGATGCAGGCGCTTGAACGCCGAGCGCTGGCTCGGCCGGTGCTGGGCTTCGCGGGCGTAGGTGCGCAGCCCTTCAATGTCGGGGAAGCCGTCAGCCAGGCCGGGGTTGGTCTCGTACCAGATCGCCTCGTCCTGCCAGTCGTCATCAGCGCCGGCCTCGAAGAGGACGGGCAGAAACGTCGGGTCGATCGATGGATCGGCGGCCACGTCCTTGGCGTACGAATAGAAATCATAGGCCGGCGTGTCCCGGCCGGCGCCTGCCGTGGTGCCAATGAACAGCAAGCTATTGCGCGTCTTGTTGTGGCCCGTGCGGATCGCGTCGAGCAGGTCGGCGGTGCGGAACTCATGCAGCTCGTCGATGAACGTGAAGCTGGGCGTCAGCCCGTGCGCATTACTGGCGTCGGCCGACATGGCCTCGTAGGTTATGTCGCCCTTGACGTACCGGCAGCGCTTCAACGTGTCCTGCAGCTTCACCGCCGGCTTGAGTTTCGGCGTGTTGCGGATGATGCCTGCCATTTCCCTGTGGCACAGCGCCGCCTGCTTCTGGCTGTTGGCGGCGCTGTAGATCTGGCTGCCCGGGATGCGCTCAGGGCCGACCAGGTGCAGCAGTTCGAGTCCGGCCGCCAGCGCTGTCTTGCGCCCGCCGCGACCGACCATGAAGAATACGGTGCGATATTGGCGAGTGCCGTCCTCGCGGGTCGTACCGTAGACCTTGCGAACGATGCGCTCCTGGAACGGCAGAAGCTCGAACCGGCCGGACAGGGCCTTGGGGTGGCGCATCCATTTCAGGAAATCGACAGCGCGCTGCCCTTTTCCGTGCGGGTCCGGCAGCAGGTCGCTAGATGCTATCCACGCCGGGCGCCGCATCATCGTCGTCATGAGCGAAGCCCTCGTTCTTGTTGCGACTGGCCGGCGTGATACCGAACTCGGCCGCGAGCCGCGCCTGTAGGGCGATGGCTTCTTTCTGGATGGTGGTGGCTGGGTTGCGCTTCAGTTCGCCGGTTGCCGACAGGATCAGTAACCCGTGCTTGTCGATCTCGGCCTGCGCCTCATCGATGCGCGCCGTGGCACTGCAATAGGATGCGAAAAGCGGCAGCTCGTGCGCCGCAATCTTCCGGGCGGCCACAAGCGGCGCCAATTCCCTGCGCCACACCTTGCGCGCCAGATCCGACAGAGCGGCGGGCGCAGCTGGCACGCGGTCGATCGCCTCGGGCGTGCGCTGCACCGTGGCCTTTCGCCCCTTCATTCCGCGTCCCCTTCGACGACCATCAGCTCGAGATAGCGGTTGTGCTCGTCAGGGTTGGCGATCGCCTTGATGGCGAACTTGCGATCCGAGCGGGCATCGATTGCGCGCCACGCCGTGGTCATCGAGCGCGCGCGCTGGCTTGAGCGGATGGTGACGCGATAGGGCTGGATGCCCTGCAAACGTGATGCGATGACGGTCTCACTGCCGAGCCCCGGTCGCAACCGGGCCGGCTCGGTGAACTGAGTCACCCATGGGCCGCCCGGCACCTGATTGCCGAAGCCATCATCCACGGTCGTGCGCTTCTGGAAATGCAGCTTCTCACGAAATGCGCTCATGACTTCCCTCGTAGAACGGCCTTCGGATCGAGCCCGGCATCCTTTAGACCCTGCCTCATGGCGCGCGAGTTGCGCCCTTTAAAGCGCTTCTTAAGCAGCCGATATGCCGGATAAAAGAATGGCTGCGCGGCCATCTTGCGCGTGCCCCACTCCAGAGCCTGCGCTGCCGGGTCGGTGGCCTCGACCCAGTGGGTGCGGCCCTCGTGCTTCACCGCAATGCTGTCGCGCGTTGCGCCTGTCAGAACGGGCACCATGGCGCGCGCGCTGCCGGCCAGCTCGTCGGCATTCTTCGCGGCTGCCTCGTCGAGGCGCTTCTGCACCGCGGCCGGCGCCGCTGCGAACGCCTTCGAGATGTTCCTGATGCCGTAGGCGTTAAGCCTGATCTTCATATCGATCGTACCGCCAGTTCCACACGAGAGTATCGAACCCGAACGGCAGGGCGGTGGTGAGCCCGGTCGGGGTGTCTGTGACGCCCCGCGATTCGTACCAGGACCAGACCAGCGCCAGGACCAGTTGGCGCAACTGGCTGCTCGCCTCGCCTGCGGCGTCGCCAGCGGTGAACGCGATCGTCACCGCCTCAGGGCCGTCGGCTGTTGCCGGCCAGCTTGCCGTCGGCGTCAACGTGCCGTCGCGGCCGATGCCCGTCAGGCGGTACGCCGTGTCCGGCAGCGTCTGCTCGACGCCCTCGCGGTCGATATACTTCACCGACTCGACGGACTGCACCGGCGGCAGCCCGATGGTGAGTGCGCCGGCTGGAAAGCCGTCCAGCGCAACGCGCCATTTCTGCTTTCCGAGGCAGCGCCCCAGCATCCCGCTCGGCCCGCCCAGCATCTCAATCGCCGCGTCGGTCAGCCGCTCGATCAGCGCGTCGTCGTCGTTGTGGGCAACGCTGAGGTAAGCCTTTGTTTCTGCAAGAGAAACAAACTCGACCGCAGCATCAACCGCAGTAAAATTTCTCGTCGCCATGGTTAGAAATTCCCAATTCCCGAAAAAGTTTTGTCGATAGGGGGCGCGCGGTGGGGTTTGGCGCAACAAACCTCGCCATATCCCCCCTTGCGGTAGAAAACCATTCCTCGCAGCGCTTCATCATGCGGTCGCGATGACCGATGCGGCGATGGTCCGATCCGATGCGCGCGAGGCAGGTGGCCTTGTCGGTGTCCATGACGTGGAGCCGACCGCCGAGCTGGGCTTGCCACCACGTTCGCTCGGCCGGCTCGGGTGCGGACACGATGAACCATGCAGCCGGCGCCGTGCTGGTTGCCAGTGATCGCAGTAGTGTGTTGCGGCGTTCTAGTGCGGGGCCGGTCCACTCTGGGCCGGCGCTATACATGCTGGTGCCCGACAGTTCGGCCTTCAGCACGTCGAGGTCGATGACAATGTCTTGCGGGCCGGCGTGCTCACGCACCCAAGTCGTTTTGCCCGAGCCGGGCGGGCCGCAGACTATGGTCAGGGGGATCGCGCTCTTTCGCAGGCCGGCTGGCCAGGTGCGGGCGCGTGCCTCGGCCGACATGCCGAACGACTGGTCGCGCGCCGTGCGCTGGCTATGATGGCGCTTGCAGTAGCCCCTGAGATTTGACCAGTGGAGCCTTAGGTCCGGGCGGTCGGCCACGGACTTTATGTGGTCAACCTCGGCGGCAGGCGACGTGCAGCCGTCGTGGCTGCACTGCGGGTTGGCCGCGAGGTACTGCCGCCGCACGGCGCGCCAGTCGGCGTCATAGCCACGCTCGCCGCTCTTGGGTCGGGCAGCGTCCAGCTTGGCCTTGCGGGCCGCCTCGCGGCGCTTGCGGCAGGCGCATTCCTGGCCGGCCGGCACGGCGCGACGACAGGCCGGGCAGATTCGTGCGCGGCTCACAACAGGTCGACAAGCGCGCCGAAGGATAGCGCCGCATGGTATCCGCCGTCCGGGTCGCGCATCACGCGCGTCTGCCGATGCAAAATCCAGACTGGCGTTCCAGCGACCATGATTTCGTGCTTGTGCAGCGCCTTGCGCACGGCGCCAGCCAGTTCGGTGACGACGACGCGCGACTTCGCGTCGGCAGCGTCGAAGGCCCATGCGTCGACCTGGAAGGTGAGGTCGAGCCCGTCGATGCAGTCGGCCACCACGTCGGTCGTGGCGTCGTGTGGGCCGAGCGAAATATAAGGCGATGCGGGCAGGGGCTCTTGGGGCGGGCGATCGTAGATGCGCCCAGCGACGAGCGCCGCCACGGCCGACGAGGCGCGCAGCGTCGACACCGCGCCCTGCAGCGTCGCCAAGATGGGGTCGGCCATTGGTGGCTCCTCGAGAATGGGCGGCCTGCGCCGTGAAGCGCAGGCCTTTGACGGTTACGCGACCGGCGCGATGGCGGGCTCGCCGAGCACCGCTACGGCGCCGATAGCGATCGACGTGCCGCCGGCCTTGGTGAGGGCGACGCGCGCATAGCGCTTGCCGCCGATGTAGCCGAGGCGATACGCGGTCGAGGCTTCCAGCGTAGCCGGCACGGCGCCCAGAACGGTCGTGGCCGGCGCGTCGGTGAAGTCGCCGTTGTCAGTGGTGTCGGAGTGCTGGATCTTCACGCCGAAGTCGCCGTCGCCGACAATGGCGCCGGTGGCAATGGCGAACAGAACGCTGCTATAACCCTGCGTGTCGACGGTGCTGCCGGAGGCGGCAGCGGTGGCGACGGCAGGGGCGATGGCGACGACAACCTTGTTGTCGTGGAAAGTGTCTCTACGAGCCAAGATGGCCTCCTGTGGAAATAAGAAGGCCGCCCCATGAGGGACGGCCCGATATTGGTGACGCCGAGAACGGGCTTACGACGCAGCGACCTTGAGGAACTTGATGGCGTTGAAGTCGCCAGCACCGCCGCCGACCCTTTTGTATGTGTCAAAAGTCGTGCGGCCCTTGACGGTCACTGCGTCACGTTCCACCCGGATGCCCTGCCGGTCGACGACGACGTAACCCTGCGAAAAGTCGCCGAAGGCGATCGGGAAGCTGTTGGAGCCAATATCGTCCAGCTCGTCGTCGATCTCGACCCGATAGCCGAGCAGGGGGTGCTCGATGCCCTCGATGAGGTTGCCGGTGGGCGCCCACAGGTAACGCCCGTTATCGTCGACGATCGTGCGCAGCCGCGTGGCGGTGTTCGAGTTCATGACGAACGCCGCGTTACCGCGATACGGCTTGCGCAGCGCCGCCACGAGCTTGATCAGCGCCGTCACCAGATTGGCGTCGGTCGGCGCCGAGGCGTGGCCGGCGGGCACGTACTGGAACGATCCCCACGCGCGCGTGAAGTCCTTCGTGGCCGCCGTGGGGTAGGTCAGAAGCCCCTTCGGCCGACCGTCGACGCCGTCGCCACGCCAGAAGGCTTCGCCTTCAGTCTCAGCGAAGTCGTGGGTCGCATTGTCCACCAGCCAGCCGGCAATGTCGACGGCCGAATCTTCGAGCAGGTGCCGCGTGGCAGTCGGCGCGGCGTACAACTCGGCCACGCCGTAGCTGTGCTTGATCAACTCAGGCCTGGCGGTATCCTGCGGGCGGTCATCGCGCTCGGCAACCCACTGGGCGCCACGCTTACCGAGAGAGTAGAAACGCTCATACGTCGCCGTGGAGATGGTCACGACACTGGCCAGGTTCCTCATGACCGACAGGTCGGTGACAAGCTGGCGGATCGACAGGTCAATCGTGGGCAGGACCGTCCAACCGCCGTCAGGATTGCTATCCGAGCCGGCGCCGGTAATGGCCCGAATCTCGGTGTCGTCGCCGGTGCGCAGGAACGTGGCAAGGGCTCGGGATTCGACGTTGGCGTCGCTGGTCTGCTCGCGGGCCGGGGTGCCGGGGCGCTGGGCGTCGATTTCGCGCTGATCGAGCGCTTCGGTCAGGCTGCGGACTTCGGCCTCGAGCGCATTGAACGCCTCGGCGGAAACGGCGACAGGCGCCGGCGTGGTGATCTGTTCGGGCATTTTGCCTCCAGTTGAACGTACATTGGAAATGCGGGCACGCGGCGCCGCGGGGGTGGGAGTGAGCGAAATCTCGTGAAGGTCGACGGCCTTGACGATCCACTCACCGTTCGCGCCGGTCTCGACATCGACGTAACGAAAGCCGATCGAGAGCCCGGTGGTGGTGCCGGCCTTGGCATGCTCGTACGCCTGCTGGCCGGTGTTGGTGTTGAGAGCGAAGTGGCCGCGGACGTAGAGCCCGTCAGAACGCTCTTCTATGGTGTCCCACACACCGGCCGGCGCGCCATGCAGCCATAGCATTGCCGGCATGGTGCCGTTGGCGCGGTGTTGGGCAAGGGACGCGGTGAACGCGCCGCGTTGAACGAGGTCGCCATAGGCGTCCTCCTCATTCCACCTCGAGGCAATGCCTTCGATGACCCCCTCGTCGCCAGCGGTGACGCGGACCGCCAGATCGAGGTGGCGAACCTCGTGCACGTCTGGACGGTTATTCGGCATCGCCTGCCCCCTGCGCGTCGGGCGATGCCGGCGCGTCGGCGCCGTCATCGTCCTCGTCGAAGAACGCCGCTTCAGCCGGCAGGCCGTAGAGGCAAGCGGCCAGCACCCCCTGCGCGAGCAGGCCGAACCGAGCCGGCGGCTTTTGGGCAATGGCCTTGGCGACGAACGAGTCGGAGCCGACATGAGCCATGGCGCTACGCTTCAGCGCGAGCCACATGGCAGCGGTGTCTGCCTCAACCTTGCTCTCCGGCAGCTTCTGGCCAAGGCCGCGAGGCGCCGACAGCTCCAGCACCTCGCGCACCTGTTCGGCCGTCGCCGTGCCAGTCACCAGCCGGCGAAAGCGCACCTGCGCGGGCTCGCCGATGGCTAGCTCGAAGTTTTCGAGCTTGTCGCGCGGGATCTTGAACACGCGCTCGGCACCGCCGAAGCGCGCCTTCACCTCACTTGTCTTCTCTGTCATCGACAGCAGACTCCTGTTCTATTGTTTCCTGGCCAGCCTGACGGATGAGCTCGTCGCCCCCCTCTACGGCCGGCCGATTGTCGAGCGCGCGCACCTCGTTGGGTGTCAGCCACGAGCCGCCGGTAGCCTGGCGATAAGCCGAGTAGCGTGCTGCCAGGTTGGCCTTTGCGAAGCCGTCCAGAGTAAACTCCACAAACATTGTGGAGCGTTCGGCTGCCGTGAGCAGGGCACGTGCGAGGGCCTGCTGCCAGACCTCGAGCCAGGGCAGCAGCCCGAAGCTCAGGAAGGCGTCACCCAGCTCTTCAATGTTGCGCCAGACGGCGCGATCGGTGACGCCGACCAGTGTCTCGGGCACGCGGTAGATGCGGCTGATCTCCGCCTGGGCGTGCTTGCGAAGCTGCAAGAAGTCGCTCTCCACCATCGACATGGACAAGGGCTTCCAGTCGACTCCGCTGTCGAGGATCGCCGTTCCCCCCGCGCCGCGCCCGGAGAACACTTCAACGAACGTCTCGCGAATGTCGCGCATGCGATCCGGCTTCGTGTTCGAAGGCACCGTCAGCAGCCCGCTCGGCCTCGCCCCCTTCTGGAACACCGTTGCCTCGTACCTCGCCATAGCCAGGTCGAGCGCCACCGCCTTGTTCGCCATAGTCAGTAGCGACAGCGGCGCGTCGGGCGTCGAGCCGGGCGCCTGCACGTGCACAATGTCTTGCCACCCATGCAGGTGCTGCGTGCCGTCGCGGGCCGTAATGCGGTACTGAGGTTCGCCGGTGCGATCGTCGAGCTTCACCTGCACGCTGTCGGGGGCGAGCCGGTGCATTTCGCGCGGGCGGCCCCGAGCGCGGATAACAAGCGCGAAAGCCTCGTCGCGCGTCAGAACGTCCAGCATCATCGCCGACAGCAGATCGGCGCGGCCTGTCCACGGGTTCGGCCGCTGCAGGACGATGTCGGCGGGGTGGTCCGCCCGATCCTTGCTGCCGCCCGCAGCGCGGGCATAGACGTGCACCGGCAGCGCCGCAACGGCCTCCGCGAGCGTGCGCACCGTGGCCGCCAGCATGGGCGACTGCAGGGCTTCGCTGGGCGTCACGCGGGTCACGTCGGCGCCGTGAAGCATGGCAAGGATTTCGGCATCGGACTGCGGCGCCGAGCGGCGCTTGAGGAAGTCCAGGAGGCCCATTAGCTTGCCTCGGTCTTATAGACGGCCGCGCAGCGCTCGATGATTTCCTCGGCCAGCGCCCGCGGCGGGATGACTGCCACGGAGTGCTTGGCGTCGTCGCTGTCCACGAACTCCGTCGAGCGCGCTCGGCGCCGTATGATTATGGGCTTCTCGGGCGGCAGCTCGTCGGTGGCGAGCTCGGCGATGCCGGCCGCAGCGGCCATGGCGGCCCGCGTCGGGCAGCCGTAAGCGGTGAGGTCGCGGACGAGCGCGTAGAAAAAAACGTCATTGCCGGACAGGTGGACGCGGTTACCGGTCTTCGCGCCGAGATAGTCGCCCGAAGGCTCACGGGCCATCCAGGTGCGGAGGGTGTCGATCGGTACGTCGAGGATGTCGGCGGACTCGGCAACGCTGAACGCCGCCCGCCGCCAGAAGTTGGGCAGGGTCAATTGTTGGACTCCACGTGTGGGTGCCGAAACGTCGGCGGGGCAAAAAAACGCCGACGCCCCGCTGGCCCAAAGGAGCCGCAGGGCGTCGCGATCGAGCGTCGTGGGCACGACGCGATGGTGGAAAAGGCCCGCCGCTGGGACGGCTCGAAAGGGGAGGGAGAAAACCCCCCTCTATATATACGCGCGCAACTCGCAATCTGGGGACGGCCACCGGCTGCGCAGGTGGCCTATGGCGCGGTCGATCAGCCGGACGCCAAGCCGCTCGGCAGTTTTGTCGTGCTTGCCGAAGGCTTCGCCGATCTCGCGGGCGGTCGTCGGGCCCAGCGCGTGCTCAAGGATGCGCACGCTACTGGCCGGCGTTCCCTGCCACAGTCTCCGAACCTGTTGGCGCGCGTCGACCATGTCGTCGATGGTCCAGTCGGTGTTGGGCACGATGGCCGGCGAGGCCCGCCTCGCCCGGTGCGGGCGCCGCACCTCGATCGGCCGACGGAGCCTGCCCTTCGCATCAGTGTATTGGAGCAGATATGCGCCCGAGACGAAGAGCAGACGGCCCAGCCGGTGCCACTCGACTCCAGCTCGATCTCGTACCTCCAGCACTGGACGCGCCGGTCGCGCCGGATCGAATCCCTCGTCGCCCAGCCACGGCACGCCGCTGAGATCGTGTAACTCGGCCAGTGTCGGAAGCACCTCCTCGATCAGATCGGTCTGGTCGATCTGATCCTCGATGGGCCGCTCGTCCACCGCGCCAGGCCGCGGCGCTGGGTCACGATGGTTGTCGTTGGCGGGCGTTCCCCAGGCCGTGGCAAGCAGTTGGCGATAGTCGAGCAGCATCCGATAGTCATCGAACCGCTGGGCGGCCAGCAAGCGCTTGCCGGTGGGCCAGCGCTGGGTCGGACGGTTATCATTCGCAGGCTTTGGCGCTGGGACGGCAGCCGGGTCTACCAACCCGGCGTTGGCTGTACCAACGCCATGGGGGTATAGGGGGTTGGAACACACACCCCCGTTGGTAGGGGTTGGCAGGGCGTTGGAAGGGGCGTTGGTAGCCAGTTGGTAGGTCATTCCGTCACCTCATCAGCCGGCTCGTCGCCACCAAAATCCTCGGCCGAAACCCATAGCCGGGAGCGCTGCCGGGTCGGTGGCCCCTCCTTGATCGTGCGGATATGCCCGGATTTAAGCAGCCGGTGCATGGCCTGTTCCAGCGCCTTCTTGGTCAGTCCGCGAGAGTCGGGGTGCGCCTGCATCACCTTCGGCGCGTAACTGACCGATGGGTTCGGGCTGACCGACTGCCCGGTTCGATTGAACAGGGAAAGCAGTTCAAGGAACACCTCGTCTGCATGGTGGTCCATGAGCCCGGCCGCAGGTGAAGGCCGCCCGTCGTCGAGCACGAACACACCGTCGCGCCAGCGCATCGAGATCTTGGTGCCCTTCCGGCCGTAGTTGCTTTTCATGTTCGTGAGAACGCGAGCGTCGTCATCGTCGGCCACGGCCGTGAGGTAGAGCCGACTGCGTACTGAATTGTTCCATGCCGTGCTGCCGGACGTCCCGGTGCCCGTCTGCATGCCGGCCACGGAGGGGTGGGCGAGCAGCAGGATGGCGCAATCCGCCTGCAGGGCGATCGACCGGAGCATGGCGATGAATTGGCGTACCTGACCGCGCTTGATCTCGTCGCCGCCGAACATGTCCGCCGCGGTATCGAGAACGATCAGGTCGGGCTGATGCTCGCCGACCAGCTCGGCAACCTGGCCGAATAGGGGCGTCGGTTCCAGTGCCCCTGTGCGCCCCGGCACGGCAAGGAGCGCGTCTCGATCTGCCAGCGCCAGCAGCTTGAACCGGCCGCCCGTATCGGCGTAGGTCGCCCCTTGGTCTCGCAGAATGTCATCAACGCGGCGGTGGAATTCCTCGGCCTCGTCTTCTGCTCCGATATACAGAACCTTGCCCGCCTTCGGCCGCAGGCCGAGCGTCGCATGGCCAAGCGTGGACGCAACGCCAATCTGAAGCGCCAAAAGCGACTTGCCGAGCCCGCCGTCGCCCGACAGGAGGGTGACGTTCCTCGACGGGATCAGCCCCTCAACGAAGGACTCGCGCGGCGGGATGGTGCGCCCCTCCCAGTCAGCAAGATCGACCACCGGCAGGCCTTCCGACAGGCGCGGCTTTGCGGGGGTCTTGCGGTAGAAGACACGCCAGCCGGTTGCTATCGAGCGCTTGATGATGCCTTCGCAAATAGCGGCATAAGCCGGCGTGCCCTCAATAGCCTTGACGTGCTCGGCGCCATTCTCGTCCCACCAGCTGATGACGGAGACGCCGGTGGCCATCGGCACGTCCGGCGAGATCCGCTCGAAGCTGTCGGTCAATACCGCGAGGCGGGGAATGTCGGCCGGATCGATCTCGTCGCTGCCGTCATGCTTTTCGAGCCCGCGGCGAGTGGTCGACCAGTCGGGCTGCCCGTCAACGAATGGCATAAGAACGACGTCGCCGTGGAGTTGGGTCGCCCAGCGGTAGGCGGCGTCTAGCGATTCGGCGGGCGACGGATCAGGCTGCGCGTTCAAAACGGGCATCAATGCCCTCCAGTTCTTTCGTGGCAAGCTCGGTCAAGCGCTGCGCCATATCGGGCGAGAAGGTCGCGACTTTCTGCCCGTGCTTCGACGGCGCGAACGTCAGGTGCCGTCCGTCCGGGGCCTGCATCAGATGCAGGCCGAATAGGCGAACATCGTCATCGAGTTGGACGTCGAAAATGGCGCGCAGCCGGAAACGCCGGCGCGGGTCATCGACCCCCGGTCGGAGTGCAAGAATCCTCATGGATCCTCCGTGATGGTGGTTGTGCCCGGCGCCGAGGCGCCAGGCTGTTTAGGCGGCGCGCGCCGCGATGCGGGCGTCGATCCAGGCCCGCACTTCAGATTCGACGAATGCAATGCGTCGCTCGCCAAGAGGGACCGCTGCGGGAAAGCGCCCCTCGGCGCGTGCCGCATTGATGGCCGAACGCGACAGCGAGGTCATCGCTGCGGCGGCCTTAATCGAAATGAGTCGGAAATTATCGTTCGCGTGGTCCATTCATGACTCCATGCCAAAACGCCCCTCGCGGGGCAGGTCGGTTGCGGTGGCGGTCATGAATGTGTTTCAGCGTGCCGAATCGCCAGTAACGACACGGTAGTGCCTATACGTCAAAACGGGCGCAAATGTCAATACCTAGTGTTGATATTCGTTGCCCCCACAATAGGCGGCCCATTCGTCCATCAACTTGCGGCGCTTCTCTAGCGCATCGCCCCTGCGATAGGCGCGCTCGACGCGGTCGCCGATAGCGTGCGCCAGAGCGGCCTCGGCTACTTCGCGTTCGTGGTGTGTCTCCTCGGCTGCCCAATCTCGAAAAGTGGATCGGAAGCCATGGACGGTCACACCAGTTCCGCCGGCCGCGTGCAGCGCCTTGGCCATCGTCATGTCGGAAATCCCCTTCGACGGATCGCTCCCCGGAAAAACCATGCTCTCGCGCTTCTGCGAAAGCATGGTTCGCAGCACACCAATCGCGGCATCGGCCAGCGGCACACGATGCTCCTTTCGGGACTTCATACGCTCGGCTGGCACCGTCCACAGCTTCGCGTTGAAGTCGATTTCGGCCCAGGTCGCGCCGCGAGCCTCGCCCGAACGGGCGGCCGTGAGGATCGTAAACTCAAGGGCTCTCGCGCCTACCCCTGTCGCCGCTCGCACCTTATTCATAAGCGCGGGGATATCCGCGTACGCCATGGCAGCATGGTGCCGGCCGACGGTCTGCGGGGGCGGCAGGAGCTTATCCAGGTGCCCGCGCCACTCGGCTGGATTGTCTCCAGACCGCAGGCCAAGCACCTTGGCATGGTCCAAAACCTGCTTTAGCCGGACGCGCGTCTTCGTCGCCGTCTCCGGCTTTTCGTGCCACAGGGGACGCAGGACCGCCAGCACGTCCTCAGTAGCAATGTCGGCGATCACCCGCTTGCGCAGCGGCTTTGCGTAGGTGGAAAGGAACCGCCGCCAGCTCGCTTCGGTCTTGGCGCCGCGCCAGCTCGGCGCCATGACCTCGATGTACGCCTCGACGACTTGTGAGAACGTCTTGCCGGTAGCCTTTGATCGCTCGCCCATCTCCGTGAACGGATCGCCGCCGCGCCCGAGGATGGTGCGAATCTCATCGGCCTTGGCGCGGGCCGCGGCGAGCCCTACATGGCCGGTGCCGCTGCCCAGCGGGCCGAGCCCCATTTCGCGGCGCCGTCCTAGCCTGGTATAGATGAAAACCCACGAGCGGTTGCCGGATCGATTGCGATGGAGCCATAGACCGTCGCCGTCGCTTAACTTCGACTTGTCGCTGTTTCGGATGGCTGCCGTGGTCAGAAGGTTGCGGGCCATGCTCCTACTCTCGTTCCCCATTTGAGCGCTGGCTGGCAAAGCCAGCAATGTCACTATGGACGAAGAGAATAGGAGCGGCGTTGGGGGCAGACAAGAAGAAAAGACAAATATGCCAGCAATGTCAATTACTTGTCTCCAGCTCGCGGAGCCATTCCCTCCCGTTCCCTCCTAGACACGCCGCGCCGCCCGCGCCCGCAACGCGGCGAGCTCTTCGGGCGTGTTGGCGTTGAGGAACGGGTCGTCCGGCACGAATTGCGCATAGTCGAGAGTCGTGGCGCCGATCTCGGCGGCGAGGCGCTTCAGGCTGTGCGGCGCCATGCCCGCGCGCACGCGGTCCGGCAGCTCGGCGAGGGCACTGAAGCGCCAGAGCGCGTTGGTCGGGTAGATCTGGCCGGCGAACATGCCGACCACCGCCGCCGCGCCGCCCATGAGGGCACGGGCGCGCGGCACGAAATCGGCTGGGAAGAACGGCGT
>PJUF01000512.1_pt1 | contig 26900 bp, 25 predicted proteins | sample 1512191 | NCBI WGS metagenome assembly PJUF01 (sample SAMN08177673, study PRJNA422409) | Feces metagenome, whole genome shotgun sequencing project. | isolation source: Chicken feces (3) enriched on wood chips | host: Gallus gallus | place: USA: Madison | collected 2015-01-15 | reverse complement strand
CCGTTTAGAGTCAGGGTGTTGCCTGATTCAACAGTTACACTACCGTTTTCAGAAACAACCATGTCGTTTACTTCTAAGCCCGGGGCGTCTGTGCCAATGCTTAATGCACCGTCGATTAAGACAGAAATATCATCAGCAGGAGTACCATTGATCCACTCAGTACCTGTCCAGGTCACTGCACCGGTAACATTTACGGTATAGTCTTCGATTTCTCCATACGTATAAGAAGTGCAAGGAAGTGGTGCTGTATTATAGCGTAACATTACTCTCATCAAAGTTTCTCCCTCAAGAGCGTCTGCAGGTATAGCAATGTCTGCAGTGTAAGTACCCGTAATTTCTTCTCCTTCAATAACAGGATAAACTTCTCCTTCATCATCTAAAAGTCCATTTTGGTTCCAGTCAATAAATACTGTTGCGTATTCTGTATATTCTGTTTCTATACTTATTGAAATGGTTTCTGTTGAACCGGCCTGAACATTGGCTATTTCTGAAGTATAATCATTAGAACCTGCAATCCCTGTAGTAGTATTGTCAATTCCGGCAAAGGTCACATTGGTAATCCATTCATCACTTACATCTGAAGATGTCGGCGAACAATATCCTACAGAGAAACTATAAGGACCAGCCCAAGTACTGAAGCCGTCTGTATCACAGTCGCTTCGTACATAGAATGCATAGTCTACATCGGTAGTCAATCCTTCTAATGTATAAGTTGCACCAGTTAAATCATCAACCAAGGTTCCTTCTGTTTCTACATCAAACCCAGCTTCGCCCCATTTGAGTTCGAATGAGCTTCCGTCACTCGTCCATGCAAGTTCTGCGGATGTAGTACTCAATTGTGTATGGGATAATGAGGTTGGGGGAAGACAGCTTGGAGGAGGTGTAACATTTACAGTTAAATCGACGGTAACGCCATACGATCCTGAATAACAGGGATTTGGAATTGATTGCCCAGAATCCGCTGTCCCAATACGCATTTTGTGATTTCCTTGTGCTGCATCAACTGCTAGCATAAAAGAAGTATCTAATGTGGTTGTGGCTACTTGTTGTGAAACTCCATCAAAAACCAGTTCTGTGGTATTATCAAATATACCGTCATCATTAAAGTCAATCCAAATATTGGTATCATATGAAAAACCTGTTGCAAACGAAACTGAAGATGCAACTGTAGTCGCTGCTTGTATATTTGCTACGCCTGCAGTGTATTCATAATAAGTAACATCATCTACAGGGAATGAAACATCTCCCATTGTCACATTTGTTATTCCAGAATTATCATTTGAAGTCGGAACAGAAGAACAATATCCTACAGAGAAACTATAAGGACCAGCCCAAGTACTGAATCCATCGGTATCACAGTCGCTTCGTACATAGAATGTATAGTCTGCATCAGTAGTCAATCCTTCTAATGTATAAGTTGCACCAGTTAAATCATCAACCAAGGTTCCTTCTGTTTCTACATCAAACCCGGCTTCGCCCCATTTGAGTTCAAATGAGCTTCCGTCACTCGTCCATGCAAGTTCTGCGGATGTAGTACTCAATTGTGTATGGGTAAGTCCTGTTGGAGCAGGGCAAGCAATTTCAGTCGTGAAGTTCAAAGCAGAAGAAAGTAAGCTTTCTCCTTCAGTTGTTCCACAATCGGTTTTTACATAGAAATCATAATCAGTTTCAGGTGTCAATCCCTCAATTAAAACCATCGCATCAGTAACATTTCCGGTTGCCACAGCTGTATCAGTCTCCGGGTTGTCCCCTTCTGCAAACACATACCAGGTATATCCTTCAGCATTGTCAATCGCATTCCAACTGAACTCAGCTTCATGAGCGGTAACATCATCTAAGGTGATTCCTGTTGGTGGAACACATGTAGGAGGAACTCCAATGAAGAAGTTATCAAAAGCTAACACATAGTCATCAGCAATCCAATTTGCTACTATCTGAGAAGTGATTGTCTGACCCGCATAGGCGCTTAAATCATATTCAAAATATTGCCAGCCTTCTACCGCTTCATCGTCTGTGATCGTCGCAACTGTTGTATAGTTTGTACCCCCATCAGTAGAAATATTAATTTTTATACTGACTGAATTGGCTACCGGTGGTGCCGGATAGCTTGACCAGTCTCCCAATGCATAATCAAATGACAACACATTTCCACTAGCTATACCCGTTACGCCTATTGTGTTGAAGGTTCCAGTAGTTGCCCCTGAAAATAAATTTTTACGTATATAATTTCCATCTATTGGGGTTACTTGATTTGCTGTCCCAATTGTCCATCCTGTTGTTGTCCAACCTGTCGGTGCAGACGTAGTCGTAAATCCTTCATTCCAAGGAGCTGCCGCTGGTGCCAACAATGTAGTAAAGTCAAGTTTGTCTGAATATACGCTTTCACCATCGGTTGAACCACAATCGGTCATAATATAGAAGTCATAAGCGGTATTGTCTGTTAGACCCGAAACCGATGCCGTCTCGCCTGAAACACTGCCACTGAACAAGGGAGAATCCACTTCAGGGTCAGCGTCATTCGCAAAAACAAACCAGTTATAACCCTCCGCGTTGCTGATGGAATCCCAACTAAAATCAGCACCGGAATCAGAAACGCCTGCCAGCGAAATATTTGTTGGAGGTAGGCAAGAAGGCGGCGCCCCTATAAAGAAATCATCAATATACAATTCATCAGCAAAGTTTCCCACATATTTAAATGCGATATAAATTGTTTCATCTGCATAGCTATCCAAAATTTCGGAATGCTCCATCCATGTATCTTCAGAATAATTCCCCAATAAGTCATACAATAATGTAAAATCATCGGGATTTGCTATGGGATCTGCCGAAGACGTTGAAATCCACACGCCGTTTTCAACACCGTAAGTTCCATAATTATGGTAATAAAAAAACGAAAAATAATCACCAACAGAAACGGTATAAGCTGGTGAAATCATCCAAGATGTTGATTCTGCTGCAATATCATCGTCATTGTGATAAAATGAATATGCCCCTGAATGAGCTTGGGAGCTGGTCTGTACAAATCCAGGATCATCACCTGCAGTTTGCATAAATGTCCATCCAGCGGGAGGGTCAATTTCAAATCCTTCTGTGATTTGCCCAAAAGAAAATGAACATAATAAAATCAAAAACATCATCGACAGCCATCGCCATCGTGATTTTGGGGAATAGAATTCCCCGTAAAATAAATTTTTACTCATGTTAAATAAGGTTTAAAATAATGTTAAATCTAATAAAATTTAGAAAACACCTCCATTTTAAATCAAATTATTTAGACATTATTTTTTAATTTAGACTCATTCTATACTAAAACAGTAGACTATTGCCTACAAAAAAACCTGCATTGCTGCAGGTTCTTTTTAGAGAAAAATTATTGTTGTTAAAACCATTCTTTTTGATTGGTTATATACATTTCTTCAAATTCCTCATCTGTTTTTGTAAGATAAATAATGCCTTCAATTAGTCCGATGATTCCACCGATTCCACAACAAAATCCTAAAATCAACTGAATAATTCCCGCTTTGGTATAACCCAAATAAAATTTGTGAATGCCCAAAGCGCCTAAAAGTATTGCTAAAATACCCGCGACTAATTTTTTATCTGATTTTGGTTGAGGTTGAGGTTCCTGAGAATGAACTTCCATAGTTTTACTTTTTATTTTTTTTAAATTAAATTGATTTAAACCATTCCTGAAATTTATCGCCCAAAATAGGGACCAGCTTCTTTTCATTGTTAAGCGCTCCTATAAATGCAATTATCCATAAAATAATGACAATTGCCCATAAAATCCAACCCAGTAACCCGCCTAAGGTTCCTAAGACAGCTGCAAGCACATAAACAATAATACCAAATACAAATAAAGTCAACATAATGCCCAAAGACTGGCGAATATGAAAACTCGTGTATTCTGTTTTCTCTTTGCGTACAATAATCACAATAAGTAATCCCACCCAGGTAAGATAGCTCACAATTCCTGTAGTTTTTTCATCCATAACTAATTGATTTTGATTTACAACAAATTTAATTTTTTTAAACTAAATTCTTTATTTGAGATGTTAAGTTTATTAACAAAGAATTAATTTTCATAGATTTGCCGGGTAATTGGTGTCCGCCACAGGCGGATGAAAAGGGAATCCGGTGCAATTCCGGAGCTGTCCCCGCAACTGTAAGTTCATTCAATTGCTTTTCTACAAACCACTGTCCGCTGCCACGGATGGGAAGGGAAAAAGCAGAACAAGCCAGGAGACCTGCCGGTTATATTTTAATTTAATTTTTTGCTTTCGGCGGAAAGGCAAATCATACGATGAAAAAAAACGCCATTTTACTGTGCCTGCTGCTGGGATTTCAGCTGGTAATTGCACAAAACGATACCATTCAATTGCAGGAAGCAAATCTTGCAGACAACTTTCTTTTGCGGTTTACCGAAACCCAGTCCAAAATGATTCTGTCGGATTCAGTACTGGAAAAAAACGGTGTGTCTCTCACCTCCGCCCTGAATTATAATTCTGTCATATACTTTAAAGAAAACGGCTCAGGCATGGTTGCTTCACCTTCTTTTCGGGGAACCACCGCACAGCAGACCGCGGTTGTCTGGAATGGCATCAACATCAATTCCCAGTTCTTGGGACAAACGGATTTCAACACTGTCAATACCGGTGTATTTGACAACATCATCATCAAACCCGGCGGGGGAAGCATTGCTTACGGAAGCGGTGCCATGGGCGGAAGCATTCATCTAAACAATGATTTGGTTTTTAACAATGAAATGACGAATCGCCTAAGAGCTAATTATGGAAGCTTTAATTCATACGGACTTAATTTTTCTTCTCAATATTCAAATGAAAAATTGAGTTTTAATGCAGGAATTGGCAGAAGTGGTTCCGATAACGATTTTGAAATTCATCCAGCCGGCCAGAGAAACAAAAACGGAAGGTTCTACAATCATCAGATAAGTCTTGCTTCGGCTTATAAAATCAATCGCCGGAATATGATCAAATTTTATGAGAACATAGCTGACGGAGAAAGACATTTCTCTTTGATCTTACCTACTATGACACCTACAAAATACCATGATTATAATACCCGGAGTCTGATAGAATGGGACGGATCCTATGGTAAATTTATTTCGCGGTTAAAATTAGCTTATTTAGGAGAAGAATACCGTTATTATCCGCATATTGATTCCGACAATCCTACTTTTGGAAAGGCAGACAGTTGGATCACCAAGTATGATTTAGGTTTTAATTTTAATCGTAAATTGTTTTTCAATGTCATTTTGGACTATACTTATTCCGAAGGAAACGGCTCAGATGAACTTTCGGGAAAAAGGAAAGTGGGTTCAGCAAGCTTTTTAATGAAACACAGGCTTTCTTCCCGGTTTGTTTATGAAGCAAGCATAAGACAGGAACTCACAGACAGCTACAAAGCGCCCTTTTTATACGCGTTTGGAATGAAATGGGATGCAACGGATTTTTATCAAATTAAATTGAATGCGTCAAAAAACTTCCGAATGCCCACTTTCAATGATTTATTCTGGCCCGGGAGCGGCAATCCTGACTTGAGACCCGAAACATCTTACCAGGCAGAAATTGGAAATGAGTTGAAATTGAAAAATTTTTCCTTCGGAGTAACCGGTTATTATAATTCGGTAAAAAACCTGATTCGCTGGATCCCGACAAGCGGGGGAAATACTGTGCCTGAAAACACTGCAAACGTGGAAATTTACGGACTGGAGTCAATTCTTCATTATACAAAATCATTTAGCAAACATCGGTTTGAATTAAATGGAACTTATGCTTACACTATTTCTGAAAACAAGGAAACTGGCAAACAATTGATTTATGTTCCTTTTCATAAAGCAACCGCTTCTTTGGGATATTCATGGAAACATTTTTCGGCATACTACCAGTTTTTATTCAATGGAGAAGTGTTCACGAGTTCAGATAATGACCCAAAATACAATGTCAGTTCTTATAGTCTAAGCAATATGGGTTTAGAATATGGATTCGGAAAATCAAAATCTTACCGTTTGGGCATACAGGTTTTGAATCTGTATGATGAGGTTTATCAAAGTGTTTTGGATTACCCCATGCCCGGAAGAAATTTTAATCTGTATATAAATTTAAATTTTTAATAATGAGAAAGTTAAGTATTTTTTGTTCAGCATTTATTTTAACAAGCTTATTCATCACCTCTTGTAGCAGCGATGATGACGGGTCTCCGGGCGAAGAACAGCAAGGGGATTTTGAAAATGGTTTTTTTGTTTTAAACGAGGGAAACACCTCTCCCTCCACCGCTTCTATTTCTTTTATCAGCCAGAATGGAGAAGTGACTCAGGACATTTACACATTGGTCAACCCAGGAGCTGAAGTTACCGGTTCTTATCTTCAATCCATGTTTTTTGATGATACAAGAGTCTTTATCATTTCTGGCCAGGCCAACAAAATTACAGTGGTTGACCGTTATACGTTTGAATATATCACAACCATTTCAACCGATTTTGCCAGCCCGCGATATGGAACCGTAGTAAACGGGAAAGCTTTTGTGACCAATTACAATGATTTCGCAACAGGCGATGATGATTTCCTTACCGTCATTGATTTGGCAGATTATTCGACTACGCAGGTTCCATTGGGCAACTGGTCAGAAAGAATCACTTCTGAAAACGGGAAAGTTTACATTGCAAACGGATATTATGGAGACGGAAATTCTATCACCGTATTCAATCCGGCAAATAATTCTATCGAAACGGTCATAGACCTGGATGCAGGAAATTCACCAAATTCTATTGAAGAGCAAGACGGAATGTTGTATGTTTTAACATCAAATTATGGCGTTCCCGGTAAAATATTCAGGATTAATTTATCAGATAATCAAATCAATGGAGAATTAGATATAGCAGAAAACATACCGGATCCAAAACAATTACAGGTGGAAGACGGACAACTTTATTTCACTTCGGGCACCTCTGTATATAAAATGGCGCTCAACAGCTCTACAGTTCCGTCAACCCCATTTTTAACTTATGAATCCGAATCTGAATGGGGCGCCATGTATGGTTTCAATGTGGAAGATGGTTCTATTTTTATTTCAGATGCCGGGGATTTTACCTCCAACAGCAAAGTATATCAATATTCCACAAATGGTAATTTAACCGGAACACTCACCGTGGGGATTGGCCCCAATGGCGTTTATGGAAACAATTAATCAATAAAATCATTACAAAAATCACTGCCCCGAAATAAACTCGGGGCTTTTTCGTTCTTTTTTAATATATTGGACGAAGAAAAACTAACTCTCATGAAAAAATCCGTTTTTATAATTTTTGTACTGTCTCTTTTGGTTAATTTCAGCTGTAGTAAGGCTCCTGACGGAACCGTTTCAGAACAATCGATCGAAAGTGCGCAGGGCGACAAAGTTTTAATCCGATTAAAGCCGCAAGTCGGCGATATGCAAAAAACCATCATGACAATGGACATGTCCACAGATGGTGCTCAATCCATGAAAATGAATATGATAATGAACATGGATTTGAAAGTGACCGATAAACAAGACAGTCTTTATACGTATGAGGTAAAATACAATTCCATCAAAATGGACATGGACGCCGGCGGAATGGAAATGAGCTATGATTCCAATGCCAAGGAACAATCCGGGATTGGAGCCGTTATGCACGACCAAATGAAAGTTTTGTTAGATAAACCCATTACCATGAAGATGAGCGAGCAAGGAAAAATTTCCGATTTCCATCTTCCCGGCATGGCCAACAATCAACAAATGGCCGACATGAGCTCTATTTCACTCCCTCTTCCCTCTGAGCCCGTTGGCGTGGGAGACAGCTGGACAGCAGAAAGACCTATGGAAGGAATGGGTACGATGAAAATGACGATGAAAGTAGAGAAAATCACAGTAGATGACCTGATAATAGGAACAAACGGGGATATTTCTGATACCTCGGGAACCAAAATCGGGGATTTTAACGGAAATTATAAGCTCGACCGCAATACCGGGTTTACCAAAGACGGAACCATTAATATAAATATGCCGGTTCAGGAGCAGCAAATGAAAATGAAAGTTAATTTCAAATCACTTTAAAAAAATATACCGACAAAGCAAAAACACCTGTCAGGTTTCACAAACCTGACAGGTGTTTTTTATAAATTTGATTATATGGCTTTCTTATGAAGGTATCTTGTTAATTTTATCGACAAATCCAATAGTACAATTTTGGCATTTGCATTCCGCTCAATATGATAAGATGCATCATTTAATTCTTTCAGGATTTCTTCAATATTGGCTCCATGAATAAAAGGAGCAAACCTATCCCAATTAAATCCCTCAGCACTTAATTTCATATAAACCAGATTGTCTGCATGATAATTTTTCAGCAAAGCCTGTCTGAATATTTCAATGCAATAAGAAAGAAACTGCTTCTGTTGCTCACGCGACCAACCACTGATTTCATGCGACCAGCTCACCAGGTTTCTCAAAACCGACGGGGTTTTGGCGGCCATAAAAGCATTCCGTACCCATTGTACAAAGTAGGCCTCAAATTCGGAAGTGATGGATTCAAGTGAATGCAGTGCGTCGTGCAAATTTCCATTAGATGAAAGAGAAATTCTATAAGCCTGATTTTCTGTGAGTCCTTTGTTCTTAATTAAATAATCTGCTATTTCTTCATCGGTCAGCCGGTTGATTTTGACCAATTGGCAGCGTGAAGTTATAGTGGGTAAGAGTAAATCTTCCCTTTCCGAAACCAGCAGGAAAACGGTTTTCTGAGGCGGTTCTTCTATAATCTTCAGCAATTTGTTTGCGGCCGAAATATTCATCAGTTCCGGCATCCAGATAATCATGATTTTATAGCTCCCTTCGTAGCTATTCAGTGACAATGACTTAACAATTTCCTGCGCCTCATGTACATTGATAATTCCTTGCTTTTTTTCGATTCCCAGAAACTGCAACCAATCATATACACTTCCGTACGGCTGTTCCAATAAGAATTCCCGCCATTCTTTGGTAAATTGCTTGCTTGTTGGGTCTTTTTTTACAGAATCGGTAACCGCTGCCGGAAAAGAGAAATGAACATCTGGATGTTGTAAAGATTCCACTTTCTGCAAAACATTGATCCCTTTTTCTGAAGCCAAAATTTCGCCCGCATAGGCAATCGCAAGATTCAATGCGCCCCATCCATTTTGGCCAGAAAACAATTGCGCATGGCTGATTCTCCCTTCAGCAACCGATTCCCTTAATTTCTGCTTGATTTTTTCCTGTCCCGCGATTTTTTCCCAAAGCATGCCTCAAAGTTAAACTTAAACCTGAAAATTCCTTTAAATTTTTCAACCCATTTCGGTTATTTGAAAACAAATGCTATTTTTAGGCAACTTTTAAAAGTCCTTGCAATGAAAAAAACAATAATTAACACGCTTTTACTCGTAGGTTTTATGAATCTGAACGCACAGGAATTCAATGGAAAATATCCGGACACAAAAAAAGTGGACCAGATAGACGAATTTTTCGGAGAAAAGATAGCAGACCCCTATCGCTGGCTGGAAGATGATCTTTCACCGGACACCAAAATTTGGGTCGAATCTCAGAACAAAGTTACCTTTGATTATTTGGATCAAATCCCATTGAGAGATGACCTAAAAAAACAATTGACCGAAATCTGGAATTATGAAAAAATTTCCGCGCCTTTTAAAGAAGGAAAATTTACTTATTTTTATAGAAATGACGGATTACAACAACATTCCGTTCTTTACAGACAATTGGAAAATGGCAGGGAAGAGGTTTTTCTGGATCCGAATAAATTTTCCAAAGACGGCTCGGTTTCACTTGCAGGCGTGAGCTTTTCCAAAGACGGTTCTCTTTGTGCTTACCAGATTTCCGAAGGGGGTTCCGATTGGACAAAAATTATCGTCCTGAACGCCTTGGACAAAAAACAGATCGGTGATACTTTGAGAGATGTTAAATTCAGCGGTGTTTCATGGAAAGGAAATAAAGGATTTTATTATTCAAGTTATGATAAACCCAAAGGAAGCGAACTCTCTGAAATGACCGACAAGCACAAATTGTTTTTTCATTCGCTAAATACACCTCAGAAACAAGATATCCTGATTTTCGGGGGAGAAAAAACACCAAGAAGATACATTGGAGGCGGTGTGACCGAAGACGAAAGATTCCTGGTAATTTCAACAGCAGTTTCAACAACCGGAAATGAACTGTACATTCAGGATTTAACTCAACCCGACGCTCCCATCGTTCAGATTTTGGACAACTTTGACACTTCAACTGAGTTTGTGGATAATGTAGGTGACGAATTATTTTTTCTTACAAATTTAAACGCGCCCAATAATCGCTTGGTAAAAGTTAATGCTAAAAATCCAAAACCCGAAAACTGGGAAAATGTAATCCCCGAAACAGAAAACGTATTGAACATTACAACCGCGGGCGGTTATATTTTTGCTCATTACATGAAAGATGCCCTGGATGTTGTTCAGCAATATAACCATTCAGGTAAAAAAATCCGTGACATCCAATTGCCCGGACAAGGTTCTGCCGGAGGATTTTATGGCAAAAAAGAGGAAAGGAAAATTTATTATTCGTTTAGCAATTATGTAACCCCCTCCACGATTTATGATTATGATGTAGATAGCGGAAAATCAAATCTATATAAAAAACCCGATATTAAATTTAATCCGGATGATTATGAATCCAAACAGGTTTTCTATACTTCTCATGACGGCACCAAAATCCCGATGATGATTTCATATAAAAAAGGAATTCAACTTGATGGTAAAAATCCGACAATTCTTTACGGGTACGGCGGATTCAACATCAGTTTAACACCTTCATTCAGTGTCGTAAATGCAGTGTGGATGCAAAACGGAGGAATTTATGCCGTTCCAAACCTTCGTGGAGGAGGAGAATACGGTCAGAAATGGCATGACGCCGGAAGAAAGCTCAACAAACTGAATGTGTTCAAAGATTTCATTGCCGCAGCTGAATACCTGAAAAAAGAAAATTATACCTCAACCGATTATCTGGCACTTTCAGGTGGTTCCAATGGTGGACTTTTGGTAGGCGCGACTATGACGCTAAAACCTGATGTAGCCAAGGTCGCGTTACCGGCTGTTGGCGTTTTGGATATGTTAAGATACCATACATTTACAGCCGGAGCGGGCTGGGCATATGATTATGGAACAGCGCAGGACAGCAAAGAAATGTTTGATTATTTAAAGGCGTATTCACCTGTTCATAATGTAAAAAAAGATGTTTGTTACCCGGCCACATTGGTAACAACCGGAGACCATGATGACCGCGTAGTTCCGGCACACAGCTACAAATTTGCTTCTGAGTTACAAGCAAAGCAAGGTTGTAAAAACCCTGTTTTAATTAGGATTGAAACCAAGGCAGGACATGGTGCCGGTAAGTCTACCGAAGTGATGATCAATGAAGCTACCGATAAATTTGCTTTTACACTCTGGAATATGGGAGTAAAATAACATGAAATAGAGCCTGCCGGGCAGTGTCGGGCAGGTTCTTTACAAAAAAACGATTTATTGGATCAATGGAGCGCAGTAATCTCTGTAATCGATTCATTATGAATGCCTTGCTTTCAAAAGTAGAAAGAATTTTAATCCCAGATTTTTAAATGAATAAAGTTCAACTAAGAAGCATATATAAGTCTAAAAGAAAAAAAATTACTTCTGAAGAAATAAATGAAATCAGCTTACGGATTTTGAAAAATCTGCAATCAATGGCTATTTGGCAGTATTCAAACTATCATATTTTTATGCCGATTTCAACTCATAAAGAAATTAATACCTTGCCTATCATCCGGTTTTTATTTGAGTCTCAAAAGCAGGTAATGGTTCCTAAAATCAAAAACAGCAAAATGTTGTGCTGTCTGATTAATTCCGATACAGAATTTGAAATAGGTAAGTTCAATGTTCCGGAACCCAAGTCTTATGAAGTAATTGACCCCAAAGAAATTGAGGTTGTTTTTATGCCTATGCTGATTTGCGACCAAAATGGAAACCGTGTGGGGTATGGAGGTGGTTTTTATGACCGTTTTTTACTGAATTGCCGGCGGGATGTAATCAAGATTGGATTGAATTCTTTTGCGCCGATAACAAGAATTGACGATGTTCAGCAAACTGATGTGCCCCTCAATTATTGTGTCACCGCTGATGAAATCGTATCTTTTACTTCTTGATTTGAGTTCAAATCCGTAAAAAAGAAAATAAATTCATGTTTGAATTTTTTTGGTTCCTTTTTCAAAATAAAGTTGGCTGATTTTTTTAAAGAATCAATCAGTTTTTTGTCAGCCGAATAATATTTAACCTCATAATTCACTGATTTCATAGAGTCTATATTGATAGAATCTGATTGAGGATAATTTAACCCGTTAATTTCCACAAAATGAACTTTAAGAGAATCCATTTCATTCAAAATCTTTGAAATATTCAATGAATCATTCTCCAGAAAATAGCTTTGCAATTGTGGGAATAAAATTCCTTTCAATATACTGTCTCCCGAATTGGACGAATAAAGCGAAGAAAGTTCATAAATTTCGGTCAATTTTTGTTTTGTAATGAAATTGATAGAAGCAAGCGAATCCATTTTAGAAACCGGTGTGGCTTGGTTGTGATAATTTTTAATTACCTCAGGGTCATGTTCACCATTAAAAATCGGTTCTTTTTTACAGGCAAAAATGACAAAAATCAAACCTATGGCTATGGGAAAAAAATGTTTAATTTTCATCTGAATGGATTTTAAATTTAATTTTTACAATCTTTCCGTGTTTTCTTTCTGCTTCTATGAGCGTAAAGTTTTTTAACGAACTGGTGGGCAAAGACACTAGATTGATGTATTGTTTCTTGCTCAAAACTTCCACACCAAAATACTCATTATCATATACTTGATAAATCAACGCTTTGTCGTCAATCATTTTATCAAGCATTTTTATACGTTCTTTTACACTTTGTGATGACTTGGAATAATGACGTAACATAACTTTGTAGTCATCTGGCTCCAATCGGATATTCTCTTTTCCCTGGTACTGATGCAGGTTAATTTTGAAAGTATCTTTTTTGTGATAGGGCGAACTTACCGTCATAAGCAAGGTGTCTTCCATTGAAGAAAATTCCACACAACCATTTTCAGAAACCAATTCAAGCGGCGTAAATCCTTTTCTGGCAATCGTAATTTCAATTGGATCTGTAATATAAGTATTTCGGTCGGAGTCTAAAAAACAAAACGTATATGTTTTTTGATAAAAAAAACCAAAATAGACGCCCACTCCAATGATTCCTAAGACCAAAATGCCAAACAAAGCCAATAAAAAATATTTTGGTTTCTTTCTTTTTGTTTTGATTTCGGGCGATTTCAAATTCTCTACGGGTTCTTCTTTTTGTTTTACTTCAGGATCTGATTCGATCAAATTCTCCGATTGAGCAAAATTTTGATTATGCTGACTTCTCGAAAATGAGGCCCAACTCGAATGACCCGCATACTGCGACAAAATATTGAGCATATCTATACGCGGAAGCTTTTTAAAATCGGATTTAAAATAAGTATAAAACCATTTTTCGCTTACAGTGGATTTGGTTTTTGCAAAAATATCTTCCTGAAAAGTGACAATATCTTGTCCTTTCCATTCAGATATATCTTGTGAAGAGGCCGAATTTGACTCAAAAAAACGTTTTGTTATGTCTTTTTTGAGTAATTCAAACAATTCTATTTCAGAAATTCTATTCAAATTTTTTAATGTAATAACTTGTTTTATAGGTTTTTGTAAATTGTAAAATATTTTACAAAGCCCTTACAACCTATTTTCAAGAACCTAAACACAAAGCTAATGTACTTTTGTAACAAATAAAAACCATTAAAAATTTTAATTATGAAAAAAGTATTTGTAAAAGGATTCGCTTTAGCTGCTATAGTAGCTTTATCATTCACTAACGTTTCTTGCGAGCAAAAAGCACAAGATCAAGTAGAAGCTGCTGCTGACGAAGCTGTAGAAGCTGCTGATGCTGCTGCTCAAGATGCACAAGAAGCTGCTGACGCTGCTGGTGAAGCTGTAGAAAGCGCTGCTGATGCTGCTACTGAAACTGCTGCTGAAGGTGTAGAAGCTGCTGCTGATGCAACTCAAGAAGCTGCTGCTGATGTAAAAGACGCTGCTCAAGAAGTAAAAGAAGAAGCTGCTAATTAATCCTTTGGAAAATAGCAAAATTAAGCCCTGATATCTCAGGGCTTTTTTTATTTTATTCTCTTTTGAGATTTATTAATTTTGACTCCGTGAGAGGAATCAAAAAAATATTAACCATTCTCTGGAAATGCTGGTTTATTATGCTTACCTCCGTTTTGGTTATAATCATCGGGGGTTTTTGGACTTTTCCCTTCGCCCTTTCCAACAAAACCTTCCCTCTTGCCTATAAAGGAATCCGCCTTTGGGCAATTCTTATTTTTTATGGTTCCGGGTTTCGCTTGGAGCTCACCCGCAATCAGCAATTAAATAAAGACCAACCTTATATTTTCATTTCCAACCATTCGTCTATCTTAGACATTATGATTATGGCCCTTATCCACAAACACCATCCGATTGTGTTTGTAGGAAAAGAAGAATTGGCCAAACTGCCTATTTTTGGCCCTATTTACCGCAGAATCTGCATTACCGTTGACCGTTCCAACACCCAAAGCCGTACACGTGTCTTTAAATTAGCAAAAGAAAAAATTAATTCCGGACAAAGCATTGTGATTTATCCGGAAGGGGGGATTCCGAATGATGAAAGTATAACACTCCAAAAGTTTAAAGATGGTGCCTTTACAATCGCTATTTCTACGCAGGTGCCCATCGTCGTATACGCTTTCAAAGGAATAAAAGAAATATTTCCATGGTCATGGACACGCGGCTATCCCGGAACCGCAAAAGTCAGATTAATTGACATTATTCCTACCGAAAATCTATCTTTGCACGACAAAACCCAAATCAAAGATATTTGTTACAAAATGATTGATGACGAACTCAGTAAAGACAATTGAGTATGAACGGGGAATAATTGACTAAAAGCCGCAATATTAAACTGATTTAATTGGCCATTATCGCATATACAGACGGTTCTTCGCTCGGAAATCCCGGGCCGGGCGGGTATGGAACTATCTTACTGGAAACCGAAAAAAAAGTAAAAAAGGAATTTTCCCAGGGGTTCCGGTTAACGACCAATAACCGGATGGAACTCATGGCCGTCATTGTCACGCTCGAAAAATTGAAAAATCCTAAAACCGAAATTATCATCTATACTGACTCCAAGTATGTTTGTGACGCGGTAGAAAAAAAATGGGTTTTCGGATGGGAGAAAAAAGGATTCAAAGGAAAGAAAAATGAAGATTTATGGCGGAAATTCCTTGTTCAATACAGAAAACACAAGGTTTCATTCCAATGGGTAAAGGGTCATGCCGGAAACGAATTCAATGAACGAGCCGACGTTATTGCCGTTACAGCTGCCAATTCTTCCAACTTGCTAATTGATGAAGGATTTGAAAAAGGAAATGAAGAGGGTCTCTTTTAATTCCTTTTGTCTTTCTCTTTATTATAAAAATCTATATCCTTGGGATTGATCAAATTATCAGGGCAAATCTCTAATTGCTTCATTGGAGTTGAATCTTCAAAAGCGACTTTTTTAGGGTTCTTATATATCCAAACGGAATCTTTGGTCAATTCTTGCTCTCCGCTTCCACGAATTAATTTTCCATCTTTCTCCAGAAAAAATATCTGTTGTTTGGAAATTGCTCCTTCTGCCAGAAAATCATATACAATTTTCAATGTATCCGCATGATAACTTCCTTCCACCTCTCCAATTGAGCCATCCTTTTCGAAAAAATCGTAATTCATCCACCCCTCTACCTCATTACCTTCACGCACATAGCGCAAACGAATGGAATCCTTACCATTGGAAAAAAGATAACAATAAAGCTCCGGTTCCAAATTTTCTAAAATTTCTTCCGGCACTGGAGGTTGCTCAATGATTTTCGAAGCATTCTTCTCTTCATTGCCACAGCTTATCATTGCAATTAGTAATGGTAATAAATATAATAAATTGACTTTCATCTTATGGTATTTAATCAAATTTAACAAGAATAAATCAGGTATGGAGCAGATTTTGAACCTTTTAACGTATTAAAAACACAAAAGTCATGGCTAAATATTCAAAAAAAGCACAGGAAAAAATCGGGGAAGTGATGCATGAATTCAAAGAAGGCAAGTTGAAATCCTCATCTGGCAAAAAAGTAAAAGACAGAGAGCAGGCCATAGCCATCGCAATTTCTGAAGCAAAAGAAAAAGGTTTGAAGGTTCCCGATAAAACCAAAAAGAATCCGAAAAAATAATATCTTCTTTTGCAACAATTACATTTTCACTACGTTTGAATAATTATTCTTACAATTCAAATGAAACTATTCATGAAACCATTTTTCTTAATCTCAGCCTTGACCTTATTTATCTTTTCTTGCAGCAAAGAAGAAAAAGAGCAATACGTGACCATTGCCGGCAAAGTGCAAAACGCACAATCCGATAGTGTTATCATTATGGGAAATACTATGCGCAAAGCGATTGCCTTACATGACGGGGAATTTCTAGATACGCTCAAGATTAATGAATCCGGATATTTTCAATTCTTTGGAGGAAAAGAACGGACGCAAATTTTTTTAAATCCTGGCGACAGTTTACATATTTTGGTAGATACAAAACAGTTTGATGAAAGTTTGCAATATGGCGGCACTTCTGCAGAAGAAAACAATTACCTCGCCCAAAAATACCTGAAAGAAGAGGCCGTTTTGTCAGACCCAAAGGCTCTTTACACGCTTATGCCGGTCCAATTCAAATCAAAATTGGATGAGCTGAAAGCCGAATTTGAACATGATCTCGAAGTAGCAAAAGTAAAGGCTAACTTCAAAGAACTACAGAAGAAAAATATTCAATACGACTATCTGGTTTCACTTGACCAATATCCACAGTATTATAACTATTTTACGGGAGAGAAAGCGGAATTACCGGTCGATTTTGCAAAAGGACTGGAGGAAATCGATTTGAATAATGAAAAGGAGTTTTTAGAAGTCCCAAGCTATAAAGATCTGGTAATGCAGAAAACAATGGTTAAAATTGACGATGCAAAAGATGTGGAAGAAGTAGAAAATATTGTTTCAGGAATTCAATCACAAAAAATTAAAGACGAAATTTTGAAAGGTCTTTATTATGAGATTTCTACCTCTAATCCTGATGCAGAAAAGATTAATGATATTATTCAGAAGTATGGCAAAGATGAGAAATTACTGAAGCGTTCTGAAGAAAAAATAGCAGCTGTAAAAAACCTTCTCCCGGGAAATACTTCACCGAAGTTTGCCTACAAAGACATCAACAATAAAGAAATAAAACTAGATGATTTAAAGGGAAAACTGATTTATATAGACGTTTGGGCGACCTGGTGTGGTCCTTGTTTGCAGGAAATCCCTTCGTTAAAAAAACTGGAAGCTGATTATCATGGAAAAAATGTGGAATTTGTAAGCATTTCCATCGATACAAAAAAGGATTTTGAAAAATGGCAGAAAATGGTGAAAGACAAATCGCTAAAAGGAATTCAATTGTTTGCTGATAATGATTGGAAGTCTGATTTTGTAAAAGCCTATGCCATAGATGCCATCCCAAGGTTCTTACTCATTGACCAAAATGGAAATATTATTAGTGCCGACGCTCCAAGACCCTCTGATCCGGAAATCAGAACTTTAATTGAGGAGAAAATTTAGAGAATAATATTTATGTAGTCCGGATCAAGTTTTTATACACCATAAAAAAATCCCGCTCTTTCGGGCGGGATTTACAAACGTTTTATGTTGAATTAATTTATTTTACTTTTTCTACAATCGCTTTGAAAGCTTCCGGGTGATTCATCGCCAAATCTGCAAGAACCTTACGGTTCAATTCAATTCCGGCTTTTTTAGCAGCTCCCATAAATTGCGAATAAGACATTCCGTGAAGTCTCGCACCCGCGTTGATTCTCTGAATCCACAAAGCACGGAAATTTCTCTTTTTCTGACGACGGTCACGGTAAGCATAAACCAATCCTTTTTCAACCGCATTTTTCGCTACGGTCCATACATTTTTTCTGCGTCCGAAGTAACCTTTGGCTAACTTCATCAACTTCTTTCTACGCGCCCTTGACGCTACTGAATTTACTGATCTTGGCATAATTTTTAATTTTTTTGTGATGGGCGAACCCTAAGGGGTTACTTGACAATTTGCACCAGCACAGGGTTAATAATTTAATTAAATAAACCGGAGATTAAATTAGATTAATCTCAATTGTTGTTTAACGCTTTTCTCGTCAGCTGCATGAACTAATCCTGTCTGAGTCAAATTACGTTTCTGTTTGGTCTCCTTTTTTGTAAGGATGTGGCTTTTGTAAGCGTGCTTTCTTTTGATCTTACCGGTTCCGGTAAGTTTGAAGCGCTTTTTAGCCCCGGATTTTGTTTTTAATTTTGGCATAACTGTATGTTTATAAAACGTTTGAGTCTCCCTCAACTCTTCGAAAGGAAGAGAGAAAGGAGATTTCTTTTAATTCATAATTTCAATTTCTCACCATTACTCCCTTTCGGGAATGTTGTGAGGGGCTTTATTTTTTTGGAGCCATCATCATAATCATTCGCTTACCTTCTAACTTTGGCAATTGCTCCACTTTTCCTATATCTTCTAATTCCTGAGCCAATTTCAATAATAAAATTTCACCTTGGTCCTTGAAAATAATCGAACGTCCTTTGAAGAAAACATAAGCTTTCAACTTGGAACCTTCTTCCAAAAAGCTTCTTGCGTGACGCTTTTTGAATTCGTAGTCATGGTCATCTGTTTGCGGTCCGAAACGAATCTCTTTGATGACTACTTTCTGTTGCTTGGCTTTTAATTCCTTTTCTTTCTTTTTCTGTTCGTAAAGGAATTTTTTGTAATCTACAATCCTACAAACAGGCGGATCGGCTCTTTCAGTAATCATGACCAAGTCCAATCCTTGTTCTTCAGCCAATTGCAATGCTTTTGGGGTTGGATATATCCCCGGTTCAATGCCTTCACCTACCAGCCTTACTTCGGGCACGGTAATTTTGGCATTAATTTTATGCTGATCTTCTTTGATCACTCTGGCTGGCCCACGGCCGCCATATCTTCTTTTGATTGCGATAGTTTATATAATTTTAATTAACTTCTATTTCTTTGATAACCCTGTCCCTGAATACTTCCATCTTCATTTCTCCCAAATCTTCTCCGCCATGTTTTCTTACAGAAACCGTACCATTTTCAGCTTCCTTCTCTCCAACAATCAGCATATAAGGAATTTTTTTCATCTCCGCATCCCGGATTTTTTTACCCGTTTTTTCGTTGCGGTTATCAATCAGGCCGCGAATATCGTGATTTTCCAACAAATCTGAAACTTTTTCAGCATATTCTTGATATTTCTCACTGATTGGCAGGATGATAAACACATCTGGCGTTAACCAAAGCGGAAAGTTTCCGGCTGTATGTTCGAGTAAAATCGCCACAAATCTTTCCATGGAGCCAAACGGCGCACGGTGAATCATTACAGGTGTATGTGATTGATTGTCAGAACCAATATAACTCAATTCAAACCGTTCCGGTAAATTGTAATCTACCTGAATGGTTCCCAGTTGCCATTTCCTGCCCAAAGCGTCTTTCACCATAAAGTCCAGTTTAGGGCCGTAAAAAGCGGCTTCTCCGTATTCTACAACCGTTTTCAACCCCTTTTCTTCAGCGGCTCGTATAATGGCATTTTCTGCTTTTTCCCAGTTTTCATCGGAACCAATGTATTTTTCTTTGTTATTCGGGTCACGCAATGAAACCTGTGTTACAAAATCTTCAAATCCAAGTGAGCTAAAGACATAAAGCACTAAATCAATTACATTTTTAAATTCATCCAATAATTGGTCTGGTGTACAAAATAGGTGCGCGTCGTCTTGTGTAAATCCGCGAACACGTGTCAAACCATGTAATTCTCCACTCTGCTCATATCGATAAACCGTTCCGAATTCCGCATAACGTTTAGGCAAATCCCGGTATGACCATTGTGCTGCCTTGTATATTTCACAGTGATGCGGACAGTTCATGGGTTTCAGCAAGAATTCTTCTCCTTCGTTGGGCGTATGAATCGGTTGGAAACTGTCGGCACCATATTTAGCATAATGTCCTGATGTTACATATAAATCTTTGGAACCTATATGCGGTGTAATCACCATTTCATATCCGGCTTTTTGCTGTGCTTTCATCAGGAAATTTTCCAGTTTTCTGCGCAATGCCGCTCCTTTTGGCAACCACAGGGGCAGTCCCTGACCGACTTTTTCAGAAAAGGTAAAAAAGCCCAATTCTTTTCCTAATTTTCTATGATCGCGTTTTTTGGCTTCTTCCAATAAGTCCAAGTATTCACTCAACTCTTTCTGTTTAGGGAAAGAAATTCCATAAACACGTGTCAACTGTTTGTTTTTTTCATCACCCCGCCAATAAGCTCCGGCAGCATTTAAAATTTTAACGGCTTTTACAATCCCCGTATTGGGAATGTGGCCGCCACGGCATAAATCGGTAAAATTATCGTGTGAACAAAAAGTGATTTGCCCATCTTCCAAATTTTCAATCAGTTCGGTCTTGTATTCATTTCCGGCATACTCCTTCAAGGCATCAGTTTTGGAAACCGGGTATAGTTTAAATTCGGCTTTCTTGCGGGCATTTTCGAGCATCTTTTTCTCAATTTTTTCAAAATCTTTTTCTGAAAAAGTTTCGTCTCCAAAATCGATATCGTAATAAAACCCGTTTTCAATGGCCGGCCCGATGGTCAGTTTTGCATTTGGATAAAACTCCATAATTGCCTGCGCTAAAAGGTGTGCAGACGAATGCCAGAAAGCTTTTTTTCCCAGATCATCATTCCATGTCAATAACTGAACGGTAGCGTCATCGCTAATAGTCGTTGAGGTTTCAACCTGTTGGCCGTTTACGACTGCGGATATGACATTTCTTGCCAATCCTTCGCTGATGCTCATGGCAATATCCATCGGAGTTATTCCGCTTTCATATTGCCTGATGCTTCCGTCCGGAAGTGTAATGTTGATCATTTTAAATTAATTTTAAAGAGTGCAAATTTACGAGTTTTAATGAGATTCATCATTTCATTTATACAAATAAATTTCATTAAAAGTGATGTGGATTTGCTTACTAACCATTATTATAAATATTCGAATTCATTGTAAGAACTTAATCTTATTAGGGTCACAAGGTAAATCAGAAAACAAAATCTAAGCTCTCGCCCTTTTCAAATAAAAATAAGCTGTGAGTATGCCAAAAATAACATTTGGCCCCCAGGCAGCAATGAATGGAGTAACATATCCTTGGGTGGAATATGTCAGTGAAATTTGGTTAAAGAAAATATAGATAAACGCAAGGAAAATTCCCACAGCCAAATTTACACCAATTCCACCCCTTCTTTTTTGAGAAGAAAGTGAGAGCGCCAAGAGCGTAAGAATAAAGGTAGAAAATGGCGAACTGTTTCGCTGTTGTAATTCATTCATATAAGCGTTAACACTGGCAGAACCTTTGAATTTTTGTTTTTGAATAAAGTGATTCAGCTCAAGGGAATTCATTGTTTCGGCTACATAGCCCTCCGGTAAAATTTCGTCCGGTGTCGCTTTGAATTTTCTTTTAAGTGTAATTTGATATCCAAGACTGTCTTTTTTGTCCGATATAACTTTTCGGGCATATACATTTCTTAAAACATAAACAGAATCCTTTTCATCCCAATTGAAAGAGGAAGCAAGAAGCTGGTATTTTAGTTTTTCGTTTTCAAATTCCTGAAAGACAAAACTTGATCCTCTTTTTTCCACACGGTCATAATTCTGTGCGAAAATGTATTCATCGGGAGAAATTTGGGATGATATTTTTTGACGTTCATAATATTCACCTTTCTTAGAACTACTCAATAAGTATTCGTACTGGTATTTATTCTTTTTAATATTGGCCCAGGGCAATGCGAAATTATTTACAAACAAGGCGACAATTGCAATTCCTGCCGCTACAATGATATAGGGTCTTGTGATCCTGAAAAAGCTGATTCCGCCGGCCTGTGCCGCCACAATTTCTGTCTGCATTGTCAGCCGAGAAGTAAAATAAATCACTGAAATAAAAACAGCTACAGGCAAAAAAGTATTGACCAGCCAAACTGCCCAAAACGGATAAAACTGTGTCATAGCGGCCCATGGAGTCGAGCCGTTGTCTTCAATTCTCCCGAGCTTTTGACTCAAATCTATGATTACCGCAATGGTCGAGAGGATAACCACCATAAAAAAGAAGGTGCTGACAAAGTTTTTGATGATATATTTATCGAATATTTTCAAATTTCCAATTTAACTCTTTCTTTCATATTTCAGGCACTTTGAGGGCTCAAGTGTCCGTTGCTTTTTATAATCGTTGTTTTAATTGCGGTACGATTTGATTTTTCCATTCCCTAAAATCTCCATCTAAAATATGCTTTCTTGCGGTTTGCACCAAATCCAGGTAAAATGCCAAATTGTGTACCGATGCGATTTGTTTTCCCAGGTATTCTTCTGCCACAAATAAATGACGTACATAAGCTTTAGAATATTGGTTATCTACATAACTTTTTCCATGTTCATCTAATTCAGAAAAATCATCTTTCCATTTGGCATTTCTCATATTCATGACACCATTCCATGTAAAAAGCATTCCGTTTCGGGCATTTCGGGTAGGCATTACACAATCAAACTGGTCTACACCCAGCGAAATACATTCCAAAATATTCCAGGGCGTGCCTACTCCCATAAGATAGCGCGGTTTGTCTTTTGGCAAAATGTCCGTTACCAGGTCTGTGATTTCGTACATCACCTCTTCGGGTTCACCAACACTTAGTCCACCAATGGCATTCCCATCCGCTCCAAAATCTGCAACAAACCGGGCAGATTCCTTTCTTAAATCGTGAAATGAGTTCCCTTGTACAATGGGGTAAAGAGTCTGCTCATATCCATATAGAGGCGGGTTTTCATTCAACCAGGCGCGGCAACGTTCCAGCCAGCGATGCGTTACCTGCATGGCGCGTTTCGCGTCTTTGTATTCTGCCGGAATTCCGGTTAATTCGTCAAATGCCATTACAATATCTGCGCCTATATTCCGCTGTATTTCCATTGAATACTCCGGAGTAAACATATGGTAAGACCCATCTATATGCGATTTGAACCTGACACCGTCTTCTGAAACCTTCCTTCTGTCAGAAAGTGAATATACCTGAAAACCCCCACTGTCAGTCAAAATAGGTCTGTCCCAATTCATGAATTTATGAAGTCCTCCCACTTGATTCAGAATTTCAATGCCGGGGCGCAGGTACAAGTGATAAGTATTGCCCAGAATAATCTGGGCTTTTATATCTTCTTTTAATTCTCTTTGATGAACCGACTTCACGCTGGCGACCGTACCAACAGGCATAAAAATAGGCGTTTCAATTTTGCCGTGTGCTGTTGATATTTCGCCCGCTCTTGCTTTAGAAGCCGTGTCTGTTTGCTCTATTAAAAAATTCATCGGGGGCAAAGATAAAGATGTTTCAGTTTCAACCACCAAATGAATTTCTTATAAAATTAAAAAATCCTGACAAGTATAGGTCTGGTTCAAATTTATCTAATGATTTGTTTACACCTCTTCCGGCTACAAACATTTTTTTCAATATAAATTTAAACAGACTCTAAATGCCTGGATTTCTTTTTGGCTAATAATTATTATTCACATAAAGAGCAATAATCGGGGAGATTGCATTCATGACATAAATTACAGCTTGCGTCAGCAAAACTTTCATAATCATTGCAGCCATATACTTCAGCATAGTATTCATAAGCGTTCTGGCAGGCAGTGGTTCCTGCCGGAATTGGCACAGTAAAAGGGTCACCGTAGCCGCCGGGGCATTGATATGTATAATCATATCCCGGGTTAACATCTGCCGAACCCGAATCATCATCATAATATCCATCATCCTCTTCAATTCCGAAAAGATCTTCGAAACAACTTACATTCACAAATAAGAATGAAAGCAATAATAAAATACCAATTTTCTTCATAATGAATCTTTTTTATATTGATACAAATTTATTGTACGATACGGTCTGATAAAATACCTACTTGAGGGTATTTTTAGGACTAACCTGTCCATGTGTTCTCCAAAAGCTTCTCAATTATGTGAAATTTTTCTAAAATTTGTTTGAAGTCTTATTAATTTTTAACTAAACGCATCATTATGCGTTTTGTAAGTTCTATTTTTGTGAAAAGTTTCCAGATGGAATTAGAAAATTTTGAATGGTTGATTAAAGAACTCATTAGGCACGGACTCAAAATCGGGGTTGCGATTCTTATTATTGTTATTGGCTTTTGGTTGGCATCAAAATTAAGGAGAATCATTCGGGACCGAATGATTAAGAAAGGGGTAGACCCCTCTATAAGGGAATTTATTTTACCGGTAATAGGTGTCCTTTTCAAGATTTTGGTTCTGCTTACGGCAATCAATACCGTTGGGATTCAAACTACTTCCTTCGCAGCAATTCTCGCCGGTTTAGCGGCAGGTGTCGGGCTTTCTTTACAGGGAAGTTTGTCCAACTTCGCAGGAGGATTATTAATTATTTTATTCAAACCATTTAAAATCGGAGATTATATAGAGGCGTTGTCAAATAGCGGTACCGTGGAATCAATCAGTATACTGTACACAACCATAGTTACAGATGGCCAGCAGGTAGTGATATTGCCTAATGCGCAGCTACTCAATAATCCTGTCAAGAATTACTCAATCAAAGACACACGTCGGCTGGACATAAAAATAGGGTTATCTTATAATGAAGATTTGAAAAAAGCACAGGAAATTCTAAAAAACCTACTAAACAACGAACCGAAAATACTTAAAAACAAACCCATTATAGTGGAAATCATAGAATTTACCGACTCTAAAATAAATCTCGCCGTAAGAGCGTTTGTAAAAAGGGAGGATTATTGGGATACCTATTTCAAATTATACAAAGAAACCAAACAAAAGCTGGATGAAAATGGAATTTCAATTTCGCTCCCTCCTTCAGAAATGCGGTTAATTCAAAATGAAGAAAAATTAAAATGAAGCGCTTTTATATTGTCTGCTTAATCTGTTTTACAGGAGTTTCGCTATTTGCACAAACTTCCGATTGGGTCAAAAACCATTTTGAGTCGGATTTTTATAAAACCCAATTTACGGGATTTTATCTTTACGACCCCGAAACCCAACAGGTTCTGGAAAATTACAATGGCGAAAAATATTTTACTCCGGCCTCCAATGTAAAAATCCTTTCACTTTACAGCGCAATGAAAGTCCTATCCGATTCCATTCCTGCTTTGCGGTATCAGGAAAAAGATGACGGGCTTTATATAGAAGGGTTAGGAGACCCCACTTTTTTGCATCCGGAATTCAAATCAGTTAGCCGCGTGCTGGATTTTCTGAAAAAGGAGCCGGGAGACATTTACCTTCACTGGGGAAAATATGAAGGCACGAGAATGGGACTTGGTTGGTCTTGGGAAGATTACGAAAAATACTACTCTCCTGAACGTAGCGAGCTTCCGTTATATGGCAATATGGCCATCATCAAAAAAGGAAAGGGTGGCCCATCCGCTTTTCCGCTAACACTGGCAGATTCGGTTGAATACAAAGAAAGCCTGTACAGTCGTGATTTTTTTGACAATAAATTTTACCTCGGCTCTCGAAACGGTTCCTCAACCAAAGTGCCTTTTGTGGTAAAAGATGAATTGGTCAGGCAAATGCTTTCAGAAGCTGTAGGGAAAGAGGTTTTCCTTACTGACAAAGACTTATCTAAAAAAGCCAAAATACTATTCAGCCTGCCCTCTGATCTGGTTTACAAACGTATGATGGAAATAAGCGATAATTTTCTCGCCGAGCAGGTTTTACTAATGGTTTCAGCTCAGGTTTCAGGTTCCATGAGCTCGGAAAAAGCCATCAATTATATGAAAGGAAAGTACCTGAAGGGGATGCCCCAAGATCCGGTTTGGGTAGACGGCTCCGGGCTTTCCCGTTATAATTTATTTTCACCGCAGGATATGGTCTTTGTTCTTGAAAAACTTTACAAAGAATTTCCGCAGGAACGGCTGTTCAATATATTTGCAATAGGTGGAAAGACCGGAACGTTGAAAAGCAATTATGGAGGCAAAACACCGTATGTTCATGCCAAATCGGGCTCACTATCAAATAATTATTGCTTGAGCGGATATCTCATCACCAAATCCGGAAAAACTTTAATTTTCAGTGTGATGAACAATCATTTTCAAAAAGAAAACTGGCAGGTAAGACAGGAAACACAGAAGTTGCTGGAATATGTGAGGGATTATTATTAAAGTGTGTTCTATATAAGTTTTTCATAAAAGGTAAAGGACCAGACGAAGTGTGGTGCTGATTAAATATTGATAATTATTTCCGGGAATCAATCAAAAACCATGATTCTGCCACGTCTTCTTTTGTTGTCTTTTCCTCCAAATTTGTCCAATTTAAATCCGAGAGAAAACATTACATAACGCTGTAAAACATCATTTTCTTCATCAAGCACATAATTGTCCGTAATTGTCCGGGTATTGCTTATATTTTGATTCAACACATCATACACCTTGACTTTAAAGGTCAGCTGGTCTTTCCAGAAATTATACGCAAGGCTGGTGTTCCACAAAAAGAAATCTTTTTTGAATCCGTCCGCGATTCTTGAGTTATAAGTATAGCCAAAATCATTTCCAAATACAAAATGCTTGGGCCAGTAATTGGTTGTTTCAACTTTGAAATTATGGT
>PJUF01000511.1_pt1 | contig 26953 bp, 26 predicted proteins | sample 1512191 | NCBI WGS metagenome assembly PJUF01 (sample SAMN08177673, study PRJNA422409) | Feces metagenome, whole genome shotgun sequencing project. | isolation source: Chicken feces (3) enriched on wood chips | host: Gallus gallus | place: USA: Madison | collected 2015-01-15 | reverse complement strand
TAACTACTCCATTCGCACCTCTAGATCCATAAATTGCAGTAGATGAAGCATCCTTCAAAACTTCTACAGATTCGATATCGTTAGGATTTAAATTTGCCAATGGGTTTGTTCCTGGTTGTGGAGAAGTTTCTGAATTAGCTCCTAGAGAAAGGTCGCCTCCTCCCAAATCAATCGGATATCCATCTAATACAATTAATGGTTGGTTAGAACCTAAAGAATTTCCCCCTCTTACAACAAAACTAAGACCTGCTCCTGGACTTCCTGAACTTTGTGTTATTTGGACTCCGGATATCTTACCTTGCAAAGCTTGATCAATTGAGGTAACTGGTAATTGCTCAAGATCTTTTGCTGTAAACCTACTAATTGAAACTGTAATATCACTCTTTTTAACAGTACCGTATCCTACTACCACAATCTCCTGGAGATTATTTAATAAGGGTTTTAATTTAATTACCCCCATATCTCGTTTTTCTATTAAAACTTCTAGATTTTCGAAACCAATATAAGAGAAAATTAAAATATCGCCTACAGTAGCTTTTATTTCGAAAGATCCGTTTCCGTTGGTTTGTGATGTTGTAACTTTCCCTTTTACTTTAACAATCACACCTGGTAAAGGAGATTGGTTATTATCTAGAATCTTTCCGATAATCTTTTCCGAACTAATTTGATTTTGTGAGATAGATACAAATTCTTTCTTTATATTAAATATTGATTTTACTTTTATTTCACTAGCAAGAAGTTGATTACTAAAACAAAAAATAATTCCCGTTACAATCTGAATGTACATCAGTAGTTTACAGGATACCCGAGTTCTTAAATGGGCAACGAAACATATATTTTTATTCATGGTTATATAATTAGTGTGTTTTTATTACTATTTATAAAGATCTTTATGCATTTGATATAAATCTTTTGCCGGAATTTTAATGACTTTACGGTCATAAGTCATTAAACCATTTGTTTCAATTTCAACATCTGTTGTTTGAGTATATACTGCGGCAGATAATCCCTGAGGTATCAAACGTTTGAGATCGTCAACAAATACCTTATATTTTTCCTTTAATTCTTCTTTATTTTTTAAATTTTGATATCCCCAGTTTTTTTCCTCTTGCCACGTATGACCTGGCAACGCTAAACCCAAGCCTCCAAATTCCCCTAAAGCCAGAATATAATCTTTTCCAAAAATGTCTGGTTTTGGCATTATTACATTAGGGTAATTGTGAATATCTAAAACATGTCCTTTCCAGTAAAAATTTCCTCCGCTTGCACTATTTACTAATCTTGTAGGATCATAATCTAATGTCCAATTTGTAATTTCAACCGTTTTAAATTGTCCCCAGCCCTCATTAAAAGGAGTCCACATAATGATAGAAGGAAAATTATATAGAGCATCAATAATACTTTTCCATTCCTTCTTGAAAATCGCTTCCGAATGACTCGTTCTTATTTTTTCATGAGGTAGACCACGGGTAAGACTTGGTGCTTTATCCCAGGTATTCCCCCCCCAATCACCACTCGGCATATCTTGCCATACTAAAAGTCCAAGTCGATCACAATGATAATACCACCTTGCAGGCTCTACTTTAATATGTTTTCTAATCATATTAAAGCCCATTTCTTTAGTTTTTTCTATATCAAAAAGTAAAGCTTTATCAGTAGGAGCAGTGTATAAACCATCAGGCCACCAGCCTTGGTCTAACAAACCATACTGAAATAAAAATTTATTGTTAAGCAAGGCTCTCTGAATTCCATTTTCATCTTTTCCCATTGATATTTTACGCATCGCAAAATAAGACGTGGCTTCATCTATAATTCTTCCGTTTCTTACTATCTGAAATTTTAAATCATATAAAAAAGGATTTGATGGTGACCAGACTGTAGGGTTATCAATTTTAAATTGAATTGATTTCTGAATATTTGAACTTGCTTTTTCTAAAATCTTTGTTTTGCCATTCCATACTGAAACCAAAATTTTATCATTTTCCTTAATTCCTTCTATTTGAAAATCAATAGCTAATAATTGGTTATCAAAATCAACTGTATTTCTTGATTGAACTATATGAGTTTCTGGCACTTCTTCTATCCAAACTGTTTGCCATATACCTGTTACTGGAGTATAAAAAATACCCGTTGGGACATTACGTTGTTTTCCTATTGGCTGAGGCCCTTTATTCGTAGGATCCCAAACTGAAATTCGAATATCTTGTTTCTTACCACTTTTTAAGAATTGTGTTATATTAAAGAAAAAAGGATCAAATCCCCCCTCATGAGCACCTACTTTTACATTATTAACATAAACTTCGCAGCTCCAATCTACGGCTCCAAAATGGAGTATCGTTTGATTTTTACCTTTTGGTTTTTCTAAATTGATCGAGGTTTGATACCAAAGTGTATGATTCTCTCCTACATTCTTACCCACACCTGATAAAGCAGACTCTATCGGAAAAGGAACCAAAATTTGTCCATCGAAAAAAGTTGGTTTACCTTCAAACTTACCTGGTTGAATTTTATAATTCCAAAGGCCATTTAAATTAATCCAATTCTTTCTAACCAGTTGGGGTCGGGGATAATCGTTTAGAGGTTTATCTACATTTACCTCTTTAGCCCAAGGAGTTACGATCTTATCTTCTATGTATTTCCACTTAATCTGAGAATAAGAGAACACTGGGATATAGACAAAGAATAGAAATAATATCGCTTTAAATTTCATATTATTTATTTTATAATGAGTGATTAAAAATCTTTTTAAGGCTATTATTTTGTGTTAGTCATACTTTTAATGAAATTGATTTCATCTTTACTATATGGACTACCGTCTTGTCTAAAGATATCATGAAACCACATCTTTGGTTCTGGATCTTCAGCTTTACTACCCCATGGATAATAAAAATTAGTTTTACCAGCCACTAAACCAAAACTAATAGCACCAACATTTTCCTTCTTAAAAATCGGCATTGTATTTTCAAAAGTGGATCCTCTGGTACGCCCCATATACTCTGTACAAATCACAGGTCTATTAAAACTTTTCATAGTTTTAATAAATTTTTGAACCACTTCAGGCGTTTCGTATGTATGAAAGGTGATAATATCACAGTTTTCACCAAGAAAGCTTACTATATCAATAGCAGTGGTAGGACTTCCTGGAATTTTCCAAATAGGAGAAGTTAAAGGTTGCGATGGATTGACACTTCTTGCCCATTCAAACACCTTTCTCAATAAAGGAAGTGCTTTAGCTCCTCTTGCAGTATTTTCTGGCTCATTATAAAGTGACCAAAACAGTATTCGCTTATCTTGGTTAAAAGAACCTACTATATCTTTTACATATGCTTCTAATGAACCCCATTTACTCGGATCGTTGACAATATTAGCCCCCGGAGCTTGAACCCATCCAGAATTATGAATTCCTTTAATAGCTTCTTTTTGTTTACCTAATTTCGGGAAACTAGATTCATGATATGTTCCATTTGTAAAGAGCGTAGGAATCACTCTAATACCATGACTATCTGCTATTTGTAAAAACTTACTAAATCTTTTTTTAAATTCTTTGGGATTTTCTTCCCAAACTAGATTGTGAAAAAAAATTCTAACTGTATTAAACCCTATGCCCTTTGCCATCGCTAATTCTTTATCTATTGTTTTAGGGTCAAAAGTATCTTCCTGCCAAGTTTCAATTTGATTTATAGCAGTTGATGGAACATAATTGCAGCCAACTATCCAAGGTTGTATTTTGTACCAATCATTAGCCTTTTGCTCAGACCATCTTTTAGCACTACATTCTTGTTCATTTAATACTTTTGCCTTCTTCTGAGCAAAAGCATTACTGGTTAAAATTGTGCTTCCTAGTAAAACCACAGTCATTATTGGCTTAAAACTACTCGAAAATCTTTTCATCTTACGTCTAATTGAATTTGAGTTCATAATTAAAATTTATATTTTCACTTCCTTATTTATTTTTTTCTTAATCTTTTCTTGAGACTGTCTCCCTGTTAACATTAATTGAAAATTTCCATTTCAATATTCCTATTTTACAGTAGATACTAATTTTCGAATGTGGTATTGCAAAGCATCCCATTTTTTTTCTAAAATCATTTGTTTATTAAATAGCCCCCCGGAAACTCCAACACCACAGGCACCAGCTTTGAAATAATCCTGAACGTTACTAGAATCAATCCCTCCCGTTGGTAAAAGCTTAATGTTTTCAAATGGTGCTAAAACATTTTTAATATAAGAAGGACCCAGATTATCAACTGGAAAAACCTTTACCATAGATGCTCCTAATTTCCAGGCTTTATATATTTCTGATGGAGTAAAAGCGCCTGTAAATACAGGAATTTCTTTATTAACGCATAATCTAATTACCTCTTCGTCTAAATTTGGAGTTACAATAAACGATGCTCCATAACTCAAAGCTTTCTCAAGATCCTCCTTAGAACAGACTGTTCCTACTCCTAAATTCAGCTGACCTTCAAAAGAATCAATTGCATAAGCAATTGATTCTTTCACATCTACTGAATTCATTGTAATCTCTATCGTTCTTAATCCAGCAGATATACAAAGAGGCAGGATATGAACAATATCAGCCATTGGGATTCCTCTTAAAATACCAATAACGGGAACCTCATTAAAATATGTCCAATTAAACTCCATCTTATTCATTATTTTTAAATAGGATTATTTAGAAAAATAATCGCCTGCATCTGCAGGTCTGATTTCTGTCAGTTTACCATTGTAATGCCTCAAATCATGTGGCTGATAAGGGTATTTAGAAAAATTCTCTATTTTTAGGTCAATACCCAATCCTGGAGCATCACTAATTCCCATAAAACCGTCAGAAAACTGAACATTCTCTGTTGTTAATTCTCTGCGATAAGGAATATCCACACTCATAGTCTCCAGTAAATAAAAGTTTGGTGTACATGCAGCTAATTGTAAGGTAGCAGCGTTAGCAATCGGTCCAATAGGATTATGCGGACATATTGGTAAGTGATAACTTTCCGCCATCGCTGCAATTTTCCTAATTTCGGATATACCCCCCGAATGGCTAACATCTGGCTGAATATAGTCGGCACAGCCCATGTTTAGAAAATTCCGGTAATCCATTCTACCGTATGATCTTTCTCCGGCAGCGATAGAAACCCTACTTCTCTTTTTAAGCTCAGCAAGACCTTCTAAATTTTCAGGTGGTAAAGGCTCTTCAAACCACAGGACGCCAAAATCTTCCATTGCATGAGCTAATCTAACTGCTGTGGGTAAATTAAACCTTCCATGACCTTCGATTAAAATCTCCACTTCATCCCCTACAGCCTCTACAACGGCCGCAATACATGCAATAGCAGCATTAAATTCTTTTTTAGACAGGGTTAAATATGCTGACCCGAATGGATCCCATTTTAAGCCTTTAAAGCCTTTTTTTATTGTTTCTTTCGCTTTAGCAGCAAATTCTTCTGGAGTTTTTGCAGGAGCAAACCAACCATTTGCATAGCATGGAACTTTATCACGAACTTTTCCTCCAAACAATTGGTACACAGGAACGCCCAAGTCTTTCCCCTTAATATCCCATAATGCCATTTCAACACCTGCCATTGCACTCATTAGAACAGGTCCGCCACGCCAATAAGAATTTCTTAGTGTATCATGAAAAAAAGCTTCAATATTATGAGGATCTTTACCGACTAAATGCCTGTTTAATTCTTGTACTGCAGCTTCAACAGTTAGTTCCTGATGTTCAAGAGTAGCTTCACCTACACCGTATATACCTGAGTCCGTTAGCACTTTAACAAAGACCCAGTTGGTTCTATAAACATCGCAAATATAGGTTTCAATTTTTGTTACCTTCATAAAATATAATATATTGTATATAATTTCTAATACTATAAAAAAGCTTACTATCTGAAGTAAAGCCCTCCATTAATATCTAATGTAATTCCTGTGATGTACCTTGCGTCCTCACTACATAAAAATGCAACTGAAAGGCCAATATCTCTTGTATTTCCTAAACCCAAAGGAATTGAGTTACTAAGATTTTTCATTCCTTCTTCTCCATGTGTTGCCTTAGAAAGCTCTGTTTCTATAACGCCTGGTGCCACAGCGTTTATTCTAATTTTGTAAGGCGCACCAGTTCGGGCTAAAGTTTTTGTTAAACCAAGCATTCCACTTTTAGATGACGAATAAGGAACATGCCCTTTTAAAGCACCCTGATGCCCTACAACTGAACTCACATTTACTATACATCCGCTATTCTGTTCTTTCATAATTTCCATGGCATATTTAGAGCACAAGAAACAACTTGTAAGATTGGTTTTCATAATGAAATCCCAATCATCTAATGATGTTGAAAATATATCCTGAGGTTTATCCGTACCAGCATTATTCACTAAAATATCTAAACCACCGTGTTCATTTTTAATGATCTCAAACATTGATTTTACTTCTGATTCTGAAGTAACATCTGCTTTAAAAAAAACACATTTTCTACCCAAAGCATTAATATCATTTATAATTCCCTTAACGGAATCACTCATTGATAAATCATTGATAATAATATCTGCTCCTTTTTCAGCAAGAACAAGTGCAATTCCTTTCCCCAATCCTTTCGCGGAACCTGTAATCAAGGCTATCTTACCGAATAAATTTCCCATTATAGTTCATTATTATTGTTAATTGATATTTTATCTTTATTAAAAGATGAAATGCAAGCAAAAAAAATCAATCCACTTCCTATTATATAAAAAACAGATAATGATGATAACCCAAGAGTTAGACCTGTAAATGGCTTTATAAACCCTAAAATAACTGGAGCTAAAGAACCTATAATATAGGCAAACATGATCATTGCAGCTGATACTGAAGCTCTAATTTTTTCATCAACTACAGAAAACAGTGATGCATATATATTAGAGTCGTACATTCCTCTAAATAATCCAAATAACGCTAAACCAACGTATACCCATATTAATGAAGATGCCACTCCCATCAAGATTATGAATGGGGCACCCAGTAAAAGCGCCCATGCCTGTACTTTTAGTCGCATTATGCGCTTTTTTGAAGCTAACTTGTCAGATAATTTGCCCGCTATCATAACTCCAACGAAGGCAAATATATGATGATAGAACATTGATGAAAATCCTGCTTCTGAAACGGAAACCGAAAATTTTTCATGTAAAAATGTTGGAGTCCATGTTAAGTACCCAACATTTACAAAAACCATACATGTAAAGGCTCCAGTAAGCAAAATAGTAGTCTTCTTTTGAAGTAACAATTTAACCCCGTCGGCTAACGATAAAGAAATAGCTTTTTCTTCTCTTGGCTTACCATCTTCTAATCTAAAATACATTAAAGCAAAAAGCAATATGCCTATTCCGCCAAAAATAAAGAAGGCTGCCCTCCATCCATAATGTTCTGCAATATATCCACCCAAAATACCACTCCCAATTATGCCTGCATAAAGAGCTGTTTGGTGAATAGCCATAGCCACACCTAAATTTGATTGGAATTTTTCACCAATTAAAGCATTTGCCGCAGGAGCATAAAAAGCCTCACTTCCCCCTACGGTAGATCTTAGGATTATTAAAGCAAGAAATCCCCCAGAAAAGCCAGTACAAAATGTAGCAGAGCTCCAGATAAGTACACTTAAAATAATAACTTTCTTTTTGCTGAATTTATCTCCAATATATCCTGCAATAGGAACAAAAAGACCAATAGCAAGAATAAACACAGAAGAGATTAATCCTAACTGAACATCAGATAATCCTAAATCTAATTTAACTATAGGCAAGGCAACATTAAAAATTTGCCTATCAGCCTGATTAAAGAAAAATGCTAACCATAATAATATTATGGTTTCCCAGTTAAATTTCTTCGAAGAATCTTTCATTTATAATTGATTATAAACCAAAGTAAATAAATTATATACAATATATAAAATATAATATAAAATATTATCACAACTATCTAGATATCAGTAAATTAAAATATTATTGAATTATAAAAATTATAATTTTCACATATCCATTGAAGCTATTAGATCTAATTTTGCATTTAGGCAATGAGAATTTGCAGCATTTTCCAAAAGCTTTTCATCACGCAGTGTGAGTGCCTTTAATATCTCTCTATGTTCAAAAATCACATCTTCAACCCTATTCCCTCCAGATCCGAAGGAAAGTCGCAAACTATTAATCAATTGCCAATGACCTTCTACAATTCTTAATGCTTCTTCATTATCTGCTAACTGATATATCAGGGTATGAAATTGTGTATTATATTTAAGTGTATTATTCCAATCACGCTTTGCTGCTGCTTTTTCATAATTATTCTGGATGCGCCATAGCTTCTTAATATCCTCATCAGATATGGACTTTAAACTTTGTAAGGTCAAAAAAACCTCAATTATCCGTCTGATATCATATATATTCTCAACAAACTTTTTGTCAACCTTTCTTACATAGGCTCCTTTATGAGGTTCGATTATAATTAAACCCTCACCTTGCAATTGCTGCAAAGCCTCACGTATTGGCATTTGACTTACATTATACAAATTAACTAGCTCTGCTATCTTTAGTCTGCTTCCAGGAGCAAAGTAATTTGATAAGATATCTCTTCTTAACCGTTCTCTAACTTTTGAGTAAGTTGTATCTGTTAACCCTTCAAATTCGCCCTTAACCGTAGGGTAGTTTATTTTCATATTAATTTCTAATTTTCTTATCTACTTAACAACGATCTCATTCTATAGTTCAAACAACAAGATGTACTGCATTTTTTTCAAATTTAATAATTAATATTATATATAATATATATTTTAGCCCCATCGATTATTAATTTCTTTCATAAATGGACCTATTTTTCAGTGTAGATTGGGGCACCTCCTCTTTCAGAATAAGATTAGTAAAAACAGACCTAACGAATATAAAAATTTTAAGTGAGGTCAAAAGTAACTTAGGAATCTCAGTAATAAACCAATCGTGGATTAACTCAAATAAAAATACGTCCCGTTTAAATTTCTTTATAGATGCTTTGGGTGAGTCTTTAAAAGAAATTAAATCGGAATTTGATTTAAATATTGATACAATTCCTCTTATCATTTCAGGAATGGCCTCTTCCTCAATTGGAATGGTAGAGCTACCCTATTCTCCATTACCTTTTGAATTAAACGGAAGCAATTTAAATTATAAAATCATCAATACTAATGAACTTACCCATCCAATTTTATTATTATCTGGTATAAAAAGCGATAATGATATTATGAGAGGAGAAGAAACCCAATTGCTAGGCTGTTATAACTCGACGAATAAAGCCGATGGGATTTACATACTTCCCGGGACTCATTCAAAACATATAAAGGTTAGTAACGGTAAAGCGATATCTTTTAAGACTTTTATGACCGGGGAAATGTATCAGCTTCTAACGAATTATAGTATATTAAAAAATAGTACTATAAAATCAGATACTATCAACAATTCTTCTTTCATTCTCGGTGTACGCCACATTCAGGAAAATAACCTGCTAGGTTCTTTATTTAATATAAGAGCGAATGAAATTCTTAATGGAATAGATAAAGAAGCTAATTCCAGCTTCCTAAGTGGTTTATTAATTGGATCAGAATTATTAGAGCTTACTAAAACTAATCTCCACATTTATTTATGTGCCCATGAAAATTTAAGCAAGAATTACATACTAGCATTAGAAGAACTATCCTTAATAAATAAAACAACAGTTATATCTTCAAAAGATGTTGATGATTCGGTAGTTGTTGGTCATTTATATATGAAACAAAGATATTTCGACACTTAAGAATAAAACATTGGATAATAAAGAAAGAGCTTTTTGCAATTTTTAAAGCTATTACGAAGCAATACAGTAAATGTTGTACTAGCTTTCATAATATTTAAAAAGACAGGTGATTAAATTATTAATAGACAATATCTAATTAGCAAAACCTTCGTCATATCTAACTAAAGCCTTTTCAATTAAAAAAGCTGTTCAATAATAAATTAAGCGGTATTTAAGACAAATTGGAGGGTATATTTGATTATATACAGTATTCACCAAACCAACATCTCAATGCAGACAAATCAATTATCCAACAGCGTCTCAGTAGCTATAAGAAAGGATTAGACACCGAGCTCGAAGAGAGCCTAATGATGCTCCAAGACATTGAAGGCCTAAAGGAAAAACTTTTCAAATTTGAACAGTTCCGGTCTGTTGTACCTCTGTATCTGAAAAGAGAATTATTTCAACGAGACGTTCTCAAGCAATACCTGATTTCAAAAGAGCTCCTGACAGAAATGTTGAGTAACAGAGCAGTTAAAGAAAACCTCCAATCTGATAAACAGCTCCTGACGGAAACGATAGAAGAGCTTATTCGTAACCAAGATCAAAGCGGAGCCGAACAGATTAAAGAAGAAATAGCCAGAAGCGAAAAATATTTCAGAGATAATAATATCGATTCAGGATATTTGGATGGTGCTTTAAATACTGCACATGATAAGAAACAATCCAGACAAAATAATCTCACTGAACTCAAAGAAAGTCTGGAGAAAGAAGATTGGGAAATCGATTTATCGTTCAAATCTCTTACGAGGGATATTACAAGCACTTCTGCATCATTGAAGCGAGAGTTGGAAATAGAGGCGACATTTAATAAAGAACAAACTCAATACGATTTGAGCCTTCAACGGCTCAAACAATGTCAAGATAAGCTAAAAGAGGCAAAAGACGAATATCAAAAATTCTTCAAACACACCTTCTCCAAACAAACACATGACTACGAATATAAACATGACCAATACTCCAATATTGAAGATCCGGAAGAGGATGATAGTAATAGCTTAAAATCTAAATGGCAGAATGCTAAAATAAGTTTTGAAGGAAAATATGAGCTTATTGTTCAGGGACTTGAAGATGGGATCTCTCTGAAGGATAGTTACCATGTAGGCCAACTCGCACACCGCCTGCTTCCAACCGTTTTTGCTACAGCAAAAGCCGTTGAAAATGAATCAGCCGAGGTACTGCTAACGGAAAAACTCAATAGTCTCCATCAATCAATCAAAGAGATTGGTTCAAGGAAGTTAGAAATTCTTAAAAAAGTTTTTACAGAAGTTTACCAAACCTACCGTGAGTATTTAGTGAAAATCACCGAGATTGATAATTATTTCAAAGATCCACAAAAGAGGATCACCGGAGGTAGTAAAGCATCTCTCTCCATTAGTAAATCCACCGATTATCCAGCTAATTGGATGAGCGTCTTTAATAAAACATTGAACAATGAGCTTTCTTATGTAGGCATGTTTGAACGTCTTACACAGGAAATAGATATTAATGAAATGATGAAAGCTGCATTCCTTGCAGAAGGCGGGACCAAAAATGCTACCATAGAAGATTTGCTTAATCCTAAATCATACTTCAATCTTGAGTTTAAGCTCAAACTAGACAGTGGAGAAAACAATTCAGGAAGCAATAGTCAGGCTTATTCGGGATATGCACTGCTTGGATTAGCGAGACTGTCCTTGATTGAAGATAAGCGACCCGGAATTAAAATTATGCCGATTGATGAAGCCCAGGGTTTGGGCAGTAATTACGAAATGCTCCGCGAAGTTGCGTTAGATGAAGGGTATCAAATTTTATCTATGTCCATAGAGTCTGCTGGAGAGTTGCGAGAAGGAGAACAATACATATACATGTTGAGTGAAAATAGATTGCAAGATGAGGACCATTATGTTCCTGCCATGGCTATTTTCACAGAAGGACATATCATTAGTGATATCAATAGTTTTATTTACAACATTGAATCATGAGGATACATAACAACCTTGATTGGAGTATACTGAAAGCACTAAATGATGTTTACAAAACTGGAAAGACATCAGCTATGATTCAGAAGAATAAATACGTTCAATATCTCATCTTGGATGAAGAACTCTTAGAACCAAAGCTAGGTAGCAAAACTGTGCTTTTAACTACGCTCCGTTTTGAGGACTTTTTTGAAAAGACCTATCTTCAAAGATTTATTCATTATTCTAGTTTTCTAAAGGAATCTGGCCTCGAAAGCGATGCCCGTCAGAATTATAATGAGGATGATATCAAGACGTTGATGTTCATCGAACATAACAAAACTGAAATTAAAGATAAGCTAACTACACAAAAGAATTTTTCTAAAGAATTCTTCAAGGGAAAGGGATCCAAGTACGTAGAAAATAAAAAAACACTTAAACGAGCTATTTGTCATATCCTAAGCATTACGGATTTTCCAGATCAGGATAAAAAAGATAACAATTGGCGTTTTGTAGTAGATTGCAAAGACCCCAAAGCCATTGTACTTTGCGAAAACCTTAACTTTCTTAAAATGCCATGGGTGGCAGAAAAGCTTAAACTAAAGCTATGGTACGTGGGCGGCAACAACATTAAGATTATCGACCAAATTGATCAAAAAGAATTTCAATACCCCTTTTATTATTCCTGCGATTGGGATAATGCTGGCCTGCATATCTACCTCCGCATAAAAGAAAAGTTAAATAAAGAGGGTAAAGACATTGATCTTCTTTATCCTAATAATACAATTGATAGACTTGCCACCAATTCTCCGCATCATTACAGTAAGTGGAACTTTGCCCAAGAATTATCTGGCCTAGATGCGACAAAATTTTCTGGTCAAGCTATTCAGCTAATCCAAGAGCTAATAAGTAAAGATGAATGGATTGAGGAGGAATATAATGACCTCACTGAGATGATAAACAATCTCTAACAATCCTTGGTCATGCGCAACATTAAATTCGCCCTATTGCTCGCCCTAAAGCATAAAAAAGCAGCAATATAGCATGATTACTGCTTGATTTGTAACCCATAGGGGTATACTTGGTTTCAAATGAAATCATCAAAAAAAATCCGAACAGGATACTGAAATGATAGAATTCGTTCACTCGGTTTGGAATATTTAAAAGCATTGGAAAGTACTGATAAATGCCTGAAGCAAGTTCTTTTTTGGGTACTACCTTAAACTAACCATATCTATTCTCTTTTTAACAACATTATTGTAATGCAAAACACTATATGTTATGAATCTACTCGAAAAAGAGAAGCGCAGTTTAACACTTGAACAAATCATAGAAGATCTCGATAAAAAAGGGGTCATACTATCGATAAAAGATGCTGAAAAATACTTGGATATGCTTTATTTATTGGCTAAATTGATACTTGAACAAAACTTTCTATAATGAAAACAGCGGACTTATATATCAGGGTTAGTACAGATGAACAGGCAGATAAAGGCTATTCTCAACGTAGCCAAGAAGAGGTATTAAAAAGATATTGTGAACAAAATAAAATCTCTGTTCGTAAAGTAATTTTCGAGGATCATTCTGCAAAATCCTTTATACGTCCTGAATGGCAAAAACTATTAGCTTACCTTAAACAATATAAGAATAAAACAGACTACATATTATTTACAAAATGGGATCGTTTTAGCAGGAATGCACCTGATGCTTATCAAATGATTAATATTCTTAAAAAATTAGGGGTAGAACCGCAGGCTATTGAACAGCCTCTAGATATTTCTATTCCAGAAAATAAGATGATGCTGGCGATTTATCTTACTGCTCCGGAAATTGAAAATGACAGAAGAGCATTAAACACTTTCTACGGTATGCGAAGAGCTAGAAAAGAAGGAAGATGGACATCTAAAGCTCCTATAGGCTACATCAATAGAAGCAGTCCTGAAGGGAAGAAATTTATTGAGCCTTATGATGAACAAGCCAGAATTATGAAATGGGCATTCAATGAAATAGCGTTGGCTAAATATTCTACAGAACAGATTTTTAAGAAGGCAAAAACTTTAGGACTCGCTTGTAATAAAAATCGCTTTTTGCAAGCCATTCGAAACCCTGTTTATTGCGGAAAGATATTAATTGAAAAGCATAAAGATGAATCTACTCACCTTGTAAAAGGATTGCACCATCCTCTAATCTCAGAAATTCTTTTTTATGATGTACAAGATATTCTTGATGGTAAAAAAAGAAAGATTAAGACCACTATAGCTTCTAATGAAATGATTCCATTGAGAGGCTTCCTGAATTGCTCACGGTGTAGTCGCACACTTACATCAAGTGCCTCCAAAGGGAGAAACGCTTACTATTACTATTACCATTGTTCCTCTTCTTGTGGATACAGAACCAAGGCTGATATTGTAAATGATCTTTTAGTAAGTGAGTTAAAAGAATATGTACTTAATGATGTTTCTACTTTACATTTTAAGACAGCAATACTTGATAGTTTTGAATATTTGACAAAAAATGCTCGGTTAAGTAAGTCTCAATATATTACGGGAATTACGGAATTGAACAAACGAATTACACAAGGGAGAGAACTATTATTGGCTGGTGATATTGATGGAGCAGACTATAAGGTTATTAAATCTGATGCAGAGCAGAAAATTGATCCCAGAAAATTGCCATCTTAGAAGCAAAGCTTTCTGAAATCCCAATTGACTTGATTGAAATTAATGAATTGGAAGAGGTTTTAGACAAAGCTATTTCTAAATTCACTAAGCTAGATGTAATCTACTGGAATTCAAGTAGTGAAGTAAAAAGACAGATAATTGGTTCGATGTTCCTCGAAAAATTCACTTTTGAAAACCTGCTACATCGAACCGCAAAAGTGAGTTTTTTATTCCAACTTATCTATCAGGTTAACAAGAGCTTAAGTAGCAAAAAAAAGAAGGGCAAGTCAGAAAAAATCTGCTTGCCCAGTCTGGCTCCCGAAGCTGGGCTCGAACCAGCGACCCTCTGATTAACAGTCAGATGCTCTAACCTGCTGAGCTATTCGGGATTAAACCGTAAATTTCAATTTGGAATCTTCGCGATTCTCTTTTTTGCTCCCGAAGCTGGGCTCGAACCAGCGACCCTCTGATTAACAGTCAGATGCTCTAACCTGCTGAGCTATTCGGGAATTTCCCTTGTTTTTCTTAAGGGACTGCAATATTCGGGAATTTAAATTTATTATGCAATATTTGTATCAAAATATTTTTAAAATAATTATGAGCTTAGTCGTTATAGGAACAGTAGCCTTTGATGCTATAGAAACTCCCTTCGGTAAAACAGATAAAATTGTAGGTGGTGCGGCCACTTACGCCAGTCTTGCTGCATCTTACTTATATAGTAAAACTAAAATTGTTGGTGTGGTGGGCAGTGACTTTCCGCAAGAAGACATAGAAGAATTTAAAAACCGCAATATTGATGTAGAAGGTTTGCAAATAAAAGAGGGCGAAAAGTCTTTCTTCTGGGCAGGAAAATACCATAACGACATGAACAGCCGTGATACCCTGGCTACAGAACTAAACGTTTTGGAAAACTTTGACCCTATTATTCCAGATGCGTACCAGGATTGCGAATTCCTGATGCTGGGAAACCTTACTCCACAAATTCAGAAAACGGTAATTGAACGCCTAAAAAAGCGTCCTAAGCTGATTGTTATGGATACGATGAACTTCTGGATGGATATTGCCATGGATGATCTTTTGGAGACAGTTAAGCTGGTAGACGTACTTACAATCAACGATGCAGAAGCCCGTCAGCTTTCTGGCGAATATTCTCTGGTAAAAGCCGCCAAGAAAATTCTTGCGATGGGACCAAAATACCTTATTATTAAAAAAGGGGAGCATGGTGCATTGCTATTTGATAACGAACAAATTTTTTCTGCCCCGGCATTGCCTTTGGCCGAAGTTTTTGACCCTACTGGCGCTGGCGATACTTTTGCAGGAGGTTTTATCGGATACCTTGCACAAATTGGCACCATCAATTTCAACAACATGAAAAATGCTATCATCTTTGGTTCTGCTCTGGCTTCTTTCTGTGTTGAAAAATTCGGTACAGAGAAACTCAAAGACCTTAGTCAGCAAGAAATTGCCGGACGCGTACAGCAGTTTGTTAGCCTCAGCAGTTTTACGATTTAAAATTGACATAGGGGAACTTGGAAAATCAGAATATTTACCTCCTACATTCCAAGTTCCCATTATCTCTATCTAGGCTGTAAACATTTCTATATTTTATTTGGATTATTTCTAAATAACTGTCATATTTGCAATCGTAATGACACAGGGTAGTTTGATATCAACAGATAATTTAATAGAAGTATTTAGCACTATACATGGTACGGTGTACCAATCTGACAGAGAAAGCTGTGTATATTTAGAATTTGCAGGCAGAAAAGCCAGATACAAATTCGCATGTCTTCAGCGGTTAAAAAAGGCAATCAACGGCATTAGTCTGGAAAAAATGACCGATGTTAATCATCCCGGCATAGAAATTATTTTTTTATGTGGCGCAGAAGAATGCTTTGTTTTAGATATAACCGAAATTTTAAATTTAAGAGAGCTACTGGAAGGCACCTTTGCCATGTTTGAACTGAATAGTATTCTGAAAGACAGATTAAACCGTTTAATTTCCTAAGCCAATAATAAAACTTAGATTAACTCCAAATTAACATCTTCCTGCTAATCTGGTGCGATTTGTGCTTACATTTGTTTAAACACAACCCCGTACGATTATGAAAGATTTAGTTCGTATTAAAAGTTTGCTTTCTACAGAGCTTGAGAGCCTACTTAACCAGCAAATTAAAAAAGAAGCCGCTTCGGCTGCACTATATCTGTCTATGGCATCCTGGTGCGACAGAAACGGATTTGACAATTCTGCAAATTATTTCTATAAGCAATCTGAGGAAGAAAGAAAACATCAGATGAAAATATTCCACTATGTGGCAGACATGGGCGGAACCGCTATTTCTCCGGAAGTAAACAATATCAAAATAGAATATAGTTCTTTTAGAGAAGTTTATGAAGATGCTTTAGAAGCAGAAATTGCCATTACGCAGTCTTTTAAAAATATTGCTGCAAAATGTCACAAAGAGCAAGATTATGTAACCCTAGAGTTCTTAAACTGGTTCTTTAAAGAGCAAAGAGAAGAAGAGTACAAAGCGAGAAGAGCACTGGAACTATTCGAGATTATAGGAGAAGAAGGAACAGGAAGCTGGGAAATTGACAAACATGTATTGAAAATCTCTTACAGCGAAGATTCTGCTGGAGAATAATAGTTCTTCAAACCGCATTAAATTATAAAGTCTGGGCAAATGCCCCGGCTTTTTTTTATTTCACGTACTCATCCAATAATCTAAACGCTTCTTTTTCAGAATATTCCTTTAACCAAACATTGGCAGGCTGCAGGTTAAGTACGGGGGCAAATTTACATCTATCAGTACATTCTATCCTGATAATTTCTATTTCTTCTTTAAATTTGCTTTCTTTTATATAGGATTTAAGAGATTTATAACAGTTCTTCCCTCCCCTTTTACTGCATTTGCTGCCTGTACAAAGGTAAACTACATGGTCTGGAACAGGGAACTTACTCATTTTTTAGTTCATTGTTTATTGGTTGTTTAGCGCTTCGCTGTTTAGTCGCCATCATGCTGCTTTAAGCTTTTAGTAAGGCTTGTGCACCAGACTTCAGACATCGGTCTTTCGTCTCTTAACTTTCGCAAATCTCTTTAATTAAAATCTTTGTTCAATAAACGTTCCAAATCTGTGAAGCTGATATTCATTTTTACTTTGCCCTGATGCGCATAGGATATTTCACCGGTTTCTTCTGATATAATGAGCGCTGTGCACTCGCTGCTTTCTGTGACACCTATACCCGCCCGGTGCCGCAAACCAAATTGCGGAGGCAGTTTATCGTTTTCCGTCAGCGGCAAAATACAACCGGCTACTTTTATTCTGTTTTCTGCTATAACCACCGCACCATCATGAATTGGGCTGTGTTTCTGGAAAATACTCTCTAAAAGACGTTTAGAAATACGGGAATCTATGGCTTCTCCACTATTAAAAACATCCTGATCAAAATATTTAGCAAATACAATAAGAGCACCTGTTCTTGTTTTTTTCATGTTTTTACAAGCGTCTATAATAGGTTTAATCTTTGCCAAATTGTTTTTTTCCAGTTCTTCTTTACCAAACACTAACTCAAGCCAAATCTTATTTTTAAGAGAAATATTCTTACCAATAGACAGCAAAAAACGCCTGAATTCCTGCTGAAAAACTATAATTAAGGCTATAATCCCTACGCTTACAAAACTGCCTAACATTCCAGAAAGCAGCTTCATTTCTAATTTACTGGTTACAAAATAAAGCAGGTAAATAAGCATAAAGCCAATAAAAATGTTTACCGCAATGGTGCCGCGTATCAGATTATAGATATAATAGATGATGATAGCTACCAATAGTATATCTATCACATCTATAACGGTTAATTTCAGGAAACTAAAATCTAAACTCATGAGGTTCTGCATTGTCGCTAAGTAGCCTGGTGAAGTTATGAAAATTTCGTGAGGTAGCCTCTAAACCTGCTGATAAAACTGCGTTAACTGAATACATTGTTTCGCCTCTTTCACGTCATGAACACGCAATACGGCAGCTCCGTTTTGCAAAGCCAGTGTATTAAGCACTGTAGTTCCGTTAAGTGCTTCGTCAGCAGTAACTCCCAATGTTTTCCAAATCATGGTTTTTCTGGAGAGACCCGCCAATATAGGGAAGCCTAAAATCTCCAACGTCTTCATTTGTTTTAACAAGCTATAATTCTGCGCTATAGTTTTTGCAAAGCCGAATCCCGGATCAAGAATAATATCTTTTATGCCTAAAGCTTTAAGCTGGTTTATCTTTTCAGAAAAATAAAAAATAATATCGCTCAGCAAATCATCGTAATTGGTTAAAGAAGACATGGTTTCTGGCGTTCCTCGCATATGCATTAAAATATATGGAACTTGCAGCTTAGCCACTGTTTCAAACATGGTCTTATCCAATTCGCCACCAGATATATCATTAATAATATGTGCGCCAGCGACTATAGCTTTTTCGGCAACTTTTGCCCTAAATGTGTCTACAGACAGAATAATATCCGGAAACTCTTTAACCAATACTTCTATTGCCGGAATTAAACGATTAATCTCTTCCTCTTCACTTACTTCTGCTGCGCCTGGTCTGGATGAATAAGCACCTATATCTATAAAAGATGCGCCGTCTTCTAACATCTTACCTACCCGATTTATCAAATCTGTACCACCGGCCAATCTGCTGGCAGCAAAGAAAGAATCTGGTGTAATATTTACAATTCCCATTACCTGTGGCACCGACAAATCTATAAGTCTTCCGTTTAGATTTAGCGTTGTCTTTACCCGAAAAAATGTATCTTTATCCATGTTTTTGGCGAGATTTCCACATCAAAAATACAATTAGTTAGTTTAACATTTAAATATTTGGATTTTGGCATTTGATACTTCTGCACAATACGATTCTGTGATAAAGTCTTGCAGAGACCTGTTTATAAAAAAGACCCGAGATTATGGCACTGCATGGCGTATTTTACGTCCGAGTTCTATTACAGACCAGATTTTTATTAAAGCACAACGCATTCGTACGTTGGAAGAAAAAAAGGTAAGCAAAGTTGGCGATGGAATTACCGATGAATACATTGGTATTGTGAATTATTGTGTAATTGGAATGATTCAGCTTGAGCTGGATGAACATGCTCCCATTGAGCTGGACGCCAACTTAGTAGAAGAAAAATACAACCAAAAAGTACAGGAAACTAAAGATTTGATGTTTGCTAAAAACCATGATTATGGCGAGGCGTGGCGAGATATGCGTATTAGTTCTTTAACAGATTTAATTCTGCAAAAGATATTCCGCGTAAAGCAAATTGAAGATAACGAAGGCCAAACGATAGCATCTGAAGGTATTAAAGCAAATTATCAGGACATGCTAAACTATGCTGTTTTTTCTTTAATTAAATTGGGCTTTGCCGATTAAATGGAGTTAATAACATTGGGCAATTCTGTAAAAAAAGGATAATATAAATCGCTCATTACCATTATGAATACAGTAAAAAAAAGCAATATTCTTTTAAACATAGTAAGAATTTTCACAGGTCTTTTATTTATTTTTTCGGGATTAATTAAGCTTAACGACCCGCTGGGCTTTGCCTATAAACTGGAAGAATATTTTGAGGTATTCCATCTCACCTTTCTGAATCCTTTTTCTGTATTTTTTTCCATCACTATATGTGCGCTTGAGGTCTTTTTGGGAATTATGCTACTTACAGGCATTGCCAAAAGAAAAGTAAACATGGGTTTAATCCTATTAATTGTATTTTTTACTTTCCTCACTTTTTATTCTGCAGCTTTTGATGCTGTTAAGAGCTGCGGCTGTTTTGGCGATGCTATCCCCTTAACACCATGGCAATCTTTTCTAAAAGATCTGGTACTGCTAGCTCTTCTTATTTTCATTTACGCCAGGCAGCCTGCAATTGCTCCCATTACTCATAACAAAATTGCACAAAAGCTTATAATCGGTATTTCCTGGATTATTCCACTGTTATTTGGCCTATATACATGGTACTACTTGCCTGTTATAGACTTTTTGCCTTATAAAGAGGGTGCCAATGTGCCAGAGGCCATGAAAATACCTGAGGGAGCGCCACAGGACGAATACGAAATTACTTATACGCTTAAACATAAATCTACCGGAGAAGAGAAAAAAATGAGCGATAAGGAGTATCTGGCCACTAAAATTTATGAAAACCCAGACTGGGAATTTATATCGTCTTCTGAGCCCAAACTCATAAAAGCTGGCTACCAGCCAAAAATTAAAGATTTAAATATTTTTGATGCGCAGGGAGTAAGTTACACTCAGGAAATTGTAGAAAATCCATATTATAATTTAATTGCCGTGGCCTGGAAACTTGACAAAACCAATATTAACGCATTACAAAAAATTAATGCACTGGCAATTAATGCAGCCGAAAACTATAACACCCGCTCTGTATTGCTAACTGCAAACTCTGCTCAAGATGCTGATGCTTTAGCTAAAGAAATCCGTTTTATGGTAGAGATTTTTTATGCCGATGGTGTGCCTTTAAAAAGCATGATACGCTCTAATCCGGGCTTGATATTAATGAAAGACGGTGTTATTATTAAGAAATGGCCTTCCTCTTCCCTGCCATCTTATGATGAATTGGAAAGAGATTATTTAGGAAAACTGAGTGATTAATGTAAGCATCAACTGTTATGAACGAAACAATAAAACCCAAAGAAGAATTTTATACCGATATACTTGAAACTCTAAAAAGGTTGACAGAGACCTTTACAGATTAATTGTGAGCGTAAAAAATACGTTTGCAAGAGAGTACAGTTAATTGCTTAACAACTTAAAGAATCTTATAAACATTATGAAAATATTTTTAATAGGATATATGGGCTGCGGCAAAAGCCGGATGGGGAAAAACCTAGCTACCAGATTGAAGCGCCCTTTAATAGATTTAGACGATTTAATTGTTCATACCCAAAACGCCACTATACCAGAAATTTTTGTAGCCAAAGGCGAAAACGGTTTTAGGGAAATAGAACGAGATACGCTACAAAAATCTGCCATTGCCAACGATGCCATTATTTCTACAGGAGGCGGCGCACCATGTTTCTTCGATAATATGGACTGGATGAACAAAAACGGAATAACCATTTTTCTGGATACCCCGGTAAAGGTATTAGCCGACAGGCTGATTAATGCAAAAACAGAGCGCCCGCTAATTAAAGGTAAATCTTACGATGAATTACTTGCTTTTATAGATGAGAAGTTAAAAGAACGCAGACCATTTTACGAAAAAGCACAGATTAAATTAAAGGGTGTAGATTTAGTGGCCGATGACGTAATAAGTGCTCTGGAAAAAAAAGAGATTTCTTTTTAATTTTTTGACTGAACGCAAAAATTGTAAAACTCATTAAAAGAGCTTACCGAACGCTATGCGTATAGTTTATTTGTAGCTTTGTATCTATATTTAACAGTTATAAACTATATTAAATAAACCGCATCCTCTTCATTATTTTCGTCTAATACAACAGAAACATGCTCTTTTAACACGGTAGAAAGCTCTAAACCCACAAAATCTGTAGCTACGGGGAACAACTTATGACTTCTGTCTATTAACACTACAGACCTTAATTTTTTAAGTGGGATATTAAGAAAAACACCCAAACCGTAAGCAATGGTTTTTCCGCTATTTAAAACATCATCTACCAGAATAATAACCTTGTTTTCACAGCTATCTATCGGGATATTAATAGCCGATTCTAATTTAGAACTATCTTTATCCAGCTCTATTTGTGCCATTGTAATTTTAAAATGGCTTATCTCTTTTAATACCTTTTCTAAACGCAAAGCTAACCTATAACCTCTGGCAACCACACCAGCAAGAATAATCTCCTGCTCATCAATATTGTCTTCTAATATCTGATACGCTATTCTATTTATCTTTTGCTGAATTTGTATCTGGTTAAGTATAAGTACTTTTTTAGATGAGGGCATAAACTTTATTTTTGAGATGTTTAAATTAATGATTTCTTTTTTTAACCGCAAAGCTCACAAAGAGCACAAAAACTTTGCAAACGCTATATCTTTACAGGGAAAAACTTAATAAGGTATAAAAACGAAATTTGCACCTTCCGGGACAACCACAAAGATACAAGCGTAATCATTAGGGTTTTTATAGCTATAAAGAAAAACATCTTTCTTTGCAGCCTGTACAATTCCCTTTTCTATAAATTCTTCTAATGTAGACGCTTGTATGGTCCACTCGCTGCCAATTTCTTCTTTATCAATAATAATTTCGCCCACAGATACTACATGCTGATGCGCAATAAAAATAGGATATTCAGAAAGACCTTCCAACAAAATATCTGTAGCTACTTCTTTAAGGGTTTCTTTATACTTTTCTAAATCCTTTTTTAGAGAAAGCAAAGGCGACTCTTTAGGAAGCCCCTGTCCGCCTAAATTACCTAAAAGCTCTTCTGCATTCATTTAATTCTAAGTTTTAATAAAACCACATTTTCTACATGTTGCGTATGCGGAAACATGTCTACCGGCTTAATACGCGCCACATCATACTTTTCTTTTAAACGTTGCAAATCTCTCGCCTGTGTAGAAGCGTTACAGCTTACGTACACAATTTTTTCTGCTTCCATTTCCATTAAACGCTCTACCACATCAGCATGCATTCCAGCTCTTGGCGGGTCGGTAATTACTACATCAGGTTTGCCATGGATAGCTATAAAATCTGCATTCAGCACATCTTTCATATCACCGGCATAGAATTTAGTATTGTGAATATTGTTGATTGCCGAGTTTACCTTAGCATCTTCAATAGCCGAGGGAACATACTCTACACCCACCACTTCTCTGGCCTGGCGAGCTACAAAATTGGCAATAGTCCCGGTACCGGTGTATAAATCGTAAACCAATTCGTTACCATTCAGTTCGGCAAAATCACGGGTAATTTTATACAATTCATAAGCCTGTAATGAATTGGTTTGGTAAAATGATTTTGGACCAATCCTAAACTTAAGACCTTCCATCTCTTCGTAGATATAAGGATTTCCTTTATAAGTGATTACTTCCTGATCGAAAATAGTATCGTTCTTTTTTTGGTTGATGATGTATAATAAGGAAGTAATTTCGGGAAACTGCCCGGCTACAAAATCCATTAATAAATTTACCTGACCTTCTTCCGGATAGGCAAACACCACAATTATCATCTTCTCTCCGGTAGACGAAGTTCTGATGATGAGATTGCGCAACGCTCCTTCATGCGCCCTTAAATCATAAAACGATATGTTATTCTCTAAAGCAAACTGTCTGATTGAATTTCTGATACTATTAGACGGATCGGCCTGTAAGTAACAATGCTCTATATCCAGAATTTTATCAAAACGCAATGGAACATGAAAACCCAAAGCATTCATTTCTTTGTCTAATCCAGACGCAACATCTTCATTAGTAAGCCACCTTTTGTTAGAAAAAGTATATTCCAGTTTGTTTCTGTAATAAGTGGTTTGCGCAGATGGCAAAATTTGTTCGGCATGCCCTGTCTCTACACCACCCAATCTTTGCAATGCATCTGTAACTGATTTTTGTTTGTATTTAAGTTGGGCGTCGTAGCTCATGTGTTGCCATTTACAACCACCGCAAGTACCAAAATGCTGGCAAAAAGCATCTACCCTATCTGCCGATGCCTGATGTAATGTATCAATTTTTGCTTCGGCAAATTTCTTCTTCTTTTTGTATACCGCGGCATCCACCACATCTCCGGGAATTGCCTTTTCTATAAATACCACTAAATCTTCGTGTCTTGCAACTCCTTTACCTTCTTCTGCGATATCAAAAACGTGAAGCTGCTCTAATACTTTCTGGTTTGCCAATGCTGTAAAATTTAAAAATGCAAATTTAAGGTTTTTATAGGAAGATTGAAGGAAAGATGTGAGATAGAAACGGAAGATTAGCCGGTGAAAAAGGCCGTAAAATTCCTTTGAGCTTCTTCTTTGAAAAAAACTTACAAGTCGCTTTACTCAATCAGATAAAGAGCCTCAAGAAGAAAGAAAAGAAAAAATCGTTAAAAGAGTAGCCTTCCGGCTTAAATTCTTTATCTATCATCTCAGAAACATGGCTTAATACTCGGTTCATATCCCTTCGTTTCCTATAAAAATACTGTTTGTATACCAAAAACCAAAATGGTATAGCAGGTTTTTATTAAGAAATGACGAAGATCATTTTTTTAACCAAATAAATCACTGCTAAGATATCTGTCTCCCCTATCGCAAGCTATAAAAACTATTGTACCGCTTTCTAATTCGGCAGCTATCTGCAATGCTGCAAAACATGCGCCCCCAGAACTGGTACCTGCAAAAACACCTTCAGTTTTAGCCAGTAATCTGGTAGTATTTACTGCGTCTTCCTGAGAAATATCTATTATCCTATCTACTTTTGCAGGGTCAAAAATTTTAGGCAGATATTCTTTTGGCCAACGTCTTATTCCCGGAATGGATGCATTTTCTGTAGGCTGGCAACCAACTATCTGGATATCCGCATTTTGTTCCTTTAGGAACATAGAAGCCCCCATAATGGTACCCGTGGTTCCCATGGCGCTTACAAAATGTGTAATTTGCTGGTTGGTATCTCGCCATATTTCTGGTCCGGTGGTATTATAATGTGCCAAATAATTATCTGGGTTGGCAAACTGATTTAGCATAAAATAATCGTCAGAAGCCGACTTTTCCTCAGCATAGTCTCTACACTTTTCTATGTCTTCCAGTAAAATAACCTTAGCACCAAAAGCTTCCATGGTAAGCGTACGCTCTCTGGTAGAGTTTGCCGGCAAAACCAGCTCCAATTCTATATCAAACAGGCGGGCAATCATGGCTAAAGCTATACCGGTATTTCCGCTGGTAGCTTCAATCAGCTTCATTCCGGGCTTAACATCACCACGTTCCACAGCACTTCTAATCATATTTAAAGCTGCCCTGTCTTTTACGCTTCCACCAGGGTTATTACCTTCCAGCTTTGCAAATATCTTCACTTTCGGATTAGGATTTATCCTCGTTAACTCTACAATTGGGGTGTTTCCCAATACATCTAATATCCCTGCCATATTAAAATCTCTTTTCTTTTTCTGCCACCTGAACCGAGGACAGATGATACACTATTGAATTTGCCGGCACACTCTTGGTTAGCCACACATTTCCGCCAATAATACTATCGTGGCCAATAACGGTATCTCCGCCCAAAATAGTTGCACCCGAATAAATCACCACATTATCTTCTACCGTTGGATGGCGCTTTACGCCGGCCATTTCTTTATCTACACTTAAAGCACCTAAGGTAATACCCTGATATAATTTTACATTATTGCCAATTACCGCCGTTTCGCCAATAACCAAACCGGTACCGTGGTCTATATAAAGATACTCGCCAATGGTAGCTCCCGGATGAATATCTATACCTGTTTTAGAATGCGCATATTCTGTTAAAATACGCGGAATAATAGGCGTTTTTAGTCTTAGAAGTTTGTTAGCTATTCTATAAAAAGATATGGTGTAAAAGCCCGGATAAGAGCGGATAATTTCAAATTCGCTATTTGCAGCCGGGTCTCCCGCAAGAATTGAAGCAATATCTGTACTTAACTTTCTGTGCAATTCCGGGATGTAGTCCATAAACTCGTTTACAATTAACGAGTGGTTGCAATCTTTACAAGCATGCGTATTATCTAATAAATAAAGCAGATCTTTTTTAATGTTCTCAAACGCGTCTTCTACTTCTTCGTAACTTTTTAAGGGATTTACCGCCTGCTCTGGAAATATTAGTCTGATGAGGCTTAATGCCCATTTCGCAATGTCTGCATTAGATGGAATAGCCTCTTTATTTTGGTGTTTTTCGTATATATATTTATAAAATTCTTTATCCATTGATGTGGTAAAGTTTAAGATTTGCAAGGTAACACATTATTTTTGCAAATTCTACAGGATGGCCAACCAAAAGGCCGAAAATTTAGGTTTAAATGACAAGAATTATGCTCGTACTCCAGAACGGATAAATTTATTTTCAGGCTTGGCAAGCTCCGTAATTTAGCTTTTAAAAAACTATAATGCCGCTTTTACCAGATACGGCAGAATCTCTTTCTGAAAAGAAACAAAATTTTTGCGTACATCAGAATCGCTTACTGAAGTAAAAGCAAACGAAAAAATAATACTTTTGCTGGCTTTAATTAAAAAACGTAATCTATCCGGAAAAGTCTCATCATCATTCAGTTCTTCTATGGCCATAAATTCGGCATATAAAAGATGCTCTAACTCGTCTGAAAGCTTTTTCAAGAATTCTTGCGAATTGGTAGATTCTCTAATAAAATCCCAACCAATAAACTCATTACAAATGGTATAAGAAAGCTTACTAACTCTTAAGATTAAGCTTTTTAAATACTCTTCTTTAGAAGTATTACTGGCGTTTTGATGCAGTAAATCGTTAATACTGATCTGAAGGTAATCCATTAGAATAGCATGCAGCACCAGCTCTTTACTCTCAAAATATTTATAGATAGTGGCTTTA
>PJUF01000509.1_pt1 | contig 27005 bp, 27 predicted proteins | sample 1512191 | NCBI WGS metagenome assembly PJUF01 (sample SAMN08177673, study PRJNA422409) | Feces metagenome, whole genome shotgun sequencing project. | isolation source: Chicken feces (3) enriched on wood chips | host: Gallus gallus | place: USA: Madison | collected 2015-01-15 | reverse complement strand
TCCAGCGCAGGTCCATGTCACCGACCTGGATCCAGCGCATCACCTCGACCTTGAGCACGGCCGCGTGGCCATCGCCGACGGCGCCCACAAGGCCGTCACCGAAGGCGACCGGGATGAACACGTACCAGCTCAGCACCGCCGCGATCAGCAGCAGGCCGGTGGTGATGAATTCAGACGGCCGATGGCCGATCTGGCGGCCGAGCAGGCCGGCAATGAGCGCCCCGATGAGGGGCAGGAAAACAATCGCCTGAATGATCATAGCGGTGCTCTTAGCCCTTCATCATATTGACGTCTTCAACCGCAATCGTGCCGCGGTTGCGGTAGAAGATAACGAGGATGGCGAGGCCAATGGCGGCCTCGGCGGCAGCCACGGTAAGGATCATCAGCGCGAAGACCTGGCCCTGCAGATCCTGCAGGTGCGCACTGAAGGCCACGAGGTTGAGATTGACGGCCAGCAGGATCAATTCCACCGACATCAGGATGACGATGATGTTCTTGCGGTTGATGAAAATGCCGAACACGCCGAGCGTGAACAGGATTGCCGCTACGGTCAGGTAATGACCGAGCCCGATTTCCAGACCCATGATAACCCCTAAAGCCCCTGACCGCTCTTGACCTTGACATTGCGCACCGTCTCGCTGGGCACGCGGCCCAGCTGTGCGGCGGTGCTCTGCCGCTTGATGCCCGTCCGGTGGCGGAGCGTCAGCACGATGGCGCCGATCATGGCGACCAGCAGCACGGCGGCAGCACCCTGGAACAGGAAGACGTAGCGCGTGTAGAGGACCTGCCCCAAGGCGCGTGTATTGTCGATCGTCGCATCGATCGGCAGACCACCGGCGCCGACGGTTTCGGGCGCGATGACGAAGCTGCCGGCCACGAGCAGAAGCTCGAGGAACAGTATGCCCCCCACCAGCATGCCGACCGGCGCATAGGCCAGAAGGCCTGATTTGAGCTCGGCGAAGTCCACGTCCAGCATCATGACGATGAAGAGGAAGAGAACGGCCACGGCGCCGACATAGACAACGATCAGCAGCAAGGCGAGGAATTCGGCCCCGGCCAGCATGAACAGGCCCGCCGCATTGACGAAGGCCAGGATGAGGAACAGCACCGCATGCACGGGATTGCGCGCGGAGATGACCATGAAGGCCGACGCCACTGTGATGGCGGCAAAGACATAGAAGAAGAACAGCGGAAGGGTCATGCTCTTCCCTCGTTATCGGTAAGGCGCGTCGGCAGCCAGGTTGGCCGCGATTTCACGCTCCCACCGGTCGCCATTGCTGAGGAGCTTCTCTTTGGAGAAGTAGAGTTCCTCGCGCGTTTCAGTTGCGAATTCGAAGTTCGGGCCTTCGACGATGGCATCGACCGGGCAGGCTTCCTGGCAGAAGCCGCAATAGATGCACTTCACCATGTCGATGTCGTAGCGCACCGTACGACGCGTGCCGTCGTTCTGGCGCGGACCGGCCTCGATGGTGATGGCCTGGGCCGGGCAGATGGCTTCGCAGAGCTTGCAGGCAATGCAGCGCTCTTCCCCGTTGGGATAGCGGCGCAGCGCGTGCTCGCCCCGGAAGCGCGGCGATACCGCGCCCTTTTCGAAGGGATAGTTCACGGTCGGCTTGGCGCCGAAGAAATACCGCATGGCCAGGAAAAAGGCCCCGACGAACTCCCGCAGCAGCAGCGTATTGACGATCTGTCCGATGCGCATCAGGCAACTCCTCCGTGCCAGCCCCAGCCGGTCAGCTGCAGGACGAAAGCGACGATCACGACCATGATCAGCGAGAGCGGCAGGAACAGCTTCCAGCCGATCCGCATGAGCTGGTCGTAGCGATAGCGAGGCACGATGGACTTGGCCATGGCATACATGAAGAAGACGAGACTAACCTTGATGAAGAACCAGATGACGCCCGGAATCCAGGTGAAGGGCGGCAGGTCGATCGGTGCGGCCCAACCCCCCAGGAACAGGATGGTGGTCATGGCGCACATGAGCAGGATGGCGATGTACTCACCCAGCATGAACAGAAGGTAGGGCGTGGCCGAATATTCGGTCATGAAGCCGGCGACGAGCTCGGATTCGCCTTCCACCATGTCGAATGGCGGGCGGTTGGTTTCGGCCAGGCCCGAAATGTAGAACACCACGAACATAGGGAAGAGCGGCAGCCAGAACCAGTTAAGAAACGAGAGCCACGGCACGCCCAGAGCATGGGCAAGGCCCATTTCCTGCTGGGCAATGACGATGTCATTGAGGTTGAGCGAACCGACGCAGAGCAGCACGGTGATGATAACGAGGCCGATGGAGACTTCGTAGCTGACCATCTGCGCAGCCGAGCGCAGCGCGCCCAAGAACGGATATTTCGAGTTCGAGGCCCAGCCACCGATGATGACGCCATAGACGCCGAGCGAGGAAATGCCCAGTAGGTAGAGGATGCCGACATTGATATTGGCCATGGCCCAGCCATTGTCGACCGGAACCACGGCCCAACCTGCGAGGGCCAGAGTCGCGGTGATCAGCGGCGCGGCCAGGAACAGCACCTTGTCGGCACCAGCGGGAATGACCGCTTCCTTGAGCACGAACTTCAAAAGGTCGGCAAAGGACTGGAGCAGGCCGAAGGGGCCGACGACGTTGGGTCCACGGCGCATCTGGACGGCCGCCCAGATCTTGCGGTCGGCCAGGAGGATGAAGGCGGTGAAGATCAAGAGGCCGACGAGCAGCGCGAGACCCTTGTAGACAAAGCCTATCTGCGTACCCCAGCCAAGGACCGGGATACCCAGGAGGTAATCGAGGGCAGCGAGAATAAAGTCCATTGTGCTCCCCTACTCCGCGGCCTGCCGCAGACCTGCGGCCATCTGGGCGCATTCGGCCATGGTGGCGGAGGCGCGGGCGATGGGATTGCTGAGATAGAAATCGGCGACCAGCGAAGCATAGGGCGCGGACTTGGTCTTGATGGCTGCCTTGCCGAGCTTGGCGACGTCGGCCGGTGAACCGGGAGCGATTTCGTCGATGCGAGCCAGATGCGGGAATTCAGCATAGAGCGCGGCGCGCAGCTGGGCCAAGGAATTATAGGGAAGCGGCTGGCCGATGGCGCCGGACAAGGCACGGATGATGGCCCAGTCTTCCTTGGCGTCGCCGGGCGGGAACACCGCGCGGGTCGTGACCTGGACGCGGCCCTCGGTGTTCACATAGGTGCCGGACTTCTCGGTATAGGTCGCAGCCGGCAGGATGACGTCGGCGCGGTGTGCGCCCTTGTCGCCATGCGAACCGATATAGACCACGAAAGCCTTGCCCATGGCCGAGGTGTCGTACTCGTCGGCGCCGAGCAGGAACAGGACATCGAGTTCGCCCTTGCCGGCCAGAGCAATCTGGTCGGCCGAGCAGACGCCACCGTCATGCGGGACGAAGCCGATATCGAGGCCCCCGACGCGGCTGGCAGCATTGTGCAGCATTGCGAAACCGTTCCAGCCGGCATCGACATTGGCACCCGACGCCAGCTTGGCGGCGAGCGCGATGGTGTCGCGGCCGGCCTGCTTGCCGAGAGTGGCATGCGACACGGCACCTTCGCCGACGATGATCAGCGGACGCTTGGCATTGGCCAGGGTATTGGCGAAGGCGCCATTGCCGGCGGCCAGATCGGCCAGCGTTTCGAAGCCGGAGCCGAGATATTCGTAGGAATAGGTGAGGTCCGCCTGTTCGCCGATGACGGCGATGGGCAGGTTGGTGGCGCGCCAGGTCTTGCGGATGCGGGCGTTTATCAGCGACGCTTCCTTGCGCGGATTGGCGCCGATGATGAGGATGGCGTCGGCCTGCTCGATCCCGGCAATGGTCGGGTTGAAGAGATAGGCCGAGCGCGGCATGGAGGGGTCGATGCCCGACATGGCCGGACGCACATCGGTCATGCCTGAGCCGATGGAGGCCAGGAGACCCTTGAGGGCGTACATTTCCTCGACGGCGGCGAGATCGCCGGCAATGGCTCCGACCTTGTTGCCGGCTTTCTTGATGCGCGAGGCCACAGCAGAGAGGGCTTCGTCCCAGTTGGCAGGCTGGAGCTTGCCACCCTTGCGGACGTACGGGCGATCGAGGCGCTGACTCTTGAGGCCATCCCAGATGAATCGGGTCTTGTCCGAAATCCACTCTTCGTTGATGGCTTCGTTGACGCGCGGCAAGACGCGCATGACTTCGCGGCCGCGGCTATCCACGCGGATGGCCGAGCCGACCGCATCCATGACGTCGATGCTTTCGGTCTTGGTCAGTTCCCACGGACGGGCGTGGAAGGCGTAGGGCTTGGAGGTCAGCGCACCGACCGGGCAAAGGTCGATGACATTGCCCTGCAGCTCGCTTGTCAGCGCGCGTTCGAGATAGGGGGTGATCTCGGCGTCTTCGCCGCGGCCCAGAAGGCCGAGTTCGGAAATGCCGGCGACCTCGGTGGTGAAGCGGACGCAGCGCGTGCAGTGAATGCAGCGGTTCATCGAGGTCTTGATGAGCGGGCCCATATACTTGTCTTCGACGGCGCGCTTGTTCTCGAAGAAGCGCGAGCCGGAGACGCCATAGGCCATGGCCTGGTCCTGCAGGTCGCATTCGCCGCCCTGATCGCAGATCGGGCAATCGAGCGGGTGGTTGATCAGCAGGAACTCCATCACGCCTTCGCGGGCCTTCTTGACCATGGGCGTGTTGGTGAACATTTCGGGCGGTTCGCCGTTCGGTCCGGGACGGAGGTCCTTGACCGACATGGCGCAGCTGGCCTGGGGCTTGGGCGGGCCACCCTTTACTTCGACCAGGCACATGCGGCAATTGCCGGCGACCGACAGGCGGTCGTGATAGCAGAAACGCGGAATTTCCGCGCCTGCCGCCTCGGCAGCCTGCATGAGGGTGTAGTGATCGGGCACTTCGACGAGCTGGCCGTCAACCTTCAACTGAGCCATCGGCTTACTCCGCAGCGATGGACGGAACGGCGCCGTCGCTGGTGGATGAATAGGTGTATTGCTCGATCCGCGCCTCGATGGAGGGGCGGAAATTGCGGATCAGGCCCTGGATCGGCCAGGCTGCGGCATCGCCGAGCGCACAGATGGTGTGGCCTTCGATCTGCTTGGTCACCTCGAACAGCATGTCGATCTCGCGCTTCTGGGCGCGGCCTTCGACCATGCGTTCCATGACGCGCATCATCCAGCCAGTGCCTTCGCGGCACGGCGTGCACTGGCCGCAGCTCTCATGCTTGAAGAAGGCGGCGATGCGCCAGATGGCCTTGATGATGTCGGTCGACTTGTCCATGACGATCATGCCGCCGGTACCGAAGGACGACTTCTTCTCGCGCATGCCGTCGAAGTCCATGATGGCGTCCATCATGTCCTCGCCCCTGACCACAGGGCAGGATGCGCCGCCGGGAATGACGGCGAGCAGGTTGTCCCAGCCGCCGCGAATGCCGCCGCAATGCTTTTCGATGATGTCCTTGAAGCTTTCGCCCAGGGACTCTTCGAAAGTGGCCGGCTTGTTCACATGGCCCGAGACCATGAAGAGCTTGGTGCCGACATTGTTGGGACGACCGATGGACGAGAACCAGGCGCCGGAGCGGCGCAGGATTTCCGGCACGACGGCAATGGACTCGACATTGTTGACGGTGGTCGGGTTGCCATAGACGCCCATGCCGGCGGGGAACGGCGGCTTCAAACGCGGCTGGCCCTTCTTGCCTTCCAGCGATTCCATCAATGCGGTTTCTTCGCCGCAGATATAGGCGCCGGCGCCGTGGTGGACGATGATGTCCAGATCCCAGCCGTGGACATTGTCCTTGCCGATCAGCTTGGCATCGTAGGCTTCCTGAACGGCCTCTTCCAGGCGCTGGCGCTCGCGGATGAACTCGCCGCGGACATAGATGAAAGCCAGGTGCGCATCCATGGCGCGGCAAGCCAGAAGGCAGCCTTCGATCAGGTGATGCGGATCGTGGCGCAGGATTTCGCGGTCCTTGCAGGTGCCGGGCTCGGACTCGTCGGCATTGACGAGCAGATAATGCGGACGGCCATCGCTCTGCTTGGGCATGAACGACCATTTGAGGCCGGTCGGGAAGCCGGCGCCGCCGCGGCCGCGCAGGCCCGAGGCTTTGACTTCATTGGTGATCCAGTCGCGCCCCTGGTCGATGAACTCCTTGGTTCCGACCCAGCCACCGCGCTCGCGCGCGCCCTCGAGCCGCCAGTCATGGTGGCCATAGAGGTTGGTGAAGATGCGATCCTTGTCAGCGAGCATGATCAGCTGTTCCGCTTCAACAAAAAGACAAACCAGGCGGCAACTCCAATCGCCGCCCCAACCGCCGAGGCCACAAGGCTCGGCAGCGCAAATCCGAAGACCATTTCCGCACCGGTCACGACGAAGGTCGCCAGCACCACATAGACCACGGCAATCGCGTAGTCCTTGACAGTCAGGCTTCCGAAGTCGATCCGGCGGGTGGTCATTAGCGCGGGTCCTTCCCGAAGACCTTGCGGTATTCCTCGACGCCGCCTCGTGCAAGCGCCTCGGCCTGGCCGACCCAGTTGTCGCGCTGCACCCTGCCCCGGAAGTTCAGAACTTCATCGACACGGGTGAGATCGTCGGGGGAGAAGCCCGCAATCTGGTCGTAGCGGGTGATGCCGAGCGCATTGAGCTTGCCCTCGATGACCGGGCCGACGCCTGAAATCAGCTTGAGATTGTCAGCCGGACCCTCGGGCCGGTCGAACAGCGGCTGCAGATCGCCGCCCTTTTCGGCCGTCGGCGTGACTTCAAGCGGATTGGCGGCGGGCGCCACGACGGCCGGCTTGGTCTTCTTGACCTTGGCGGACGCGCCATCGGCGGCAGGCGCCGTGGCCTTGGCCTTGCCGACAGCCTTGCCGTCGTCGATGGCTTCGCCCTTGGATTCTGCGCCGGTTGCGCCTTCGCGCATGGCATTGTTCGGCGTGCCGTCGGCCTTGGCGGCGATGTCTGCGGCCTTGCGCTCGCCTTCGGCCTTGGCCTGACTAACCTTAGCTTCTTCAGGCGTGCCCTTGATCGCCGGGGCGTTTTCTTCGGCAACATCCTTGGGACGGGCAGCCGTCGTCGGCTTTTCGGACGCGGCGGGCGCGGCAGCAGGAGCAGCTGGCGCTGCGGCGGGGGCTGCCGGAGGCGCATCGGGCGCCGGGGGCGGCACGAACTTTTCGCGCGTTGCCGTGGGCTGTTCGAGCAAAGTGGTGCGGCCGCCAAAGGCCGCCGAGGTCTGCCGCTCGATCTGCGGACCGGGCTTGACCGTGTCACCCTTGCCGGCAGCAAAGGCGTCCACGATCTCTTCCATGCGCTCGGGCGTCAGGTCTTCGTAGGTGTCGTGATAGATCATCACCATCGGCGCGTTGACGCAGGCGCCAAGGCACTCGACCTCTTCCCAGCTCATCGTGCCATCGGCATTGAGATGATGCGGTTCGGGGTGGATTTTGGACCGGCACACATCCATCAGGCCCTCGGCGCCGCGCAGCATGCAGGGCGTCGTGCCGCAGACCTGGATATGGGCATTGCGGCCGACCGGCTGCAGCTGGAACTGGGTATAGAAGGTCGCCACTTCCAGTACCCGGATATAGGGCATATCCAGCATATCGGCGACCTTTTCGATGGTCGCGCGGGTGACCCAGCCGTCCTGGTCCTGTGCCCGCATGAGCAAGGGAATGACGGCAGATTGCTGGCGGCCGGCGGGGTAAAGCGCGATGCGCTTTTCGGCCCAGGCCTGGTTATCAGCATTGAATGCAAAGCTCGCCGGCTGCACCGACTCGTCTGCAAGGCGTCGCGTAGTCATCAGCGATCCACCTCTCCGAACACGATATCAATCGACCCCAGGATCGCGGTCACGTCTGCCAGCATGTGCTTGCGGCAGAGATAGTCCATGGCGCTGAGATGGGCGAAGCCCGGCGCGCGGATGTGGCAGCGATAGGGTTTGTTGGTGCCATCGGACACCAGATAGACGCCGAATTCGCCCTTGGGCGCCTCGACAGCGGCATAGATCTCGCCAGCCGGCACCTTGAAGCCCTCGGTATAGAGCTTGAAGTGGTGGATGAGCGCCTCCATGGACTGCTTCATCTCGCCACGCTTGGGCGGCACGACCTTGCCGTCGGTCGAGGCCACAGGCCCCTTGCCGTCGGGGGCGTTCAGCTTCCTGACGCACTGCCGCATGATTTCGTTGGCCTGGCGCATTTCTTCCATGCGGATCAGGTAGCGATCATAGCAGTCGCCATTGGAGCCGACCGGAATGTCGAATTCCATCTCGGCATAGGCATCGTAGGGCTGGCTCTTGCGCAGATCCCAGGCGGCGCCGGAGGCGCGGACCATGACGCCCGAGAAGCCGCGGCCCCAAGCCTCTTCGAGCGGAACGATGCCGATATCGACATTGCGCTGCTTGAAGATGCGGTTGCCGGTCAGGAGCGTGTCGATGTCCTTGAGCGCCTTGGGGAACTCGTCGCAGAACACACCGATATCGTCGATCAGCGCCTGCGGCAGATCCTGATGTACGCCACCGGGACGGAAATAGGCGGCATGCATGCGAGCGCCCGAGGCGCGCTCATAAAAGACCATGAGCTTTTCGCGCTGCTCGAAGCCCCAGAGCGGCGGGGTCAGCGCGCCGATATCCATGGCCTGCGTGGTCACGTTCATCAGATGCGCCAGGAGGCGGCCGATCTCGGCATAGAGCACGCGGATCAGCTGGCCGCGACGCGGCACCTCGAGCTCGAGCATGCGCTCGACGGCCAGGGCGAAGGCATGCTCCTGGTTCATCGGCGCCACATAGTCGAGGCGGTCGAAGTAGGGAACGGCCTGAAGGTAGGTCTTGTACTCGATCAGCTTTTCGGTGCCGCGATGGAGCAGGCCCACATGCGGATCGACGCGCTCGACCAGCTCGCCATCGAGTTCGAGAATCATGCGCAGCACCCCGTGCGCCGAGGGGTGCACGGGGCCGAAGTTGAGGGTGAAATTGCGAACGTCGACTTCGGACATCAGTTCTTCGCCTTCTCGTCGCCGGGCAGCACGTAATCGGTGCCTTCCCAGGGCGACAGGTAATCGAACGAGCGGAATTCCTGGGCCAGGGTCACCGGCTCATAGACCACGCGGCGCCGTTCCTCGTCGTAGCGGACCTCGACAAAGCCGGTCAGCGGGAAGTCCTTGCGCAGCGGATGACCATCGAAACCATAGTCGGTGAGGATGCGCCTCAGGTCCGGATGGCCGGAGAAGAGCACGCCGTAAAGGTCGTAGACCTCGCGCTCGAACCAGTTGGCGCCGGCAAAGACGTCGCAGATCGAGGGCACGGGCGTGACGTCGTCGGCCTCGAGCTTGAGGCGAATGCGCTGGTTCAGGTGCGGGCTGAGGAAGTGATAGACCACGTCGAACCGGAATTCGCGGGCCGGATAGTCCGCGCCGCAGACGTCCACGAAGCTGATGAACCGGCATTTCGGATCATCGCGCAGGAAGCGCACGACATCGACGATCGAGTCGCGGGCAACGGAAACGGTCAGGTCACCGAACGCCACCTCGAAGCCAAGGACGGCATCGCCCAGGGCGCCCGCAACATGCTCGCCAAGCGTCAGCAAAGGGTCGACAGCAACCGGGTCGACAACAACAGTTTCGTCCATGCCCCTGCCCTATCGTTCGATCGTGCCGTCGCGGCGAATCTTCTTCTGCAGCAGCAGGATGCCGTACAGAAGCGCCTCGGCGGTCGGAGGACAACCGGGGACATAGACGTCCACCGGCAGGATGCGGTCGCAGCCGCGCACCACCGAGTAGGAATAGTGATAATAGCCGCCGCCATTGGCGCAGCTGCCCATGGAGATGACGTAGCGCGGCTCCGGCATCTGGTCATAGACCTTGCGCAGGGCCGGAGCCATCTTATTGGTCAGCGTGCCGGCGACGATCAGGACGTCCGACTGGCGCGGCGAAGCGCGCGGCGCGGTGCCGAAGCGCTCGATATCGTAGCGCGGCATGGACATCTGCATCATCTCGACGGCACAGCAGGCGAGGCCTGTCTGCATCCACATCAGCGAACCGGTGCGCGCCCAGGTGATGAGTTGCGAGACAGTCGTGACGAGGAAACCCTTGTCCGCCAGCTCATTGTTCACACCGGCGAAAAACGGATCATCAGCACCAAAGGGCTGGCCGGTTGCCGGGTCGATCGCGCCGGTGGGACGCGGGGTAACCAGTGTCGAACTGGACGGGCTCAATCCCATTCCAGAGCTCCCTTACGCCATTCATAGATAAAGCCGATGGTCAGCACGCCGAGGAAGATCATCATCGACCAGAAGCCGAACCAGCCCACATCCCGGAAGGCCACGGCCCATGGGAATAGGAAAGCCACTTCGAGGTCGAAGATGATGAAGAGAATCGCCACGAGGTAGAAGCGAACATCCACCTTCATGCGGGCATCGCTGAAAGCCTCGAAGCCCGCTTCAAACGCCGAGACCTTCTCGGGATCGGGACGCTTCACGGCAACCAGGAACGGCGCAACCAGAAGCGCGCCGCCGATAAGGGCCGAAAGCGCGATGAAGATGACAATGGGCAGGTAATTGCTGAGCAATTCAGTCATGCGGCAGCCTAAAGTTCATGCCGGCCAGGGCGGCCGGAACGCGCATGAGCCTCGATGCAATTGGGGCAAGGGGCCGACGCGCCGGTGATGCGGAACGGCTTAGACCTTCCCCCCAAACGTTTCAAGGGAAAGAAAATATGACCGAAATAATCATGTAATGAGCGCGCGCTTTTTGCCGCCGGGCGCCTCGGCGTAATGGTTTTCGCGCAAGAAGATTGCGGAAATGAGGCGGCCATTAGCATGTCGCCGAGCCGGCACCGGCCGCCCGGCCTCTTCCGCCATGTGCAATGCGAGACCGATTCTACGGGGCGATCTCATCCATCGACCTGCCAAAAACCAAAACGGCGAACCGATAAAATCGGTCCGCCGAGTTGGGTTGCAAGATCGAAAGCTGCGGGGCGTAACCGCCCCACAACATCGTCAAACTTAGAAGTGGTAGAAAACGCCGACGGTGGCCTTGGCAGCGTTGAAGAAGTCGTCGCCAGCGCCGTTGTCTTCCCAGGTGCCGATACCGACGAGTTCACCACGGACGGTGATCGCGTCGCTAACAGCGAATTCCACACCACCACCGAGCTGGTAGACGGCGACGTTGTCGGCGCCTTCAGCAGCGGCAAAGCCGGTACCGGCCAGGGCGTAGATCATGGCGTTGTCGGTCACGACGGCACCAGCGCGAACGTTGGCGAAGAAGTGGCCGGCGTCAGCGCCGTTTGCCCAGAGGTAGTCACCGGTAACTTCGAGACCGAGCAGGACCGGGTCCATCGGGATGAAGTTCACGCCGACAGCAGCACCGATGACGCCAGCGGTGTCAGCACCGTCAGCGAACTGGCCGCCGAGACGAGCACCAACATAGAGGCCTTCCCAGTCGAAACCAGCAGGGGCGTAAACCGGCTGCGGGGTGGTCGGGATGATGAGGTCAGCAGCCTGAGCACCACCAACCATGAGAGCCGCGGCGGAAACGCCAATGGCCAAAGAACGTACAAACATGTCTTGCACTCCCAATAGAGTTAACCGTAGTCGGCCGATAGATGCCTCACAGGCGCACAGCTGGCAAGAGTGCCAAAGGCCAAATTTGGCGGTGCGGATAACTTTTAATGACCATTTCCGGGCAGGTGTTGCACGAACACACCGCAATTGGTTCAATTTGATACAAATGCAGCCCACAGTACCGGCATTTCGAGCATTTTGCGCCGCCATTGCGGCCGAGTCAAAGCCCTGTGCGCGATTCGACCACCATCAGCCTCCGAGAATAACGAACGGCCCGGCGGAAGAACCGCCGGGCCGCAAGAATCGCCGGTAAGGGCTGGATCAGAAGTGGTAGCTGGCGCCCAGGGTGAACTGGTCCTTGGTGTTGCCGCCCTGCACGGGGAAGCCGTGCAGATACTGCGCGCGCACCGAGATCGTGTCGCTCACCGCCAGCTCGACGCCGCCGCCGAGGAGGACATCTTCCTCTTCGGGGACACCGAGATCGACGCCATAACCGCCGGCCGCGTAGACCAGGACATTGTCGGACACGACAAGACCGGCGCGGCCGAGGATCTGGCCATAGGACGTCTCCCCAACCGTGTCATTGGCCGCCAGGCCCGTCACGGCCACTTCGGCACCCAGAAGGTAGAAATCGAACTGAGCATTGACGCCGGCCTGAATGCCGAGACCGTATTGCGTGTCGCTCACCGAGCCGTTCTGGGCGCCACCATGAACGCCGGCATAAAAGCCGCTCCAATCGAAACCGGCATCCTGCGCGATCGGCATCTCCATCTGCGTGGAGGTGGGGACTGTGATGAGGTCAGCCGCCATGGCGGCGCCAATGGGAGCCAGGCTGACCAGGGTAGCAAGAGCGAGAGTGTTTGCACTGCGCATTGCTGTCTTCCTTGTTCTCTTCCGTATGTGAACTGGAAACGTCACGTCGAAAGCGACGGTTCCGGTACGGTTCTGCGCCGCGGAACAGCCTGTGCACTCGAGAAATCGAGGACCCGGATGCTCCGTTGCAAGCCCGGTTTTGCTGGGCTTTGCGGGCGAAAACGCGCCGATCAAACGGCCACAATGAGGCGCAGGACAGGTGTGGCCATCGGGCCACAGATAGAGGCTAGGTCGCAGGAAGCATGCCCACGAGAGCCGGCTCGGCCCGGAACTTGTCGGGGAAGATGCTCTCAAGAGCAGCGATCTTGGGCAGGTCATGCACCACGATATAGGGCCAGTCCGGGTTCAGAGTCAGGAAGTCCTGGTGATACTGCTCAGCCGGATAAAAGGCCTCGAAGGGTTCAAGCGTCGTGACGATCGGGCCTTCGAAGAGATTGGCTGCATCGAGCTGGGCGATATAGGCGCGAACGACATCCTCTTCCTGTTTGGACTGCACGAAGATCGCGGAGCGATACTGGGTGCCGCGGTCGGGACCCTGATAGTTGAGCTGAGTCGGGTTATGCGCGACCGAGAAGAAAATGTGCAGCAGGTCACCGTAACTGACGACAGTGGGGTCATAGGTAATCTCGACCGTTTCGGCATGTCCGGTATCGCCGCGCGAGGTGCGGTCATAACTTGCCGTGTCAGCCGAACCGCCCGAATAGCCGGAGACGGCATTGGTGACGCCAGTGACCCGCTGGAACACGCCCTGCACGCCCCAGAAGCAGCCACCGGCGAAGACGGCCTTTGCCGTGTTGCCGGTCTGCTCGAGATCCATGGCAGGGGCCGGGATAACGACGGGGGCTTCCTGGGCACGCAAATGTCCGCTCATCCCGGGAAGCGCGAGCAATGGCGTCAGCGCGAAGGCGCCAAGCAGGCGGCGGCGGAGCTGAGAAGACGGAGCAGCAATATCGGGCATGGGTCACCTCTTGAGACGAGCATACCAGCCCATTCGCGCATCAGGTCAGGCACGTTACACACAAATGCGCGAGGCGAGGCTACACCCGCACTTCGTCTCCACCGCGCTCCTTGCCGCTGAACACGAGATAGAGGAGGCCGGCATAGACAAGGCCGATTAAGGCGAGGACGAGCAAGCCCGGCATGGGGCCCACAGCTGCATGGTCGAGAACGCGATCGACCGGACGGGACGGATCGAGGAGCACACCACTCTGCAGGTCGGGGGAAGCCAGCTTGAGCAGCCAGGCCGCGAGCAGGATCAGGTACATCCAGATATAATTGCGTCGCAAACGTCGCCGCAGCGCGCGCCAGAGAGTGATGCGGAACGTCGGGTGGCGGAGGTCCTGCGCCAGAGCCTGCAACCAGGGTTCGGGACCACCCTCCCCGCCCGGTCCGAACAGCTGGCCGAAATAGTGGCGCTCGAACTGGCGCACCCGCATGCGATAGACGTCATAGAAACGATAACGCCTCCCCTCGATGTAGAGGAGCAGGCTGACGATCACCATGGCCATGAGGACAAGGCCGTGATGGGCGTCCGGGGTGGACAAGGTGACGGACAGCAGCGCCGCGACGACGGTGATTGCCCAGTTCGTCGTGAGATCGAGCCGGTTACGCCAGGACGTCATTCGCGCCATTTCGGCGCGATAGTAATGGACGATAGCCGTGGTGGCCTCGCCGGAATTGGCGGGAAGACCGGCGATGGCGGCGGGTAGAGAAGAAATCTCGGGCATGACGTTGGCTCTTTTGAGAGCTCAACGTTCTTCTGATGCTTCGGGTTCGTCGCAAAAGCCGCCCCTGGAGGGGACGGCCAATGTTGGACGCAGAATCTGCCTAGCGGGACGCCTTGTAGAGCTTGGCAGCGATTTCGTAGAACTCTTCGGGCGCGTAGTCCGGCGTGAAGGCGGACGGCACGCCGACCAGTTGCTGCATCTTGCCGCCCTCAGGCATGCCCTCGACAACTTCCAGGGGGCCCGGCGGGTCCGTGGGCAAGGCCACTTCGTCGTTCGACCAGATGCCAGAGATTTCCTTATAATCCTCCTGGCTCCAGGTGTAGAGCCGGCGGTGCGAGCCTTCATCGAGATATTTCTGACATTCCGGAATCTTGCTCAGCGGAATGTTGGGGGTCGGCAGCATCTTCTCGATTTCAACGCCGGTCAGTTTCTTGATTGCCAGCGCGTAGGAATGCGCGTGCACCGAACCACGGACCAACAGGTAGCCGCAGACTTCGCGGCCCGTGGTGTCGTCGGCGGCCAGCGTTTCGTAGACGCGCAGTTTGTGCAGGCGGGCACCGCATTCGAGGTGGAAATTGTGCAGCAGGTCAAAAATCACGTTGCCAGTGGTGGTTATAAAATCGTTGTTCCATGACACGCCGTTGGCATTGACTGGAGTAGCCCCGCCGCCATTCGACAGGAACGCAGAGGCAAGGCGGATATCCTGCATGGCCTCGAATGGCGATTTGGAGATATCGCCGCCGGTGCCACTATCTCCCTTGGGCTTGTCGGGACCGTTGTTGAGCATGGCGACACCGTTGCTCACCAGCTCCACATGGGCCAGTTCCTCAGCGGTAATAGAGGCCACAAGGCTGTAGAAGGGACGAAGCTTGTCCTTGGAGCGAAAGTTGAAGCTCTGGAACATATAGTTGCCCAACGTGGACATCTCGCCATATTTGCCGCCGAGCAGTTCCTGCAGCGCCGCAGCGGCGTTGGGATCAGCTTTTTTGGGCGGTGGCAGTTCCGTGATCAGACGATCCACGCGCATGAACATAGTGGCACTCCTTTGTTGGGCCGGAGAGCCAACGGGTCGGCAGGTCGCATGTTCCTGGGTTAACGTGGGTAAGTCGTGGCGGCGCTAGACGTGGACAGCGGCCACAATGGCGTCGGTTGCGGTCCGGCAAGTTTCAGGAATAAGTCTACAGCAACCATTCTGCGTTCCAGCAGCTCGATGGGGCTGGTAGTTGCCTGTCCGCTGTCGCCAGGCGATGGCCGACAGCGCCTTCTGGAAACGACGATCTCAATCAACACGAAAGTCCGAAGCCAATTCTCTTATACTGTGCTGCCTGCATTCAGGATCCGGCCTGCTGCGGTGGCCGCACCGAAGCCGTTGTCAATATTGACGACGGTCATTCCAGAGGCACATGAGCCGAGCGCGGACAGCAAGGCATTATACCCGCCGTGTGAAACTCCATAGCCGACAGAACTGGGCACGGCGATGACGGGAGAGGCGACCAGCCCGCCCAGGACCGAAAACAGCGCGCCCTCCATCCCGGCAATGGCGATGAGAACGCGGTAGCGGCGGATTTCTTCAAGCCGATCCATCAACCGCCAAAGACCCGCCACGCCCATATCGGCGAAAACCGGCGCGTCAAATCCAAGAAAATCCAACGTCTCCGCGCATTCCGACGCTACGCGCCCATCCGACGTCCCAGCAGTAATGATGGCAATTCCGGTTTTGCGTGCATCAGCGCCCAGGCCGCCTATCCGCGCCGTTTCGCCAGCGCTGGAATAGACGAGTACCTCACGGATCGCGGCGTCCAGCGCCTCATATTTGTCCGCCGATAGACGGGTAAACAGCAGGGAGCCTCCCCGTTCGAGGGCCGAGGCAGCGATTGCCCCGATCTGGCCTACGCTCTTTTCAGCGCAGAGCACGGCTTCGGGAGTGCCGGTCCGTTCCGCGCGCTGCCAGTCGATCAGAAATTCGGCGCTCATCGCAGGAACATCGCCCCTTTAGTGTAGACGCCCATCCCCGCAAATATCCGCCCATGGTCACGGCACTGTGCCGAAACGAACGCCTCTACCTCCGACGTTGCGGGCAGCGCGATCTCGGAAAGCTCCATCCTGAAACCGCCACGGGTGATGCGACCCCGCACATCGGCGCCGGGCGGGCACAAGTCGCGCGCTGCCACCTCCACCATGTCGATAAAGGCCAGATCGTCCGCCGCGATGGCAATGCCGGTTTCTACCCGGCTGGCGAGGCAGGGTTGAGCCGGCAGTTCGGCGATCGGCCCGAGATCGAGACGGCGCGCCAGAAGGCGCACAGCGGCCTTGTCCATTTGCGCTTCGACAAAAGGGTGCAGAACCTGCCGTTCGGATGCAGCCCGCAGTCCGGGCCGGAAATCACTGAGGTCATCAAGATTGGCGCCCGAGGCGATCGGCCCGTCCGAGAGATGCCCGATGCGATCGTAGAGATGGGTCTTGCAGAAATAGCAGCGGTCCACTGGATTGTCGCGGTAACGGGTGTCCTCGAACTCGCCACTGCCCACAAACGTCAGCTGCCAGCCCTGGTGACGCGCCATTGCCTCGACACGCTCGGTGGCAGCGACGGGCACCGCTGGCGACACGGCATGGACCATGGTGATGCCAGACCCATGACGGTGTGCGAAGCTTGCAAGCGTCATGCTGTCCACCCCGCCGCTTACCGCTATGACAAGGCCCGGATGGGCGGCGATGATGTCTGAGAGAGCGGGCGTCATGATCGATCCTCGAGAATGAGCTTGTGCCGGCGGCGCTCGGCCAGGCTGAAACCGGAGAGATCATCGCTTTCAGCCTTCACCGTGCTGACGCCGCCCGGACGCTCGACGATCTTGACCCGCTCGCCCTTCGCGCCCTGCGACTGGCGGGGTAGCGTCTGTCGCATGACCGTGTGACGCCGCAACCCGATCGTGGATGTATGCGTGAAGCAGGCATCGGCCACTTGATCGGCATCTTGCGGCCGAACCAGCAGCTGGAACGCCGTAGCGGGTCTGTGCTTCTTGCCCATAGCCTGGGTCAGCGTGAGATCGGCCACGCCGGTCAAGGCACGCAGCATCGTCGTCGCCACACCGATCTCCTCGCCGGTCATGTCGTCGACTTCGAAGGCCAAAACGGTGACTTCGTCTGCGCCTGCACGTGCCGGCTCGAACACCAGGGCGCGCAGAATATTGGGCATGCCGCGCAGCGTCCTGGTACCGGCACCGATGCCAGTGGCCAGTAGACAGCCCTGCCCGCCCAGGCTCTGGCTAGGCTCGAGGTGCCGCAGGATCGCGGCACCGGTGGGTGTCACGCGCTCCCCCTCTACGCCGTCGTCCCGAAAAACGAAGCCTTGCAGCAAGGCGGCCGTGGCTGGCGCCGGCACAGGCAGCAAGCCATGCTGGGTCCGGACCAGCCCGCCCCCCACTGGCAGGGCGGACACGGACCAGGAAGCCTGCTTCAGGCTGGCGATGATGCTGCCGGCAGCAACAACGTCCAGCACGGAATCCCAGTCCGACAATTCATGGAAATGCACATCGTCCACCGCCATCTGATGGATCCCCGCTTCCACCCGGGCGAGATGTCCCAAGATGGCAATAGCTTCGTCCGCCGTGGCGTCGGACAGTTCCGCCCTTTGAATATGGGCGCATAGATCGGCAAAGCGCGAGAGTTGCCCAATGCCGCCCTGTTCCTTTGCCCCGATCTTCGTAAGTCCCGGCGCCAGCGCGAACCGGCGGCAGGCAATTGCCGAGCTTGTACCCGTCTGAAGCAGCGGGATACCTGCCGAGGGCGGAACGGCCTTTCTGGCATCGGCCAGCACCCGCGCCTCCAGGTGAGGAAAGGCGTCCAGCATGGCCGCGACAAACATGTCGCCCGCAATGCCACCAACGCAGTCAAGGTGAATATGCACCATCAGGCGGCCTCTCGCCTGAACACAGGCACGACATAGGGACCTTCCGGCAGGATGGCCAGGGCCATATCGGCATGATGTCTGAGGCTGTCGGACACGGCCATGTCCAGCGATGAAGCCATTTCTACCCCGGTCAGGCTTCTGTCTTCGGAATTCAGGCCCGGTGCGTAGAGTACGATCTTGCCGAGCCGCATCGGGCGCAACTGCATCTCTGTCTGCCATTCATCGATATCGGCGAGTGACTTAGCCGTCAGTGTGCGCAGAAATGGCTCCGGCCCGAGGGCCACGAGGCGCTTTTGGGCGTCCACGAATTCGGCACTGCCCATGCCTTCGGAACACTCGGATGCCACGATCAGCGTGCCGCCCGGCTCCAGGATATCGAGCGGGGTCACCATGGCCTTGATGGTCTGGTAATAGGTCTTGTCCAGCGGATAGCCGGCGCAGGAGGTAACGACGGTTCGGAACCGGCGCGGCAAGGGGACCTGCGTGGCAGAGGAGACGAACTCGACCGCTGCCAGGTGGGAGGCGATGATCTCGCCGAAACTAACAAAAGTCAGGCGCCGGTATTCGTCCAGAACCGTGTTGAGCGCATAGATTTCGCCCACCGCTCGCACGATCTCCAGCTGCTCTTCATGCAGCGGATTGCCGACCAGGTTGCACTGGACCGCCAGCGGGTCCTCCATGAACCGCGCCGAATGAAAGGTGCGAATGGTTTCGTGACCGGCAACGCCGGGCGCCACCACCTTGCGGCCGCCGGACCAGCCGGCCATGAAATGCGGCTCGACCAGCCCCGTGGCGATCCGCAGATCGGCGTCGACGAAATGACGGTTGATGCTGATCGGGGTGCCACGTGTTGCCGTCCGCCCCATGTCCACAAGATCGTCCACGTTGCGGGCAAAATGGTTGAGCACCCTGACATTGCCCAAGATCCAGGGGTCACCCACGAGCTCGGCAAGTTCTTCGCCCTGATTGGGGCGGTGCAGCCCGGTCGCCACCAGGATGGTGATGTTCTCGCGCCTTATGCCTGCCGCTTCCAGCGTCTCCACCATGGGACGCAAAAACAGGTGGTTAGGCACGGGACGAGTAATGTCGCAGATCAGGATACAGGCCGATTTGCGCCCTTGCGCCAGCGTGGAGAGCGGTGGGGCAGCGATTGAATGTTCGAGCGCATGGCGTACCGCGCCAGCCGGGTCAGGATAGACGGGTAAATCCCGCTTGCGGATGATCGTCGGCATCGCCCCGGCCGGCAGGTTCAGCTCCAATGTGCTTCGGCCATAGGCGAGCCGGACCGCATCGTTCAGGTGTTGCAAGTGTGGCAATCCGGTCTCCAGTCCATTGCGCCGGAGCGCACCCTGGGCCCTAAAGGGGCTTGGGGCTTTCCCAGCGCGTGGCTGCTTCGCTAGCGTTCCATGCTGCCAGATCGAGCAGGCCCAGGCCCCGTGCGGTTCCGGATACGTCACGGCGCTGATTGGTCATGAAGGCCAGCCAGCGGCCATCGGGACTGACATTGGAATTGCTGGTCCGCCAGGGCGCATATTGAAACGCCTGCGTCATGCGAACGCGCCGGCCCGATCCATCCAGCTTCAACTTCCATAGATCGATGGGCGGATACTGGTTCTCGACGTCACCAGAGGATTCCAGGCAAATATGCTCGTGGTCGGGAAAAATACCCTCGCACTCGTTGTGGACCTGATGCTCGTCGATATAGGTCACCACTTCACCCGTAGCGAGCTTGACGCCCTTGACCACGCATTTCCAGTCGCCCGGCGGCGTCGTGTCGGATCGGCCGGTATGCATGTTGATATATTCGGCCATGATGACTTCGCTGTCATTGTGCCGGAAATCCTGCGGCTCGGGACGTACATCGCCCGTGGCTCGATAGATCACCCGGTCTTCGCCCAGCCGTGCCTTGCCATCTGCGTCATAGACGATTTCGGTGACATGGCATTCGTGTTCCATGACGCCATCAAGGCTTGGATCGTGGTTGCCGTTCATCGCATATGTGATGCGATTGGCGATGGTGGAGACGCCGCAGCCTTCGAATATGGCGCGCCCCAGCCGGTAGGGCGGCGTCTTGGCACTCTTGTCCATGATCCAGAGTTCGGACTCGATGCCGCGGCTGACCTTGTCATTCTTGTATTCGGCCGGCCCAATCAGCAGGTAGTCGCCATTGGGCAGGAACAGCACGCGCAGGAAACTGTGATGGTCCCCCAGGTTGTGCGTCAACTGGCGCAATTCGCGGGTTTCGAAGTCCATTTCGCTGACATCGCCGAAAGCCTTGTCGACAAAGGCGATGCGCTTGCCGTCCGGCGACCAGTAGGGACGACATCCATAATCGAGCAGTTTGGAATGGAAATCGGGCGGAATATCGAGAAAGGCGTTGGCCTGTCCGGTCATGATGTCCTCCTGTTCATGCCTTTTCCCGAATGACGCGGCGCAGTCGCGGATCTGCAATCGGCACGGCGCGCAGCAATGTTCGGGTGTAGTCGTGCTGGGGATGGCGGTAGAGGGTTTCGGTGTCCGCCAGCTCCACGATGTCCCCTTGGGACATGACGGCAACGCGGTCGCAAATGCCCTCGACCACGGAAAGGTCATGCGAGATGAAGAGGTAGGTCAGGTTCAGCTCCGACTGCAGTTGCTTGAGCAGGTCCAGCACTTGCGCACGGATCGACACATCGAGCGCCGATACCGCTTCGTCGGCAATGACGAGGCGCGGATTGAGGATCAGCGCGCGGGCGATGTTTATGCGCTGGCGCTCCCCGCCCGAAAAGGCATGCGGATAGCGTCGCATCTTGTCCGGCGACAGCCCTACCCGCTTCATCATCTCGGCCACCCGATCTTCGCGTTCGCTGCCCTTGGCGATCCGGTTCACCAGCAGGGCATCGCCGATTATGTCCACGACCCGCATGCGCGGGTTGAGGGACGAGAACGGGTCCTGAAAGATCATCCTGATATCGCGCTGCACCGCCTGAAGCGTTGCTCGGTCGGCTTTTATCAGGTCGGAAACATGGCCTTCGCGGTCGCGATAGAGCACTTCGCCCTGGTCGGGCTTGAAGATGCCGATGATGCATCGGCCAAGCGTCGTCTTGCCGCTTCCCGATTCACCCACAAGGCCCAGTGTTTCGCCCTGGCGGATGTCGATATTGATATCGCCCAGCACCCGGAGCAGGCCGGGCGTACCGCCAAAGAGCCCCTTGCCCGGCGTGGGGAAATGCTTGGCCAGGGAGCGTACGCTGACAATGGAGTCTGCAGTTATGTGCTCGGCCATCATGCGACCCCCTCTTCGGCGTCGAAACGCGTCATCTTCGGCACCGCGGCCAGGAGCTGCTTGGTGTAGGGATGCTGGGGGGCATGGAAGATGGCATCGACACTGCCGGTCTCCACGACCTTGCCATGACGCATCACCACCACGTCGTCGGCGATTTCCGCAACCACTCCGAGATCGTGGGTGATGAACAGCATTGCCATATTGGTTTCCCGCTGCAGGCTGCGCATCAATTCGATGATGCGCGCCTGCGTGGTCACGTCGAGCGCCGTAGTTGGCTCGTCGGCAATGAGCAGCGCCGGCGAGCAGCAAAGGGCCACCGCAATCATGGCGCGCTGGCACATGCCGCCCGAGAGCTGGAAGGAATAGGCGTTCATCCGCTCGGCCGGGTTCTTGATCCCGACCTTTTCGAGCAGGGAGACGCCCATCTTCCAGGCGTCTGCCCGGCCGATCTCGGTATGCAGCCGGATGGCCTCGACCAATTGCTGGCCGATTGTGTACATGGGCGAGAACGAGGCCATGGGCTCCTGGAAAATCATCGAGATTTCCGGCCCGCGCATGCGGCGCATCACTTCCGATTTGGGGTCAATGGCGGCGAGGTCCACCGGCTCTGACGCCACAGCCTCGGGCCGTGCCCCGCCAGGCACGATCTTTGCTCCCCCGGCTTGCGGCCTGCGGCCGTGCCAGAGGATGTTGCCCGAAACCACGCGTCCCGGCTTGTCGACCAGCCCCAATATCGAGCGGGCGGTTACCGACTTACCGGACCCCGATTCCCCGACCACACAGACGGTCTTGCCCTTGGATACGGAAAAGCTCACATCGTCGACCGACTTGACCACGCGGTCATTGAGAAAGAAGTGCGTCTTGAGATCGCGGATTTCGAGCAGGATATCGTTCATAGCCAGCTCCTACTGCTTGTATGAATCGGCTGCGTCGCGCAGGCCGTCGCCGACGAAATTCAGCGACAGCACGGCCAGAACCACCGCCACTGCCGGCAGCAACAGCCAGGGCGCAGTGGCCACGGTGCGAACGTTCTGTGCTTCCTGCAGCAGCACGCCCCAGCTGACGATGGGCGGCTGCAGGCCAAGACCGAGGAAGCTGAGCGCGGTTTCCGCCAGGATCATCCCGGGAATGGACAGCGTCAGCGAAGCCACCAGATGGCTGGTAAAGGATGGCAGCAGGTGGCGGAAAATCACTCGCCGGCTGGAATTACCGTCCAGCCGCGCGGCCGTGACGAACTCTTCCGAGCGCAGCGATATGAACCGCCCCCGCACCACACGCGCCAGATCGGTCCATGCCACGATGGCCAGGATGACGGTGATGGCGAAATAGCGCTGCAACGGATCCCAGTTTGAGGGCAGCGCGGCCGCAAGCCCCAGCCACAAAGGAAGGGTGGGGATCGACATGAAGAATTCGACGACGCGCTGGATGACAGTATCGACCACGCCCCCGAGATAACCGGATATGCCGCCCAGGGTGACGCCAAGCACGAAGGCCATGGCCACGCCGAGCAAGCCCACTGTCATCGAAACGCGTGTGCCATGGATGATGCGCGAAAGCATGTCCCGCCCGATGCGGTCGGCGCCCAGCAGGTAGAACGGCTCATTGACATCGATGGGCCCGATAAACCTGGTTGAGCTGGGGATCAGCCCGAACATGCGATAGGGCGTGCCTTCAACGAAGAAGCCGATCGGGACCTTAATCTCGGGATTGACCGCGTGGACGATCTCGTAGGTCTCGGGATCCACGCTCAGTTCATAGCCATAGACGTGCGGCCGGAAACTGGAATTGCCGTTCTCGTCGGTGTCGAACAGGTGAATCTGCTGCGGCGGCGCATAGGTGTAATCGACATTGAACAGCTCGGGCGAATTGGGCGCCAGGAAATCGGCGAAGATGGCTACGAGGTAGATCAGCACCAGCACCACGAGGCCGACGACCGCGAGCTTGTGCTTGACGAAAGCCCGCCAGAACAGCACCGAAGGCGCCGCTTCTGCATAGGCCTCGTCGCGCTTGTCCTCAGCGTCCTGCACAGGGGCGGTTTGTGTCGTGGCAGTCGACATGGCGACGTCCTTTGCAGCGTTCGTCAAATGGAATTCAGCCGCACGCGCGGATCGAGCCAGGCGAGCAGGATGTCTGAAATGAGCGTGCCGATGACCGTCAGCACGGAAACGATCATGATGATGGAGCCTGCCAGATACATGTCCTGGCTGGTCAATGCGTTGAGCAGCAAGGGGCCGGTGGTCGGCAGGGACAGCACCCGTCCCACCACGATATCACCCGAAACCAGCATGGGCAGGATCCATCCGATGGTGGAAATGAACGGATTGAGCGCCACCCGCAGCGGATACTTGATGAGCATGACGCTTTCGGGCACGCCGCGGGCGCGGGCCGCCACGACATAGGGCTTGTGCAGCTCATCGAGCAGGTTTGCCCGCAGGATGCGGATCAGCGCCGCCGTTCCCGCTGTGCCGAGGACGATGATCGGCACCCAGAGATGCGCCAGGAAATCCAGGAACTTGGCCACGCTCCAGGGCGCATCGACATATTGCGGAGAGAACAGCCCTCCGACGCTTTGGCCGAAGAATTCGAAACCGATATACATCAGCACCAGAGCGATCATGAAATTGGGCACGGCCAGGCCGATAAAGCCGATGCCGGTCGCGAGATAATCGCCGATCGAATATTGCTTGACCGCCGAATAGACCCCGATCGGAAAGGCAATCACCCAGGTGACGAAAAGGGTTCCAATGGCGATCAGCATGGTTATGGGCAGCCGCTCCATGACCAGGGCAGTCACCGGCCGGTCCCACTGGAAGGACTGGCCGAAATCGCCACGGAAGACGATGCCCGTTATCCATTTGAAATACTGGACATAAATCGGATCACCCAGTCCGTACCGCTCGCGCAGCGCGATGAGCTGCTGCGGATCGACCGTACCACCGCTTGCGGTAAGCTCGGCGACCACCGTTGTGAGGTAGTCGCCCGGCGGCAGCTGGATGATCATGAAGGAGACGATCGAGATCAGCACGAGCGTCGGGATCATAAAGAGCAGACGCTTGATAATGAAGATCGTCATGCGGCTTCTCCGATCAGCTCAGGCGCAGAACCAGGGCGTCACGCGCCCCCACGCTGACATCCAGACCATTGCCCTTGGTGCTCAGTGCGGACTCGCCACCCCAAAGGGGCTTCGCTGACGAGATCGCGGTATCGCGCCCGAACCGCAGCGTGCCCGACTGGTCCTGGCGCGTGTGGTTGAGCACGAAGAGGAATTTACCGCCCTCCCCGTCCTGCAGCCTTGCCGTCAGGGCACGATTGCTGGTTTGCACGTGCTGTGCGTGGCCGGCCCAGTCCAGCAGATGCCGGAAGAAGGCCCGCGCACCGTCGCCATGATGGGTGGCAAAACCCACACTCGGATAGCTGCCGATGAGCAGCGTGCGCCCGGCGCCGAACCGATTGCTGACCGCAGCGATGCCGCCATCCTCGTAGGAGCCTGCCGCTTCGCCGGTCGTGGGCTCGTAGAACTGACGGAAAACGCCGCCCTCGATGTCGTGGTCGAGCACCTTGAGGCGCAGATTGTCGAAGAGATCGGGCGCAAATTGCACGTCGGCTTCCCGAGCGCCGAAAACTTCGTTCAGCCCCTGGCCCGGCTGTGTCGTATCGACCGTACCGCGCTCGCCGAAATAGCCGGGCAAACCTTCGCAGATGAGCGTGCCGCCCGCTTCCACCCAGTCCCGCAATTGTGCGGCGGCCGGCCCCTTCATGTGAATGGGGTAAGGCAGATAGAGCAGTTCATATTGCTCGATATCGTCGATATGGACGAAGTCGGCCTGGATGTTGTTCTCGAAGAAGCCCTGATAGGCCCCGCGCATGGCGGCGGTATATTTTTCGACCTTGCCCTGCAGCGTGTAGTCGAGAACCTGCGTTTCGGGGATATAGACGATCCCCACTTCCCCGCGTACAGGTCCCGAGCGCCAGAGATCGGCCTGGGCCGGATCGGTGGCCCACTTGGCGATCCTTGACGTCATGTCCGAGCGGTCCGTGCGGGAGCCATCCATGGCATAGGGGCCGAAGGCGCCGAAGAGCGGGCCATCAAGCAGTGGCCGCCAGCGCGGATAGAGAAGGCCGCGCGCACCACCGGCAAAGGTGGTCATGTTCCAGATACGAATATCTTCGGGCTTGGTGATCCGCCCATCATCCAGGGGACGCCCCAGGACTTGCGGTTGCAGCCAGAGCGGCCCGCCCTGGGCTTCAGCATGCCAGAATGGCTTGCCCCGGGCAGCCGAACGGGTCAGGTCGACCGCGTGCAGATGCTGATAGGGCTTGTCGCCCTGGCGCGAAGCGACCCAGGTGAAGCCATAGAGTTCCACTTCCTTGGCCGAACGCCAGTCATCGCTTCCCCGGTTGGCGACCGAGACGATCGATGCGGCAACGCCATGGGCTGAGATCAGGTTCTGATTGTCGACGCTGCGGATGGTATCGGCCCGCCAGCGCATATGGCCAAAGGCATTGTCCTGGAGAAATTCGAGCCAGTCCATCGTATCGGCGAACATTTCGAGCCGCGTCGTCGGACGCACCTCGCTCCAGTCACGGAAGCTATACCGGCCCCAGGCCTGACCGAGCTTTTCCAGCGTGCCGTATTTCTTCTGCAGCCACCCCTGGAAAACGGTGATCGTCGCCTCGGAATAGCCGACGTCCTCGTTGTAATTGCATTCGTTCCAGATGTCGTAGCCACCCATGGCCGGGTGGTCCCTGTAGCGCGTGGCCAGCGCGGTCAGGAATTGCCCCGCGCGCTCCCGGACGACCTCGTCGTCCAGCGACAGGCCGTAAAAGCCGCCGGTTGCGCTGCTGACCCCCATTTGCGGGCCGAAGGGCTGGCCATTGGCGCGCTTGTAGCGCCCCTCCGGCCGATCGAGATAGAGCCATTCCGGCGCCGCGATGAGCATCTCGGCGATGATGGTCTTGATGCCGTATTTCTCGGCCAGCTCGAATTGGCGGTCGTAGTCGTCCCAGTCATAGACACCGGGCCGCACTTCGATGGCCGACCACATGAACCAGTGGCGAAAGATGTTGTATCCGTCCTCGGACGCAACCTTATAGTCGCGCTCCCAATCCTGCCTGGGCGGATTGGACTTGCGGAAATATACGGCGCCATAGGGGAAGCTGGGCAGGTTCTTATAGGGCATCTCGGCTCGAATTCTTCACATGGGGAATTGGCAGGCATCCGACCGGATGGTCGGATGCCCTGGCAATCGGCGGGAAGGGACCGATCGCGATGAGCGGGTCGATTAAGCCTGGTCGATCCAGAACTGCTCGGTATGCACCTGGCCGGGCGATGGATAGGGCCAGCAGTCCGGCTGCACTTCCGGCACGTTGTGGAAATTGTTCGACTTTATGGCGTAGGTGGGCAGCGAGATCGTCGTGCCGATGACGTAGAATTCGTCGGCGGCGATGGACAGGATTTCCCGGAACATCTCGTCGCGCTCATTGTCGTCGGGCGTCGCCAGGGCATCCCGATAGAGCTCGAATTGCCGCTTCGTTGCCGAAGGCGGCTCCTCGCCATTGGCCCCGTTGCTGTTGAACCACAGCGTCCACTTGTTGGCCCAGTTGGCCTGGTTCAGAACGGTCGGCAGATACCAGCGCGGATCGACGCGCAGCGTCAGCTCGTGCCCGCCGAAGCCCGTCCACATCAGGGCATCCTGCTCTCCGTTCTCGGT
>PJUF01000508.1_pt1 | contig 27066 bp, 23 predicted proteins | sample 1512191 | NCBI WGS metagenome assembly PJUF01 (sample SAMN08177673, study PRJNA422409) | Feces metagenome, whole genome shotgun sequencing project. | isolation source: Chicken feces (3) enriched on wood chips | host: Gallus gallus | place: USA: Madison | collected 2015-01-15 | reverse complement strand
TCACCACGCCCGACCGGCTCGAAGCCTGGATCGGCAAGATCATGGACAAGGGGCTCGTCGCCGTCGACACCGAGACCACGGGGCTTGATCCGCAGATGGCGGACCTCGTCGGCGTCTGCCTGTCCACCGAAATGGGCGAGGGCTGCTATATTCCCGTCGGCCACCAGAAGCCGGGTGATCTCCTCGGTGGCGGCGGGCTCGTTGAGGGCCAGCTGCCCGCCGGATTCGTGCTCGAGGCCCTCAAGCGCGTGCTGCAGGACAAGTCGATCCTCAAGATCGGCCAGAACACCAAATACGACATCGAGATCTTCGCCCGCTATGGCCTCGCCATGGCGCCGATCGACGACACGATGCTCATTTCCTATGCGCTCGACGGCCCGCGCTACAATGGCCTCGACGTGCTGGCCGACCATTGGCTCGACCACAAGACCATCACCTATGCCGAGCTCGCCGGCACCGGCAAGGCGCAGAAGACGTTCGACCAGCTCGAAATCGCCGCCGCCGCCCGCTATGCCGCCGAGGATGCCGACATTACCCTCAGGCTCTGGCATGTCCTCAAACCCCGCCTCGTCGCGGAAAATGTCACGACCCTCTACGAAACAATCGAGCGTCCGCTGGCGCCGGTGCTCGCCCGCATGGAAGCGCGCGGCATCACCGTCGACCGGCAGATTCTGGCTCGCCTCTCGGGTGATTTCGCCCAGCGCGCCGCCGCTCTCGAGGCCGAGGCCCACGAAATGGCCGGCCAGAGCTTCAATCTCGGCTCACCCAAGCAACTGGGCGAAATCCTCTTCGACAAGATGGGGCTCGAAGGCGGCAGCAAGACCAAGACCGGCGCTTGGTCCACCGGCGCCGACGTGCTCGAAGACCTGGCTTTGAAGGGCATTCCGCTGGCCCGCACCATTGTCGACTGGCGTCAGCTCACCAAATTGAAGGGCACCTATACCGATGCCCTGCCCACCTATATGAACCCGCGCACCGGCCGCGTGCACACCTCCTACCAGCAGGCGAGCGTGCTGACCGGCCGCCTTTCGTCCAACGAGCCGAACCTGCAGAACATTCCGGTGCGCACCGAGGACGGCCGCAAGATCCGCACCGCCTTCATCGCGCCCGAAGGCAAGACCCTGATTTCGGCCGACTACAGCCAGATCGAATTGCGCGTCCTCGCCCATATCGCCGATATCCAGGCGCTCAAGGACGCCTTCGAGGAAGGCCTCGACATTCACGCCATGACGGCGAGCGAAATGTTCAACGTGCCGGTCGAAGGCATGCCGAGCGACGTGCGCCGCCGCGCCAAGGCCATCAATTTCGGCATCATCTACGGCATTTCCGCCTTTGGCCTTGCCAACCAGCTCGGCATCGAGCGCAGCGTCGCCGGGGACTACATCAAGACCTATTTCGAGCGCTTCCCGGGCATCAAGGACTATATGGACGCCCAGAAGATGCGGGTGAAAGCCGACGGCTTCGTCACCACCATTTTTGGCCGCAAGATCCAGTTCCCCAATGCCAATTCGGGCAATCCGTCAGAGCGGAGCTTCGTCGAACGCGCCTCGATCAACGCCCCCATCCAGGGCTCGGCCGCCGACATCATCCGCCGCGCCATGATCCGCATGGAGCCGGAACTGGCAAAGGCCGGCGTCGACGCCCAGATGCTGCTGCAGGTCCATGACGAACTGATCTTCGAAGTGCCCGAGGGCACGGAAGATCAGGCGATCCCGGTGATCAAGCGCGTGATGGAAAACGCGGCCGAACCCGCCGTGATGCTGTCCGTGCCGATCCAGGTGGACGCGCATGCGGCGAAGAACTGGGATGAGGCGCATTGAATTGGCAGCACTGATTGACGACCTGAGTTTTTGCGCCGTTCCATTGACTTTCAAGCGTATTGAGCAGGATTCGGTGCTAGGCACTGCTGTTGCCAGCGGTTTTCTTTGGCGAGAAGGTGAAGATTGGTTTCTCGTGACTAACTGGCATAATGTTACAGGAATAAATCCTCTAACTCTGGAGCATTTAGGTGGCTTCACACCGTCACATGTGACTTTAAGTCTAAAATTTGAGATTTCGCGTGCAACGGACAGCCGTTTGATAGGGGTAAAGGATTACACCGTTCCTTTGTATGGCCATGGTGGGCCGTTGTGGCTTGAACATCCCTCTGGCCCAAATGTCGATTGCGTCGCACTGATGTTCAAAATACCACCTGACACCGGTCTTGCCACAAAGCCATTAAACGACCACCCCTTTGACGACTTTTATAGTCCATCGGTCGGTGATGACTGTTTTATATTGGGGTATCCTAAGGGCTTGAGGGGCGCCGGTAGTACGCCACTTTGGAAACGTGGGTCCATCGCGTCGGAACCTAATTTAGGCGTCAATGGGGAACCCATCGTTCTGATTGATAGCGCAACTCGGAAAGGCATGTCCGGCTCACCAGTAATCGCCCGCCACAGCGGCGTTTACTTGAATGGCCTTTCGTTAAACGACAAATCAGTCCTGGGCACAGTACAGTGCTTCTTGGGAATATATTCTGGCCGCACGGATGATGACGAGCTTGGATTACAGATCGGCAGGGTTTGGAAATCTACAGTAGTAACTGAAACAATTCAGAGGGGGCGCAGAGGAAAAGATCCACTAGATTTGGTCTATCCTCAGCCAACTGCTCCGGCACCGAACTAGGACATCAGCGACTCTATGGAATGTCTATGAACCCCCACCCGGCCTCCCCCTGAAGAAGGGGGAGGAGAAGAGGTGTTCATCCCGGAGTGCCAAGCAAACTCGATGGGTCCCTCCCCCTGTTTCAGGGGGAGGTTAGGTGGGGGTGCTCCTATGTAAGGCTCCGGGCTCACCCAGCACTCCAGTCAGCACCGTAAACACACCTTCCGGCTCACCCATCACCTCGCCATTGGTGAACCGCACAATGCGATACCCGCGGCCTTCCAGAAACGCCGTGCGCCTTGCGTCACGCACGATGACATCATCGGAATAATGCGTGTCACCATCAATCTCGACGATGAGCTTTGCCTGCTTGCAGACGAAGTCGACGATGTAGGAACCGATGGGTGCCTGCCGCCGCCAGTGCATGCCCGCATCGCGCCAGGGATGAAGGATGGCCCAGAAGCGGCGCTCAGGCGCTGTCTGCTCCCGGCGCAGTTTGCGGGCGAAGGTGACGGGGTCGTCCATGGCGCCTCCCTGACAGGGAGACTAGCATCGGGATCGGGGAAGAGAACCCCCACCCGGCCTCCCCCTGAAGGAGGGGGAGGAGCAGAGGTGCCCCCCCGCACAGCGCAAGCTCCGTAAGGCGGGCAGGAGTAGAAGCGTTCATCCCCGCGTGCCGAGCACACTCGATCGGTCCCTCCCCCTGTTTCAGGGGGAGGCTAGGTGGGGGTGCTCTTTCTGGCCGCCAACCCAACCCGACAATCGCGAAAGACCAACCTCACCCCCGCATCGCCTCGACCGCCAGGTTCAGCCGCTCGGCGCTCGCCAGCGCGCTGCGATCCACTGCCTCGGCGGCCTGCGCTTCCCGGCGTACAAACGCCTCGATGCGCTCCTGGCCGATCTCGTCGAGCAGGTGCCGGATTGGCGACCACATGGCCCAGTCGGGATTGACCATGCGCATGTGCAGGCGATCGTGGGTGATGTCGAAGTGAACATTGGCCGAGCGCGCCAGGTCGAGGAATTCGGCCACGTCGTCGTCGGTCAGGATATCTGTGTAAGCCATGGGGCTGCCTCGCATTTGATATAAATGCAATGCATTGCCGCGCGCCGGGCTCCGGAAAGCCGTGCTTATGGTGAATGAAGGGTTAAGACGCGCGCGCACTCAGACGCCCTCCGCCCTTGCGGGAAGGGCTGGGGTCGGCGGTTAACGGCCAGGATACGCCCTGTAGCCAGTGCCCTGCCAAAGGCGAGGAACTGCATCGCGTTCGTGGATGGTCCGGGCCATTCGAGCCCAGCTCTCATGGCCTTCTCTGCTAAAATCGCTTCACCGAAGCGATTTTGCCTCCGGCACGCTTCGAAGATATCCCCGCCTCTCAAATCCCCTTCATACTCCCCGCATCTCTCCCGCGACGGGCGGTCTGCAGCGACCAGATGCGGGAGGAGCCGGTTGAGCCCCGGGTCGCTCCGGGGCTTGGCTGCCTGGCGGGTCACCTTGCGACGAGCGATCAATAGGGGCCGCGCTGCGCAGTAGAAACCCGGCGTTCCGGGGCGGTTTCGCCTCACTTTACATTACTCAGAGGCGGCAATCGCCCCGGAGCACCGCTCAAGTCCTGCAACCGCGACGCCGAAAGGCCGGGCGGCGCTTCGTATCGCGCATCCTTCGGCACACCTCGTGGTGCAACCGGGTGCGCCGAGCGCCGTTGCCCCCTCACACAGGAGGATCTGCCATGCCCGATACGGAAAAGCCCGGCAATGCACGCCAGGACGACGACACCAGGTCGCTGGTCGAGGCCCGCGAAGAGGCCGAGCAGCCGGCCGGCGAATTCGAGACGGCGCACGATCCCGATCACCCCAAACCCAAGCCCGAAGATGACCAGCCCGAGTGACATCTATGGCGCCCTGATCGCAAAGTTCATCGCGGCGCAGAACCGGGTCTATCCCGAAGCGCTGGGGGAATTGCGCGCCGGGCGCAAGCAGAGCCACTGGATGTGGTTCATCTTCCCCCAGCTCGCGGGCCTGGGCCACAGCGACATGGCGCGCCACTATGCGCTCGAAAATCTCGATGAAGCCGAGGCCTATGCCGCCCATCCGGTGCTGGGCGCCCGGCTCGTCGAATGCACCGAGGCGGTGCTGCTGCACGCGCCGGGCAGCGCCGCGCCGCGCGATCTCGCGACCATTTTCGGCTCTCCAGACGATCTTAAATTCATCTCGTCGATGACGCTTTTTGCCCGTGCCATGCCCGAGGCGCCGCTGTTCGGTGACGCGCTCAAGGCGTTCAACGGGGGCGCGGAGGACAAGCGTACCGTAGCCTTGCTGGAAGAGCAGTGATAGCCGCCCCGCCCTTCGAGGCCGCTTCGCGGGCACCTCAGGACGAGGCTCCCTTTGCTGCGGACGAAAGCGAGGCCTCATGGTGAGGTGCGCAGCGTCAGCGAAGCCTCGAACCACGAGGCCGGTCAGCGCCGTATTACCGTGACCTCACGCCCCGCTCCGCCCGGCGGAATCTCGAGCCGAACCGTCAGCGTCACCGCTTCCACCACTTGCGGCGCGCGCTCGGCCCATTCGACCAGGACGATCGCCTCGGGATCGTCGAAGAGGCCCAGTTCTTCCACCTCCGAGGCATCGGCCAGCCGATAGAGATCGGCATGCAGCACCGCGCCTCGTGGCGTGTCATAGGGCTGGAGAATGGCAAAGGTGGGCGAAGGCACCTCCAGCGCCGGATCGCCCGCCAGTGCCCGGATCACGGCGCGGGCAATGGCGGTCTTGCCGGCCCCCAGATCCCCCTCGAGGCTCACGATATCCCCAGGCGTCAAACTCGTGGCAAGCTCGGCACCGAAGCGGGCGGTGGCGTCGTCATCGGCAAGAAAGGTTTGGGCGCCTTCGGACGATGTCATCAAAATTCACTCCGCCACGCCCGCCATGGCGCTGTCGAGCGGCAGGTTGACGATGATGCGGCTGCCCTTGGGCTCGCGCTTTTCCGCCGAGATCGTGCCGCCATGCATGTTGACGAAGGTGCGCACGATCGAGAGCCCGAGGCCCGCGCCGCGCTGGCGGCCGCCGGCGGCGGGGGTGTCGAGGCGGGTGAGGATGGCGGCCTTCATTTCGTCGGTGATACCCGGGCCCTCGTCCTCGATGACGAAAAGCATGCGATCGCCGCGATGGCTAGCGACAAGGCGGATTTCACCGCCGGGCGGGGAGAAGCGCGCGGCGTTGGAGAGGAGATTATAGAGCACCTGCACCAGCCGCGTGCCGTCGCCGACAAAGGCGGGCAGGTCGGGCTCGATCTCGACCACCAGATGCGGGGCCTCGCCCGAGACTTCGGGGAAGGTGGCGGCGATACCGGCGCGAGCCTTGTCGACGAGGCTCGGCACGTCGAGCAGTTCGGGATTGAGCTCGGCAATGCCCGCGTCGACGGAGGCGAGATCGAGGATATTGTCGATCAGCACGCCCAGCGTCACCGATGAGGCGCGGATATAGTCGATATATTCGCGCTGCCGGTCATCAAGGCTCGAACCTTCGGTGCCGGCCAGGAGGTCGGCAAAGCCGATGATATTGGTCAGTGGCGAGCGCAGTTCGTAGGAGACGTTTTCGACAAAGGCGTCCTTGAGCCGGTCGGCGGCGACCAGGGCGTCGTTACGCTCCTTGAGCACCTTGGAATAGGAGGCGCTCTCGGTGACGTCGAGGAAGGTCATCATGGTCTGCCCGTCCGGCAGGCGCGTGATTGAATAATCCACCAGCCGGCCATCGGAGCGGGTGATGCGGCCGGTGCGGTCGGTGCGGGTGGGATTGAGGTCGATAATGGTGCGCTTGAGATCGCGCCAGATGCTGGCCCCGTCTTCGGGGATGGCGCGGCCCGACGCTTCGGCCACCTGGTCGATATGCGGGTTGGCGCCAAGCTCGTTCATCGGCAGCTTCCAGAGCTTGGAAAGCTGCGGGTTGGACAGGGTCAGCCGGCCATTGGTGCCGAACACCGCCACGGCCTCGTTGAGCGCCATGATGGTTTCGCGCAGCACATTGGTGAAGGCCTTGTTGGTGCTTTCGAGTTCGAGCCGTTCGGTCAGATCCTCGAACACGTAGATGACGCCGCCAGTGGGGCCGGCCGGGGCGGAAATGACCTTGATGGTCCTGCCATCCGGCAGATGCCAGGGATCGGCCTCGTGCGGCGCCTTGCGGGCATAGCTCTCGAGATGCTTGGCGCGCCAGGTATGGTAGTCGACCTGGTTGGGCAGCATGCCCTCGGTGCGCAACTTGTCGAGTATGGCGCGCTCGTCGAGCCCGGGGGTCAGGAACTTGCGGTCGAGATGCCAGAGATTGGCATAGGCGGTATTGAACTGAACCAGCTCGCGCTTGGCATTGAAGATGGCGATGGGCGTCGCCAGCGCATCGATGATCCCGCCGATATGGCTGCCGCCGGCGTCACCGCTTGCGGCCTGCCTTGGTTGTTCCGCGATCGGCCGCAAATAGCCGGCACGGCCTCCGGGGATCGCGAACTCCACCAGTTCGAACCGGCCATGCGCGGCAAAGTCGAGCATGCGGCTGACCGGTTCGGCGGATTGCCGGCAGGCCTTGAAATGGGCGGCAAGGCTCGTGGCGTCCAGAAGCTCGGCCGGGTTGGCCGGGTCGGAGGAGCGGCCCATGGCACCGGCCAGCGCCAGATAGGCCGGATTAGCGTAGACCAGCCGGTCGTCGCCGTCGCGCAGAAATGCCGGCTTGGTCATCGGCGCGAGGATGGCGCGGGCGCTCTCCCACCCATTCTCGCGGGGATCGGGAATAGAGGCCCGACCCTGGCTATGGGCGGGTCGAAGCCGCAGCGCAACGGCGCCGCCCATGACCCAGCCATTGGCCCGCACGAGGCGTCCGTCGAGCGTATCGACGCTGGTGGCAAAGGCATGGCCATGCATGCGCAGCTCTTCCACAAGCGTGGCCAGACGATTGGTCTCGGCCGGGCCGAGCCAGGAATGAAAATTAAGCACGCTTTGCGGCTGGCGGCCGGGCGGCAGCACAGCGTCCGACTGGCCCAAAAAGCGCGGCGCCTCGTGGCCCTGCCAGAGCACGGTCAGCTCGCGGCTCCCGGCGATGAGATTTTCGTAGTCGTCCACAAGGGCCCGCAAATCGGAAATCTGCTCGGCGGCGCGGCGGCGGGCGGCGCGGCTGTCGGTTATCAAGGTACGAACCAGCGCCATGGATAGCAGCGCGAAACCACCGGCTCCGATTGCCACCGCAAAAGGCGCGACACCGCCCAGATTTGCCGGAACAAGACTCTGCGCCAGGGCGGGAACAGCCGTGACCAGGGTCAGGGGCGCGGCACAAAGACCCGCGAATCCCAATTGTTTCCGGAATCGATCCGGCGCCATGCATGCCCTCTTTCGCTTTATTGCGATGCTAGTCCGGCCAGGACGACCGGTACGCCTCAACTTCAAACAGGCTGCTGACGCAGAGCCGAATGCGGCCCCAGCTGCCCCCAAGATCGGCTTGCGCGTCCCCCCGCAACCCGAATCATCAAGACCATAGCGGGCGCTGGAATCGCGAAAAAGAGTCTTGATGCCTGTGCGTTGCGGGCAAAGGGCAAGGAAAGCGCTTGACCCGTGAACGAAACAGAAACCTTTCTAAAACGTAAAAGCCCGGGACTTTGCCCGGGCTTTTTATTTGGTCAGGTTTCGATGCGCTGACGTCAGTAGCGATATTCAGCCGACTTGAAGGGACCTTCGGGCGTGACGCCGATGTAGTCAGCCTGCGCCTTGGTCAGCTTGGTCAACTTGGCACCTAGCTTGGCCAGATGCAGTTCCGCGACCTTCTCGTCGAGGTGTTTGGGCAGCACGTGCACCTTCTTTTCGATCTTATCGCCATTGGTCCAGAGCTCGATCTGGGCCAGCGTCTGGTTTGAGAACGAGGCGGACATGACAAAGCTGGGATGGCCGGTAGCGTTGCCGAGGTTCACAAGGCGCCCCTCCGAGAGCAGGATCAGACGTTTGCCGTTGGGCTGCTCGATCATGTCGACCTGCGGCTTGATATTGGTCCACTTGAAGTTCCTGAGGCCCAGAACGTCGATCTCGTTGTCGAAATGGCCGATATTGCAGACGATGGCCATGTCCTTGAGGTTGCGCATGTCATCGACCATCAACACGTCGCGATTGCCAGTGGCGGTCACGACGATATCGGCGCGATGGGCGGCATCCTCGAGAGTGACGACCTCAAAGCCTTCCATGGCCGCCTGCAAGGCACAGATTGGGTCGACTTCGGTCACAAGTACGCGCGCACCGGCGCCGCGCAGCGACTCGGCCGAGCCCTTGCCCACGTCGCCATAGCCGCAGACCACTGCGACCTTGCCGGCAAGCATCACGTCGGTGCCGCGGCGGATCGCATCCACCAGCGATTCACGGGTACCATACTTGTTGTCGAACTTCGACTTGGTCACCGAGTCATTGACGTTGATGGCCGGGAAGGGCAGCTCGCCACGGGCATGGAGCTGGTAGAGGCGCATCACGCCGGTCGTGGTTTCTTCCGAAACACCGCGGATATTGGCGCGGATGGTCGAATAAAATGTCGGATTCTTAGCCAGGCGCTTCTTGATGGTGGCAAAGAAGATTTCTTCTTCCTCGTTTCCTGGCTTGTCGAGGATGGACGGGTCATTCTCCGCCTTGGCGCCGGTCAGGACGAGCATGGTGGCGTCGCCGCCATCGTCGAGGATCATGTTGGGCGTTCCGCCATCGCCCCATTCCATCATGCGGTCAGTGAAGTCCCAGTATTCCTCAAGAGTCTCGCCCTTATGCGCGAAAACCGGGATGCCGGCGGCGGCGATGGCGGCGGCCGCATGGTCCTGTGTCGAGAAGATATTGCAACTGACCCAGCGCACGTCCGCGCCCAGCGCGACGAGCGTCTCGATCAGAACGGCGGTCTGGATCGTCATGTGGAGAGAGCCGGCAATGCGGGCCCCCTTGAGCGGCTGGGCCGCGGCATATTCCTCGCGGATGGCCATCAGGCCCGGCATTTCGATTTCGGCGATGTTGATTTCCTTGCGGCCATAGTCGGCCAGGGAAATGTCCTTGACCGCGTAGTCGGTCGGGCTCTGGGTCATCGGTCGGGGCTCCGGCAGGATCGTTTCGTTGCCTTTCCTATACGGAATGGGGCGTGAAGGATCAATGACGGATATAAACCGATCTTTATATCCCGCCACGGTCTCGGGGCATGCCTGGCCTGTCAGGTGCGATAGATGCGGTGGCGTCGTCTGAACGGCAGTGCGCAGAAGCGGACGAGGCCCGAAACCACCAAGTAGCCGAGAATGAAGCCGGCACCGGCGTAGAAAATGCCTTCCACTGTCACAGGCATGGCCGGGCGATAGGCCTCGAGTGTGCGCCGACCGATATCAGTGTCCAGATAGGCAGGAAGCGCCTGCAGACGCTCGACCGGCCCGGCGCCCTCGATCTTTGAAAGCGTACTGCTCAGCATTTCATAGCGCTGGAAAGTAGCCGACATGGAGGTGCCTCGCCCGGCTAGAAAGTCGTCATTGGACGCATTATAGCGCGCCAACGCCTGCGCTCGGTCAAGCCCACCGGTTTCCGCCGCCCGATCGAAATCCTGAGTAATGACGCGCAATTCGTCCACGGCACCACCAAGGCGCTGCGTGTATTGCTGGGCATATTCGGGGAACTGGCTCAATACGAGGGCCAAGGCAATTCCACCGGCGCCGGCTATCAGTCGTCGCATCGGGTCCTCCGCGGGCACAGCCATGCCACCCTACACAAGAAAATGGCCAGAAGACGTGGAGGTTGCCGATACCGGCCGGGCTAGGTGCCCAGACCATCGACATCCTCATCAAAGCCATTGTTGACCAGTTCGACGATGGCTTCGAGCGCTTCGCGGGCCTGCTTGCCCGTCGCCTGTACCAGGATTGTCGATCCTGGTCCGGCGCCGAGCATCATCAAGCCCATGATGGAATTGCCAGCTACCGACGTGCCGTCCTTGATCACCGAGATGGTAGCGTCGAAACATTCGGCTGTCCGCACGAAACGGGCCGAGGCCCTGGCATGAAGGCCCTTGGTGTTGACGATCGTCAACTGCTGGGCGACCGCCCGACCGGCATCCACGATCAGCTACCCAAGATGGAATTGGCGACGGTGATGTATTTCTTGCCGGCCTCCTGGGCCATGGCCACCGCGTCCTGCATGCTCATCTCGCCGCGAATGCGACCGAGTTTGACCAACATGGGCAGGTTGACCCCGGCAATCACCTCGACCTTGCGGTTCTGCATTACCGAGATGGCGAGGTTCGACGGCGTGCCGCCGAACATGTCGGTCAGAATGATAACGCCATCGCCGCTGTCGGCGCGATCGATCGCTTCGAGAATGTCCTCCCGTCGGCTCTCGGCATTGTCGTCTGGGCCGATGGCGATGGTTTCCACATATTCCTGCGGACCGACCACATGCTCCATCGCCAGCTTGAATTCATCGGCCAGCGCGCCGTGGGTCACCAGAACCAATCCTATCATGCACATTCCCCAAACGGCCGCCGCAACTGAAAAATCCTGTCGCGAAAGCTCTGAGCCCCCGTCAGCCCGACCGCCTGGTGCCGGTCAGCATAGCGCGGGCACAGTCTTGTCCCCATCGGAGGCGGTTGCAAGGGATAATTTGTCACGTCTCGACGTGTTCAAGGCTTGCGCGAACCGCTTCGACAGCAAGCAGCAATTGATGCCCGAGACTGACGACGCCGGCCTGCGGAATGGGGGCGCGCGGCACGACACGACCAAGAAGCTCGGTCTGGAGCTCTTCCTCTTCGACCATGCGCGTCAGGTCTGGAACGAGATCGAGGACGAGATTCAGTTGCGCCTCCTGGCGGTGGGGGCGGCTGACGATGCCGCGGCCGCGCAGTTCGATCAGGCCCGCCAGTTGTGGCGGTGCCCGCATAAAGAGCGCATCGCCCTGAGCAACAATATCGACACGGTCGTCAGCAACCAGGAAGGCGTTCTGGCCGCGAATTTCCCAGCGATCGAGAAGGGCCATCGATAGTACCGACTTGCCCGCTCCGGACGGACCGCGCAGCAGCACCCCGGTTTGTCCCAGGACAAGCCCCGTCCCATGCATGTTGACTGGTTTGCTCATCGGCAAAGTCTATTTGCGGGCCCGCGGCAGCACAATCGTGAAAATGGCGCCGGACCGGTCGGTGCGGTTCTGCGCGCGAATACGGCCCTTGTGGGCATCCACGATCTGCTTGGAGATCGACAGCCCCAGTCCTGAATGATTGCCGAAGCTCTCGGTTTCCGGCCGGTCTGTATAGAAGCGCTGGAAGATGCGGCCGACGTCTCCGGTTATGCCCGGACCCTCGTCGGTGACGGTGATGCTGATGTTCTCGCCCTCCGTGCCGATGGCGACGGTGACGGTGCCGCCGGCCGGTGAGAAGGACACGGCGTTGTCGATGAGGTTGGCAAAGACCTGAGCGAGCCGGCTCTCGTGGCCGCTGACCATGGTCGAGCCGCGGCCGGTTCGCTTACCCATGACCACGAAGACATCGCGCCCTGCGGCCATGTCCTTCTGGATTGCGACCATGGCTTCGGCGAGTTTTTCGACATCGACATTTTCGGCGGTCTCGCGGGCCAGCTCCGCGTCAAGCCGGCTGGCGCTGGAAATGTCGGTAATGAGACGATCGAGGCGTCTGACATCGTGTTGGATGATGGCGTTGAGCCGCGCGCGATCCTCGGCTTTCTTGGCAAGTGGCAGTGTCTCGACGGCCGAGCGGAGGGAGGTCAGAGGGTTCTTGAGCTCGTGCGCGACGTCGGCCGCAAAACGCTCAATGGCCTCGATGCGGTTATAAAGCGCATCGGTCATGCGCCGCAGGGCACCCGAGAGATGGCCAATCTCGTCCGGACGATCGGTAAGGTCAGGAATTTCGGCGCGCGCGTCGCCGGCCGTCTGGACACGTTCGGCAGCAGCCGAAAGCCGGCGCATCGGCCCGGCAATCGTGCCGGCCAGCAGCAACGACAGCACAACCTGCACACCCGCAGCGATCATGGCGATGCGCAGGATGCTCCAGCGCTCCTGTGCCACGACCGAGTCGATATCTCCCGGTTCGGTCGACAGCAGGATCGCACCGACGATGGCGCGCAGGCGCTGCACGGGCACAGCGACGGAAACGACCAGCTGGTTCTGCGCGTCGACGCGCACGAAGTCGGCCGGCGCTCCCTGAAGGGCCGACGCCACTTCGGGATACCGGGTACCCTCATCAGCCTGGTACTCCTGGTAGGTGGGGTAATTGCCTCCCGGCGCCCAGGAAATGAGTGCGTTCCACCAGTCGTAGAGAAAGAAATGGCTGACTTTGGACGTATCGATGTTCTGCCGTAGCACCTCGCCACGCGCAAAGATGTTTTCGCTGTCGAGGATCAGCAGGCCCTGGCTGTCATAGATGCGAGCCCTGGTGCGAGTAGGGGTGATGAGGTTTCGCAGGAGCGGCGCCACGCGCTCGGGATTGATGGGAAATTCCAGCGTCGGGTCGAAATATGAAAAAGGCGAGATCGAGCCGGACTGAGCATCGAGCAACCGGTCGGGGTCGATGGAGATGACGTCGCTGTCAACCGTTGCCGATGCGGCAATTGCCGCCGAGATGATTTCGCCCTGCACGCGCAACGACTGGACACGCGCCTCGATCAGGCCGGCGCGCCACTGGTTAAGGTAGAGTATGCCAACAACCAGCACCAGGAGGCCCGCCATGTTGAGCACAACGATACGGCGGGTGAGGCTGGAAAAGATGGTGAAATCCACGAAGCGGCGCACCGCCTCGAAAATCTTCACGAGCGGCTTGACCAGCACGCGCCATCCCCGACGGCCGAAACGCCCTACGGTCTCGTCCGGTACCGGACCCCTGCGGGGTTCGGGTTCAGCATGCGGGTCGAGCGTGGCCACGAAGGTCCTTACTGCTCCTTGAAGCGATAACCGACGCCATAGAGCGTTTCGATCATCTCGAAGTCGTCATCGGTCGCCTTGAACTTCTTGCGCAGCCGCTTGATGTGGCTGTCGATGGTGCGATCGTCGACATAGACCTGATCATCATAGGCAGCGTCCATCAGCGCATTGCGCGACTTGACTACCCCCGGCCGCAGGGCCAGCGCCTGCAGGATCAGGAATTCGGTAACGGTGAGGGTGACGCGCTGCCCCTTCCAGGTGCAGGTGTGGCGCTCCTCATCCATGACGAGGTTGCCGCGCTCGATCAGCGCCTTGCTCGGCTGCGGCTCGACACCGCCCGTGGTCCCGCCCGTCGCATCGCGAGGAGCGGAGCGGCGCAGGATCGCCTTGACGCGCTCGACCAGCAGGCGCTGGCTGAAGGGTTTGGTGATGAAATCGTCGGCACCCATCTTGAGGCCGAACAATTCGTCGATTTCCTCGTCCTTGGAGGTCAGGAAGATCACCGGCACATCAGATTTTTGCCGCAGGCGCCGCAACAGTTCCATGCCGTCCATGCGCGGCATCTTGATATCGAGAATGGCCAGGTCGGGCTTATCGGTCGTGAGGCCCTCAAGGCCGGAAGCGCCGTCTGTATAAGTGGCGACCTGATATCCTTCCGCTTCCAGGGTGAGGGAAACCGAAGTCAGGATATTGCGGTCGTCATCCACCAAGGCGATCTTTGGCATGAGCTGCCTTTCATTTTGTGACGCTAGCTTCGTGTGACGCTCCACAGTCTCTCCTGTGGGGCATCGTTGGAGCGACTTTGCAGGCGACAATTACGTACTAAATAAGGCGCGCTCCCGACTTGCGCCAGTCCTGCCTCCATTTCCGTCCCGATGAGACTTCCGTCTTACGACCGATTTCGGGATAGCTGGCAGGCTGCACCGGCCGATATTTTGCAGTCCAGGCCACCCCTTTTCCGGGATGGCGCTTCGGAGAAACAGCATGTCGGCGTTCGATCACAAGACACTCAGGACAATGGTGGCAGATGCGGCCGCCTCGCTCAGCGACAACGCCATTTCCCCGGCGCTGGTTGCGGCGGCCATCGGCCAGGGCGACGCGGCGCTGACATCGCATGGTGCGCTTTCGGTGGAAACCGGCGCTTTTACCGGCCGCTCGCCCAAGGACAAGTTCATCGTGCGCGACCCCCTCACCCAGAACAAAGTCTGGTGGGACAATTCCGGGGCCATGACGTCCGAGCAATTTGAAATGCTGCTGGCTGATATCCAGGATCATCTCAGAGGTCAGGACCTCCACCGGCAGGACCTCCTTGCCGGTGCCGACCCCGCATACCAGTACGACGTCACCGTTCTGACGCCCAGCGCCTGGCATGCCCTCTTCATCCGAAATCTGCTGATACGACGCGACGATGGCATTCCGGCGTCTCCCACGGCCATGCCGGTGACCATCATCCATGCGCCGCTGTTCAAAGCCCACCCGACGCGGCATGGTTGCCGCACCGAGACGGTGATCGCCCTAGACATGAGCCGCAATGTCGTGCTCATCGCCGGCACGCGCTATGCAGGTGAAATCAAGAAGAGCGTCTTTTCTCTCTTCAACTTCCACGCGCCGGACCAGGACGTGCTGCCCATGCACTGCTCGGCCAATCTTGGCCCCGATGGCGAGGCGGCCCTGTTTTTCGGTCTTTCGGGCACTGGCAAGACTACGCTCAGCAACGATCCCGATCGTCCGCTGATCGGGGATGACGAGCATGGCTGGAGTGCCAGCGGGGTCTTCAACCTCGAAGGCGGCTGCTACGCCAAGACGGTCAACCTGTCGCCGACAGCGGAGCCTGAAATCTTTGCCGCGACGCGCCGCTTCGGCACCGTGCTCGAAAATGTCGTGCTCGACAGCGCCCACGTGCCGGTCTTTGAGGACGTAACGCGCACCGAAAATACGCGTGCCGCCTATCCCATCCATGTCCTGCCCTCTGTCGCCAAGGGCAGCGTCGGCGGCACGCCCAGAACTGTCGTCTTTCTTACTGCCGACGCTTTCGGCGTGTTGCCGCCGCTGGCGCGGCTCTCGCCCGATCAGGCGGTCTATCATTTCCTCTCCGGCTACACCGCCAAGGTGGCGGGCACCGAACGCGGCATAACCGAGCCCCAAGCCACGTTTTCGGCCTGCTTCGGGGCGCCTTTCATGCCGCTCCATCCCACGGTCTATGGACAGATGCTGGCCCAGCGTCTCAAGGACAGCGGAGCCCAGGCATGGCTTCTCAATACGGGCTGGATCGGCGGCTCCTATGGTGTGGGCAAGCGCATCGACATCGCCTCGACACGGCGCCTGCTGAGCGCCGCCCTCAACGGCGAACTCGACACGATCGAGATGCGGTTCGATCAGTTGTTCGGCTTCGAAGTCCCCATGAGTGTGCCGGGAGTTGACGAGCGCCTGCTTGACCCGCGTCAGTGCTGGGCCGACGGCGACGCCTATGACCTGCAGGCCACGAAGCTTGTCGAACTGTTTCGCAAAAATTTCGAGAAGTTCGGGCCTGAGGCCAATGCCGATGCCGGTCCACGCTTGCAGATGGCGGCCGAATAGGCTGGCACACGCACGGACAGACCAAAACAGCAGGGCGCCTCAGGCGCCCTTCTTCAGGTCCCTACATACCGGACCGATCTTGCCGTCGGCACGGCCCGCCATTCGCGCATAACGCTCATGGCCTAGTCGCCTAAAATCGGTCCACCGGACCGATCTTGCCTTCGGCACGGCCCGCCATTCGCGCATAGCGCTCATGGCCTAGTCGCCTAAAATCGGTCCACCGGACCGATCTTGCCTTCGGCACGGCGCCTAGTTCGGAGAATAGAAGATGTGGCTGTCGACGGTGGCGACGCGGCTGAAGGTATTGGCCCAGGAAGGGCGGACGGCCGTGGTGTGATAATAGAGAGCCGTCCTGGGTAGAACGCCAATCTCCTGGCCTTGGGCAAATTCGGCGTAAACCGTGCGAGCCAGTTCCTGCGAGCGCAGCCAGGCCCTGCGCTCCCCTGGAGTGTCATCGCGACCATCGCAGGCAAAGGTGAACTGGCAGCGATATCGGCCCTGGTCGGCATTCTGATAAATAACCCCGCACAGGGTCGAGGGAAAACGGTCCGACCGGGCGCGATTGACGATGATGTTCGCGACGGCCATCTGACCGGTTGAGCTTTCGCCGCGGGCTTCATGGTAGATCGCCTGGGCCAGGCACTCGCGCTCACCATTTGCGTATTCGACCCGCTTGGCCGTCGGCTGGTAACCCGAGCGAACATAATCGGCCAGCAAGTCGCTGGTCACCGAAGGTTCGATGCGCGGCGGCGGAGCGGTGAAGCTGGCAATGGCCGACAATGCGGTATTGTCGGCACCGAACGAGTTGCGACCGATATAGCTCATCAACATGTCGCTGGTGAGTTCTGGTTGCGGCCCGGCAGTGGTCACGTCAACCGAGCGCAATTGCTGCTGGCGCTTTGCATAATTGGCAACGAGTTCAGGCGTCAGAGGCTGCTGTCCAGGCGCAATGGCCACAGTGGTAGGCCCGAGCGCGGGCTGCATGCGCAAGTTAAGAACGTCGGCCGGAATGGGCGCGGGCATGGCAAGCGCGGTATCGGCATGCGCCGGCGACAGGGTCACGAACAGCACCAGAGCTGCAGCACTTAACGCCAACACGGGCGAAACGGCGCGCGCGATTTTATGCTGCCAGTCTGTCCTCAACGCGCGGTCCTTACCCCTGGGCCCATCCAGTGCTTCCGGCGGGCCTTCCTCTAAGAGGCTCCCATGCGAGGGCCTCTGCACTTCCCGGTGACACACTAACCAAGGTGGCGGCGGGATGGAAGTCGAAATTTACGGCTGGTTAACCATAGCAGTTAGCGCCTTAAGGCAGAGTTAACGGAGCCGCACAGCCGAGGAAAGCCTAGAAATTCCCGAGGTTTGGACGTGCTGAACCGCGCCTTGACGGCTTGTTTAAAGCTTTAACGATCGCGTTAGATGGTTAATCGTGATCGAAAGCGGCGACCTGGACATGGGCCAGGCTGTCCATGATGAACACGCCCAAACCATGGATATGATCGTCCGGACCGACAAGGTCGGGCACCATCACCGTCTGCATGCCGGCAGCATGAGCGGCGCGGACGCCCGAATGGCTATCCTCGAGCGCCAGGCACCGGACCGGATCGACCCCGAGGCGCCTGGCGGCGGTCAGATAGGGTTCTGGATGCGGCTTTGGATTGACGACGTCGTCGCGGGTGACCACGGTTTCGAACAGATCGAAAAGGCCGGCTGCACGTAGGTGATGCTCGGCGTGCGGATTGCGCGACGAGGTGGCCACCGCCGTCGGAATGCCGCGCTCGCGCAGGGCGGTGATGAACTCTACCGCACCGGGCTTGACCGGCACGCCGCCATGGCTGCGCTCCCGCATGATGACGCGGCATTTCTCGTCGAACAGCGCATAGGGAAAGGCAACGCCATAGGACTCGATCAGCAATTGCTGGGTCCGCTCATGGCTGCCGCCCACCATTGAGCGGTGCACATCATGGGTCATCTCGAAGCCGAGTTCGGTACAGACGTCGAAGACGATGTCGCGAAACACCGCTTCGGTGTCGAGCAGAGTGCCATCCATGTCGAAAATGGCGGCTTCGAAGGGCGCAAGGCGGATGACGGCGGGAGCGGCTAGAGGCAAAGAAGTCATTTGTCCTTCTATAAGCGCAATTGCGCGCCGTCGCCAGCCAAGCCCGTGCAAAGCCGCCCTGCGGCGGAGACGAACGAAACCGGCTCTGCTAGCGTTGCGCCGTCATGACCCAGTTTCTTCCTTCCAAAGCGCACGAGGCTCTCGGCCCGGACTTCTTCGACACGGTCCGGCCTGCAGACTTCCCCAAGACTGTCCTGCGCCACCGCGACCAACGCTGGGCCGATCATATCGGCCTTGGCACGCTGACGGACGAGCAGTGGCTCGCCCATTTCGGGCGTTTCGAACCCCTGCCCGGCTCGCTCATCCAACCTCTCGCGCTGCGCTATCACGGACACCAGTTCCGTTCCTACAATCCCGACCTCGGCGATGGCCGCGGGTTCCTGTTCGGGCAATGCGTGGATCCGGTTGATGGGCGGCTCCTTGACTTCGGCACCAAGGGCTCGGGCAAGACGCCATGGTCGCGTGGCGGCGACGGCCGACTGACGCTGAAGGGTGGGGTTCGCGAAGTGCTTGCCACCGAAATGCTGGAGGCGCTGGGCGTCTATACGTCGAAGAGCCTTTCCCTCGTCGAAACCGGCGAGGCCCTCCATCGCGGCGACGAACCGTCGCCGACGCGCGCTTCGGTCCTGACGCGCCTCAGCCACAGCCACATCCGCATTGGCACCTTCCAGCGCCTTGCCTATCTTGAGGACGAGGACAGCCTCGCCCGGCTCGTCGATCATGCGATCACCCACTATCACCCGCACCTTGCCGGAGCTCCGGACAAAGCGGCGGCCCTCTTGGAAGCCGTCGTGGCCAAGGTGGCACGCCTCGGGGCGCAATGGATCGCCGCCGGCTTCGTGCATGGCGTGCTCAATACCGACAATATCAATATCACCGGGGAAAGCTTCGACTATGGCCCCTGGCGCTTCCTGCCGCACTACGATCCGGACTTCACCGCCGCCTATTTCGATGAGACCGGGCTCTATGCCTTCGGTCGCCAGCCCGATACGCTGGCCTGGAACCTGACGCGTCTGGCGGAATGCCTGTTGCCGCTTTCTACACTCGAAAGGCTTGAGCCGGCGCTCAACACGGTATGGCCGGTGTTTCGCGAGGAGCTGCCCCGTCAGATGCTGCGCCGTCTCGGCCTCAAGCCGCGCGATGTGGAGCAGGACGGCACCTTCGTCACCACACTGTTCGGCTTCCTCTCGACAAGCGGTGCGCCTTACGAGCAATTCTTCTTCGACTGGCGTGGTGGCAGCCTCAGTGCAGCGCGCGCCGCCGCCAGCCCGTCGGCGGAATACTATGCCAGCGAGGCTTTCCGCCACATTGCCGATCTTCTGGAGGCCTACGGTCCCAGCGACGACGTCCATCTCGATCACCCCTATTTTGCGCGTTCGACCCCACAGACCATGCTGATCGAGGACGTGGAGGCGATCTGGGCGCCCATTGCGGAGCGCGACGACTGGAGCCTCTTCCATCGAACGCTTCAAGACATTGGTCACATGCGCGAGGCCTATGGCATAAAGCCATGATGCCAGCGCCGGAGGACACCATGCCCATTTACGCACTCGACGACGTTTCGCCGCGGATCGATCCCGATGTCGGCTGGATCGCGCCGACCGCCATTCTGGTTGGCGACGTGGTCGTGGGGCCGGATGCCGGCATCTGGTTCGGCGTAGTGGCGCGCGGCGATATTGAGACGATCACGATCGGCGCGCGCACCAATGTGCAGGAAAACTGCGTGCTCCATACCGACAAGGGTTTCCCGCTTCGTATCGGAGACAATGTCACCATCGGCCATGGCGCAATCGTCCATGGCTGCACGATCGGGGACAATTCGCTGATCGGAATGGGCGCCACCGTGCTCAATGGCGCGGTGATCGGGAAGAACTGCCTCATCGGCGCCAATGCGCTGGTGACCGAAGGCAAGGTTATTCCGGACAATTCGCTGGTCATGGGAGCACCGGCAAAGGTCGTGCGCGAAATCGATGCGGAAGGCGCGGCCAGCCTCAGCGCCTCGGCAGAGCGCTATGTCCACAATGCCAGGCGCTTTGCCGCGGGCATTAGGACGGTGGGCGGACACGGGCCGGACTTCGATCCGGCCTAGAAAGCTCTACCGCCGCATTGCCTTTTTGCCCCGCTGCCGCCAATCTCGCTTTTGACTGTCCGGTCAAAAACAAGAGGCAGCAGGGAGCGCCATGCAGAAGATCATCTCAGCCCTCGAGACCAAACGCAGCGAAGCGCGGCTGGGCGGCGGGCAGAAGCGCATCGACATCCAGCACGGCAAGGGCAAGCTGACGGCCCGTGAGCGCCTGGACGTGCTGCTCGATCCCGGCTCTTTTGAAGAATACGACATGTTCGTCACCCATCGGGCGACCGATTTCGGCATGGCCGAGACGATCATTCCGGGGGACGGCGTGGTGACCGGCTGGGGCACGATCGACGGGCGTCTGGTCTATGTGTTCTCGCAGGATTTTACCGTCTTTGGCGGTTCGCTGTCAGAAACCCATGCCAGGAAGATCTGCAAGATCATGGACCTGGCCATGCAGAATGGTGCGCCGGTGATCGGGCTCAACGACAGCGGTGGCGCGCGCATCCAGGAGGGCGTGGCCTCATTGGGCGGCTATGCTGACGTGTTCTGGCGCAATGTGCAGGCCTCGGGCGCCATCCCGCAGATTTCGGTCATCATGGGCCCCTGCGCGGGGGGCGCGGTCTATTCGCCGGCCATGACCGACTTCATCTATATGGTCGAGGATACGAGCTACATGTTCGTGACCGGGCCGGATGTGGTCAAGACCGTCACCAACGAGACGGTCACCCAAGAGGAGCTCGGCGGCGCCTCGACCCATACAAAAATCTCGTCGGTCGCCGACGCGGCCTTTGCCAACGATATCGAGACGCTGCTCGAAGTGCGGCGGCTGTTTTCGTACCTGCCGCTCGCGGCCGGGCAGAAGCCGCCGCGCCTGCCCTCTCACGATCCGGTGGATCGGCGTGACGACAAGCTCGACACGATCATTCCGGCCAGTGCCAACACGCCCTATGACATGCGCGAAGTCATCACGACGGTCGCCGACGAGGGCGAATTTCTCGAACTGCAGAAGAATCACGCCGGCAACATCCTTGTCGGCTTCATCCGCCTCAATGGCGAAACCGTGGGCGTCGTCGCCAACCAGCCTCTGGTGCTGGCGGGGTGTCTCGACATCAATGCGAGCAAGAAAGCCGCGCGCTTCATCCGCTTCTGCGACAGCTTTGAAATCCCGATCCTGACCTTTGTGGACGTGCCTGGCTTCCTGCCCGGCGTGGCGCAGGAATATGGCGGCATCATCAAGCATGGCGCCAAGCTGCTCTTCGCCTATTCGGAAGCGACCGTTCCGCTGGTGACAGTCATCACGCGCAAGGCCTATGGCGGCGCCTATGACGTGATGGCCTCAAAGCACGTCAAGGCTGACGTCAACTATGCCTGGCCCTCGGCCGAAATCGCGGTGATGGGCGCCAAAGGCGCGACCGAAATTCTCTATCGCTCCGAACTCGGTGACACCGAGAAAATCGCGCAACGGACGGCGGACTACGAGGCGCGCTTTGCCAACCCGTTCGTGGCCGCCGAGCGCGGCTTCATTGACGACGTGATCATGCCCCATGGAACCCGGCGCCGCGTCATCCGGGCTTTTTCGACGCTTCGGCACAAGAGCGTGCAGGGGCCGAAAAAGAAGCACGACAATATTCCGTTGTGAGGGGCGACAAATGACAATCCAAAAACTCCTCATCGCCAATCGCGGGGAAATCGCCTGCCGGGTCATCAAGACGGCGCGCAAGATGGGCATTTCGACGGTTGCGGTCTATTCCGACGCCGATCGCGAGGCGCTACATGTGCGGATGGCGGACGAGGCCGTGCATATCGGTGCTTCGCCAGCCAAGGAAAGTTACCTCCAGATCGAGAAAATCATCGCGGCCTGCAAGCAGACCGGCGCGCAGGCTGTGCATCCGGGCTATGGCTTCCTGTCCGAGAATGCGGCGTTTTCGGCGGCGCTCGAGAGGGAAGGCATCATCTTTGTCGGGCCGCCGCCCAAGGCCATCGAGGCCATGGGCGACAAGATCACGTCCAAGAAGATTGCGGCGGAGGCCGGCGTCTCGACCGTGCCGGGCCATATGGGCCTTATCGATGACGCCGAGCATGCCGTCACCATTGCCAGGGGCATCGGCTATCCCGTCATGATCAAGGCTTCGGCCGGCGGCGGCGGCAAGGGCATGCGCATTGCCTGGAATGACGAAGAGGCGCGCGAGGGGTTCGAGCGAAGCAAGTCCGAGGCCGCCTCCTCCTTTGGCGATGATCGCATCTTCATCGAGAAATTTGTCACCGAGCCGCGCCACATAGAGATCCAGCTCATCGCCGACGCGCATGGCAATGTGCTCTATCTCAACGAGCGCGAATGCTCGATCCAGCGCCGCAACCAGAAGGTGATCGAGGAGGCGCCCAGCCCGTTTCTCGACGAGGTGACGCGCGAGGCGATGGGCGAACAATCGGTAGCGCTGGCAAAGGCGGTCGGTTATCGCAGCGCCGGTACGGTGGAATTCATCGTCGACAAGGACCGCAAGTTCTATTTCCTCGAAATGAATACGCGGCTTCAGGTCGAGCATCCGGTGACCGAACTCATTACCGGGCTGGACCTGGTCGAAATGATGCTGCGGGTGGCCAATGGCGAGCCTCTGCCCTTGACGCAGGAACAGGTGCAGCGCAATGGCTGGGCCATCGAGAGCCGGCTTTATGCCGAAGACCCCTATCGAAATTTCCTGCCCTCCACCGGGCGCCTGACGCGCTATCGCCCTCCCGCGGAGAGCGCGAGCGAGACGCTCGTTGTGCGCAATGATACAGGCGTCTTCGAAGGCGGGGAGATTTCCACTTTCTACGACCCGATGATCGCAAAACTCTGCACCTGGGCGCCGACACGGATCGAAGCAATCGATGCCATGGCGGTGGCGCTGGACAGATTCGAGGTGGAAGGGGTGGGCAATAACCTGCCGTTTCTCTCTACTGTCATGGAGCAGTCCCGGTTTCGCGAGGGGCGGTTGACGACCGGCTATATTACCGAGGAGTTTCCCGACGGATTTGCCGGGGCCGACCTCAGCGAGGACCATCACTTCGACGTGGTCGCCGCAGCGGCCCTGCTCATGGCGCGCCGCGAGACCAGGCGCTCGGGTGCAGAGGCCGAAAGCCGCTGGCATGTGCAGGTTGGCGACCGCCCGGAAATCGTGGTGCTGCACCAGAATGGCCTCGACATCCTCGTCGATCTGGACTGGCGATCCGAAGCGGTGCGTGTCACCTGGCAGCCGGGCGACACGCGGGCGCATCTCGACTGGTCGGGCGGACGCCATGTGGTGCTTAAAGTCGAGCCGACGACGTCCGGCTTCCGGATCCGCTATCGAGGCGCCGACATCAAGGCAATCGTCCTGCGCCCTCATATCGCGCAATATCTCAAGCACATGCCGGTAAAGGTGCCGCCGGACATGAGCAAATATCTGCTTTGCCCCATGCCGGGCCAGGTGGTGCGGATCGATGTCGCCGAGGGTGACATCGTTGAGGACGGCCAGACCCTTGCCGTCGTTGAAGCCATGAAGATGGAAAACGTGCTCAAGGCCGAAAAGCGCGCCCGCGTCGCCAAGGTGCTGGTCGCGCCGCGCGACGTCCTTGCCGTGGATGCGGTCATGCTCGAATTCGAGGCGGTGTGATGGGCGCGAACGAGGAAAAATGGGCGCAGCTGGCGCAGAAGGAGTTGCGTGACACGCCGCTTTCATCGCTCGACCGCGACTATGGTGGGGTCAGTGTGAAGCCGGTCTACTTCGGCGAAGATTCGGAAATCCCCGGTGTGGAACCGTTCACGCGCGGGGTGCGGGCGACCATGTATGCCAACCGGCCATGGACCATCCGCCAGTATGCAGGCTTCTCGACGGCGCGCGAGAGCAATGCCTTTTATCGTCAGGCGCTCGAAAAGGGTCAAAAAGGTCTTTCCGTCGCGTTCGATCTTGCCACCCATCGCGGCTATGACAGCGACCATCCGCGGGTCACCGGCGATGTCGGCAAGGCAGGGGTCGCCATCGACAGCGTCGAGGACATGAAGATCCTCTTCGACGGCATTCCGCTCGACCAGATGAGCGTCTCGATGACCATGAACGGCGCGGTCATCCCGGTCCTCGCGATGTTCATCGTGGCCGCCGAGGAACAGGGTGTCCGACAGGATCAACTCGAGGGGACCATCCAGAACGACATCCTCAAGGAGTTCATGGTCCGCAACACCTATATCTACCCGCCCGAGCCATCGATGCGGATCGTTGGCGACATCATCGCCCATACCGCCGAGCATATGCCGCGTTTCAATTCGATCTCGATCTCGGGCTATCACATGCACGAGGCCGGGGCGACGGCGGTGCAGGAGCTGGCCTATACGCTGGCCGATGGCATGGAATATGTGCGCTCGGCCCAGGCCCGGGGCCTTGATATCGATGCCTTTGCTGGACGGCTGAGCTTCTTTTTCGGCATCGGCATGAACTTCTTCCTCGAAGTCGCGAAGCTCCGCGCCGCGCGCCAGCTGTGGACCCAGATCATGACCGATCTCGGTGCGAGGGATCCGCGCAGCAAGATGCTGCGCACCCACTGCCAGACCTCAGGCGTGTCGCTGACAGAGCAGGACCCGCACAACAACATCGTGCGCACCACGATCGAGGCGCTGGCGGCGACGCTGGGCGGGACGCAGTCGCTGCATACCAATTCCTTCGACGAAGCTATCGCGTTGCCCACGGAGTTCTCGAGCCGCATCGCGCGCAATACCCAACTGATCCTGCAGCATGAAAGCCGCATTACCGACGTCGTCGATCCCCTGGGCGGGTCCTACTATGTCGAAGCGTTGACCACCGAACTTGTCGAGGGCGCCCGGGCCCTGATCGCCGAGGCGGAGGCGCAGGGCGGGATGACCGCCTTCGTGCAGTCGGGCGGCCCCAAGCTCGCAATCGAAGAAGCCGCAGCGCGACGCCAGGCGCGCGTCGACCGGGGCGAGGATGTCATTGTAGGGGTCAACCGCTATCGCGTGGAGGCCGAAGAAAAGATCGAGCTGCGCGAAATCGACAATGCGAAGGTACGGGCCGAGCAGATCGCCCAGCTCGAACGCATTCGCGCCACGAGGGACGAGGCCAAATGCCAGTCGATGCTGGCGGCGCTGCGCGAATTTGCGGCCATGGACGAGGGAAACCTGCTCGAAGCGGCGATCGAAGCGGCAAGAGCCCGGGCCACGCTGGGCGAAATTTCCCAAGCCATGGAAGACGTGTTCGGCCGCCACCGCGCCGTAACCCGGGTGATTTCGGGGGTCTATGCCGAAGGCTATGGCGACGACCCGCAACTGCGTTCGGTCGCCGACCGCATCGCGATGTTCCGGGCCAGCCGCGGCCGGTCGCCGTCGATCTTCGTCGCCAAGATGGGCCAGGACGGACATGACCGCGGCGCCAAGATCATCGCCAGCGCCTTTGCCGATCTGGGCTTTACCGTTCACATGGGGGACCTCTTCGAAACGGCAGCGGAAGTGGCCGCCCATGCCGACGAACTCAGGGTCGACGCGGTCGGCGTCTCGTCGCTGGCTGCCGGACACAAGACGCTGGTGCCCGAATTGATCGCGGCCTTGAAGGCGAGAGACCTCGGCGACGTCACGGTTATCGTGGGCGGGGTCATCCCGGAGCCCGACTACGAGTTTCTCTACGATGCGGGCGTTGCCGCCATCTTCGGTCCGGGCACCAATGTGCTGGATGCTGCCTTTTCGGTGCTGAACGAAATCGAGGGAAGGCTTTCCAACCGATGATCGGCCGCCTCAACCACATCGCCATTGCCGTGCCGGACCTGGAGGCCGCGGCGGCCAAATATCGCGACCAGCTCGGCGCCCATGTCGGCCAGAGGCAGGCGCTGCCCGAGCATGGCGTGACCGTGGTGTTCATCGATACCGGCAACAGCAAGGTGGAACTGTTGGAGCCTTTGGGGGACACTTCGCCCATTGCGGCCTTTCTCGATAAAAATCCCAATGGGGGCATGCACCACATCTGTTTCGAAGTCGCCGATATCGATGTGGCGATCACCCAGCTCCAGCTAAGCGGCGCACGCATCCTGGGCGATGGCCAGGCCCGGATCGGCGCGCACGGAAATCCGGTGGTCTTCTTGCACCCCAAGGATTTCGACGGCACGCTGATCGAACTCGAACAGGTGGGCGCCTGAAGCATTTGCGGAGCGTTTACCAGTCCGACACATTGCGGGCGCAGTAAGCTAGTCTTCAATGCCTCTCCCCCTAGTATCGCCCCAGACACAGGACGTGTCGGACGTGCAGGCAAGACAATGGTCGACGGGCGAGCAGACAGACATCGCGCAGACTGGCGGCGCACAATGGCCATTCCGGTGCTGCTTGCCCTTGCCGTCATGCTGGTGGTGGGCATCTTCCTTGACCGGCAGAACCAGCAGATTGCCGAGGGCCACCTCCGCACTACGACGCTCAACCAGATCTCGGTGATCCGTGCCAAACTCGAGGGCAATGTCTCGAGCAATATCCAGCTGGTGAAGGGCCTGGTTTCGGTGATCTCCACCGAGCCGGACATGGACCAGGCCCGTTTCGATCAACTGGTCAGCAATCTTTTCGAAGAGGAAAGCCAGCTCCGCTCGGTCGCGGCAGCGCCGGATCTGGTCATCCGCATGACCTATCCGCTGCAGGGCAATGCGGCGGCGATCGGCTTTGACTATCGAACCTCGCCGGCACAATGGCCGGCGGTGGAGCAGTTGGTCCAGACAGGTCAGCTCAATATTGCAGGGCCGGTGGACCTGGTGCAGGGCGGCCGCGG
>PJUF01000507.1_pt1 | contig 27193 bp, 19 predicted proteins | sample 1512191 | NCBI WGS metagenome assembly PJUF01 (sample SAMN08177673, study PRJNA422409) | Feces metagenome, whole genome shotgun sequencing project. | isolation source: Chicken feces (3) enriched on wood chips | host: Gallus gallus | place: USA: Madison | collected 2015-01-15 | reverse complement strand
CTGGCCAACCTGCTTGGAGAGGTCCGCGATCTGGTCTGCTGGCAGTGGGTCAAGGCGCATACGCCTGAGCTCGCCGCCGACCCCTACGCCGCTGCGGAAGTCGCGCGGCAGATCGCAAGCGGCCGGCGCACGCTCGATGCGGCGCTGGGCGTCATGTCCGCTCTGCGGCAACGTGGACCGACGACGCTCCAGTGGCGCTGGAAAGGCAACCCGCTGCCCGTCGCTCGCGGCCTGTCCGACGCGCTTTCGACGATCTGCGACGAGATGTTCCAGGATGCGCCGCGTATCCTGAACGAGCTGCTGAACCGGAAGGCGTTGAGCACGCCGGCGGCAGCGGCGCGTATGCGCCTTATCGAGGGCGTCCTCGATGCGGCCGAGCAACCCCTGTTCGGCATCGACGCCCAGAAGGCGCCGCCTGAGAAGTCGATGTTCCTGTCGGTGATACAGGCCGGCGGACTTCAGACGCTTCAGGACGACATTCTCACACTGGCCATGCCGGAGGAGGGCCAAGATCCGCTCAACCTACGCCCGGCGCTGATCGAAATCAGTCGCATGCTGGACGCGGGCCTGGGCGACAAGGTCAATGTCCAGACGATACTCCGCGAGCTCGAAAAGGCGCCCCTGGGCGTCCGGGCCGGGGTGGCGCCCCTGCTGCTCGCCATCGTCATGCGGATCCGCCGACACGAGTTGGCGATCTATGAGAACGGGACCTTCCGGTCGACCTTCGGCGGCGCCGACTTCGTCCGATTGACGAAAGGGCCTCAAACCTTCGAACTTCAGGTTTGCAGCGTCGAAGGCGTGCGGGCGGATGTCGTCGACCGGCTCGCTGTCGCCTTCGCGGACGGCGATGTGGCTCGGCGTCACGAGATTCTCGATGTGGTCCAACCGCTCGCGCGCTTCGCCGCGAGACTGCCTGAGTACACGCGCAAGGCTGGCGCCCTTCAGCCGCGATCCGTCCGCGTCCGCGACGCTTTGCTAACGGCTGTCGAGCCGGCGACCCTGTTATTCAAGGATCTGCCTCGCGCCTGCGACATAGAGCCGTTTTCGATGGAAGAGCCCGGCGACATCGAACGCGGCAATGTTTTTGTCGAGCGTCTGGAGGCCGCGTTCGACGACCTGCGCACCGACTACGGGCGCCTGCTTCAGAGGATTATCGAAACGACGGCCTCGGCCATTGGACAGGACGAGGGCGAGTTTGACCGGACGGCGCTCGCTCAGAGAGCGGCCCGCGTCGCCTCCACGGCTACCATGCCACGGCTTCGGACCTTCGCGCTGCGTCTGCGGGATGTCGCGACGACAGAAGAGGCCTGGGCTGAGGCGCTGGCCAGCTATCTTCTGGCGAAGCCGCCTGCCCGCTGGAATGCGTCTGACGAGCAACGCTGTCTCGATGAGCTGGCCAGCCTGAGCCAGCTGTTCCACCGTGTTGAGGCGGCCGCCTTCGCGAATGGCGCCGTCTCTGGTCAGAAAGACGCTGTCCTGGTCAAGCTGACCCAAGGCTCGGGAGACGACCGCACCAGCGTGATTCAGCCGACCGCGATGAGCCCGGCCTCCGCGCGCCTTGCGGAAAATATCGGTGCCCAACTGCAGGGCACGACACGCGCCGAGCGGCTCCAGATCCTGGCAAGTCTTCTTTGGAAAGACCTGCCTACCGATATAGAGGCTTCGACGACGGACACCCAGGGAGCGCGTCAGGCATGAGCACCGGATACGACCACCTGCTGGCCGCCGGCGAGGGACCGGTGCGCCATATCTTGAGCCTGTCCGGCGGAAAGGACAGCGCGGCGCTGGCGATCTACCTTCGCGATCGGGTCCCGGAGATGGAGTACATCTTCCACGACACCGACAAGGAACTGCCGGAGACCTACGACTATATCGCGCGTCTGGAAGCCATCCTCGGAAAACCGATTGTTCGGACGACACCCGAAGACTCGTTCGATCACTGGCTCGCCGTTTACCGAGGGATGCTCCCGTCAAACCATCGGCGCTGGTGCACGAAGATGCTTAAGCTGAAGCCGTTTGAAGCTTATGTAGGGGACGGGCCGGTGGTGAACTACGTCGGCCTGCGGGCTGACGAAAACCGCAGCGGCTACATCAGCACAAAGCCGAACATCGTCCCAGTCTATCCCTTCCAGGATGACGGCTTGGTGCGCGCCGACGTCATTCGCATCCTCGAGGACTCTGGGTTGGGGCTGCCGCCCTACATGGATTGGGGAAGGTCCCGGTCCGGATGCTTCTTCTGCTTCTACCAGCAGAAGATCGAATGGGTGCGTCTCCTCGAGACCCACCCCCAGTTCTTCGAGCTCGCGATGGGCTACGAAGAAAGAGCCGTGCAGTTTGGCGAGCAGTTCTACTGGTGCAAGACGGAATCCCTCAGAGAGCTCGCTCACCCGGATCGGGTCGCAGCGATCAAGGCGAACTGGGAGAAGTCCGAGGCGCGACGGAAAGCCAACCGCAAGAATGTCGCGTTAGTGGAGACGCTGGGCGGCTTGGAGGTGGAAGACGATCCGCATTTGCGAGACGGCTGTCTAGTCTGCTCGATTTGAATTACCAAGCCCGATTGGGTTAATCAACCGTCAAGGCTTGGCCCTGCGATAGTGCCAGCGAGGCCGTAACGCTAATTTACCGGACGCATCCGCGCGGTCGGCCATTGGCGCGTCGGCCGCATCTTGGGCGTAGGATCGGTGAAATGGCCTTCAAGGTTTCGGCGCGAATGGTTCTGGAGCTGGGCGCGGAGCTCATCAGCTCTGACGCTGTCGCGCTTTATGAACTCGTCAAGAACAGCGTCGATGCCGGCTCCAAAACCGTGGACGTTCACGTGCAGGTCGTCCTGCGCAAGACCTTCTTCGACGACGCATTGGAAGCTTTGGCGAGCCAGGCGGATGTCGACGCGATCCGGTCGGGCCTGATCGCCAATTTGGAGACTTCCGCGCCAGCGGCCGCCCGACGTGACTTCGAGGAGCGCCTCCTGAAGGCCGACGAGGCACCGGGCGAATTCGCCAAGGTTCTGGCGGAAGCCTATCATGATCTGAACTGGATCGAGGTTCGCGATCGCGGACATGGAATGTCCGGCGAAGAGCTGGAATCCATCTTCCTGACGATCGGGACACGGTCGCGGCGAAGCGAAAAGGTCGGGGACGACGGTCGGTTCAAAAATCCCCAGCAGACGATCCTAGGTGACAAGGGCGTAGGTCGGTTGTCCGCCATGCGCCTCGGCGAGCATATGACGGTGACCACCTCGCGCGCCGGGGAGCCTGCTCTCAATGTTTTGGATATTGACTGGACCAGGTTCTCTCATGACTCCTCCGCCCTAATCGACGACATCGACATTGCGCCTTCCAAGGGCGATCCCAAGCCGGATCCGGCCAGCCAGGGGACGCGGATTCTAATCCGCAACCTCTCGAGTGATTGGGATGCCGGGATGTTCCGCCGGATGGTCGAGGAACAGTTCAAGCGGATCGTAGATCCTTTCCCGACGTCGCGGGGTGCCCCCGGCTGGCGCGATCCCGCCGAACTCTTCGATCTGCGGTTCAACACGCTGGAGTTCGAGGTTCCCGAAATTCCGGAGTGGGTGCTGGGCCAAGCGCATGCAGTCGTCACCGCCGACTACGGCTATGACGCCGACGGCGCGGCCCGCCTCAAGGGTCACATCCGATACGGCCTCCGAGAGCGTGAAACCCCGTTCGAGCTAGTGGAAGCCGAACTGATTAGCCTGACCGATCCCATCGCGGATCGACTGATCCGCACGAGCGTGGCCACCCTTCGGGGGCTGGGTCCCTTCTCGGTCCAGTTCTACTGGTACAACCGGCGGATTCTAAAAGAGATCGCCGTCGGTGGCAGCGTAAAGACGCGCAAGGCGGTGCTGGACGAGGTGAACACGTGGGCCGGCGGCCTAATGGTTTTTCGTGACCATTTCAGGATCAATCCTTACGGCGGTCAGGACGATGACTGGCTGGAGCTGGACAAGAAGGCGCTAGGGGCCAAGGGTTACAAGGTTAATCGGTCTCAGATCATCGGCCAAGTCCTTCTGAGCTCACGCAACTTCGCCCTGGTGGAGCAGACCAACCGCGAGGGCCTTGCGGAAAACCCCTCCAAACAAGTCCTGGTCGGGATGCTACGGCACATTTTGATCACGGAGTTCAGACGCTTCATCGAGCGTGTGGATCGCGAGAAGAAGCTGACCGACGACACCACAACCGACGACCTAGATAAGCTGATCGAGCAGGCCAGCAGCAAAGTGGAACTGAAGCTGCTCGAGCTGCGCCGCGCGGCACCGGAGCATAACGCTGAACTGGAGGAGTTGCAGCGGCTCGTGGTCGGTCTGGGGCGTCTGGTCGATCAAGCGAGGGTCATGGCCCAAGAGTATGAGGACGACCGCTCCAAGTTCGTCCATCTCGCCGGCATCGGTCTCATGGTGGAGTTCATACTGCATGAGATCGGACGAGCCACCCATTCCGCCTTGCGGGTCATGGGTGAGATTGACGTGAGCCGGCTGGACCGGGCGGAGGCCGCCTCCTTGCGTGTACTGTCTGGGCAACTGTCGACCTTGATAAAAAGGGTAGATACTCTCGACCCGCTCAGCACCTCGCGGCGCCAGACCCGAGAGGTCTTCGACTTATCTGAGCTCGTCGAGCAGGTGATCGAGTCCCGCTCTCAGCAGCTTGCGCGGCACGGCATCGTGCTTGGGCTGGACCGGCCCACAGGGCCGTTTCGGATCAAGGCGGTCCGCGGGATGGTGCTTCAGATTATCGAGAACTTGTTCGAAAACGCCGTCTACTGGCTGAAAATCGAGCAGCGCCGCGTGCGGGACTTCGAACCCTCCATAAGTATTCGCCTTGACCCAGTTGCGGGTGAAATCGTCTTCTCCGACAACGGTCCAGGAGTGGCTGCCGCGCGGGCATCGGACATCTTCGAGCCCTTTGTGACTTCCAAGCCGCCGGGCCAGGGACGAGGACTGGGGCTCTACATCTCACGCGAGATGGCGCGATATCACGACTGGGAGTTGTCGCTCTCGACGGAGCAGCTTAACCGTGACGGCCGATCCGCGACGTTCGTGGTCGAAATGGGGGGAGCACGGTGAGTGTTGCAGCTCTGAGGGCGATTTGCGACGCGCGGTCGATTCACAAGATCGCCATGGTCGATGACGTTTTCGACACGCCTTCGGTCAATGATCTGGACCGGACTCGTTACGCGGAATTCCGCAAGCGGTTCACGGCCGAAGCATCTTTGCGCCGCGCCATCCAATGGGTGACCGGCACCGCCTCTACGGCCCTGCCTGCCTACGACAATCTTGAAGAGGTTCAGCTGGCGCCGCTTTGGAAGGCGCTGTGGCACTCCCAGATTAACGGCCGTCGCCTGTCGCCGGATGTGCGCGCCGCCCTGAGGGACCTGTTCACCGACCACGGCCATGACGTGATCGGCATGCTCGATTTGGTCGTCGATCTGCTTGGCCTATTCCACAAGGACCTAAACCGGGTGGTTACCGTCCACGGGACGGATTTCGACCCCAACACTGTCTCTCGCGCTGATATCGTGCTCGTAGATTTCTTCCTTGGCCAGAATCTGACCAAGGCGGAGGCGCTGGAGCAATCCTCCGCAGCGGTGGAGAGTATCGTCAAACAGGCGCGGGTCAGCGGGCGAGAAACGCCGTCATTCCTCCTCGTCTCCAGTCGTCCCGAAGAGATCGACATCGGCGCCTTCAGAAAGCGGTCCGCCTTGATGAAGAGCCGTTTCAGGCTGTTTCCGAAGGCGGCGCTCAACAGCGACAATGTCGCCGAACTCATCAACCTTCACGATTTGGTCGACGCCTCTGATCGCGCCGCGATCGTCGAAGATCTCATCGATGACTGGCGCACGGGCGCGCAGAAGGCCATCGAGGGCGTCCATGCCAAGATGCTAGAGCTCGACATTTCCGACCTAGTCTATCTCGATTGCTTCCGACTGACCCACGAAGGCACCACTATCGGCAATTACCTGCGATGGTTCCTGACCGCGTCTCTCCATGCTCGGGTCACGGGGGAGCTGGACCGCAAGACCTGGAAGAGGGCCGATGGCATGCGGCTTTTCAGCGTCCTGAACGAAAGCGGTCAGCTCGACGCGGACGCCCTAGTTAAGACCTTTGACGGTCCCAGCGATGCCATCGCTGGGGCTTATGGTGACATTCTGTTTGATCCGACCAGAGGCGTCGGGGGCGACGCCTTCCCCGGCCCGCTCGCGGCCGTAGATCTAATGGAGGGTGACCTGTTCGTCCGACCCACGGGGCGGGACCGGCAGGGGTTCGCCAACGCCCAAGTGCGGGCGGTCATGACACCCAGCTGCGACCTACTCCCTCGGCAGGCGGGTGAGCCCCCGGCGGCCAAGACGGTTCTCTTCCTCCCGGGGCGGCTGAAAAAGATCTCGGAAGCCGATATGGACAAGTCGGTTACCGATGTCGATTTCGTGCGCATTCGCGAACGCGGCATCTGGTCGGTTTTCCAAATCCAGTGGGACCTGAAGAGCCCAATCACCCTGGACTGGACCACCGCGACGACCTCGGGCGTGGGTTCCGGCTTCCGTCGCCTTGGACGCATCCGCGACCTCTACATCCATAAAATTCGGGAACGGTTCGCGAGCGCATTCACCCGCATCGGCACAGAAGTTGCTCCGCTGTTTCCCCGCGCCAAGGCCGGCGCGGTTCACATGTCAGTCGTGGAGAACGGCAGGCGTAAGACTGAACTGCTGCTCTCCTTCAAGGCCGGGGAGGGACTGCTCTGGGAGATCGGCCCTGTTACCTTGCGGCGGCCCAACGCCAATGCTGAGGAAAAGCTACTCTATCAGGCGTCGAGAGGTCTGGCGGACAAGATCGCCGCCGCGCTCGCCGAGTTACAGGCTGCTGAAGGCGACTCCAGGCGGGACGCGGTCAACAGATGCCAGGCGACCTTGGGCGAAATGGACAACCTGATCGCTCTGGTCCGACCCATGAAGGTGGGGCGCCGCGGCAAGGACGGAGCGATAGAGTTCAAGGCCGCTGCGAATCCCGGCGTGGGGGGAGCCTCCCAGGCGGAAATCCTCATCGTGCCCCACAAGGACAACTGATCGACCGACGTCCGGCCCGGGCCGGAGCTGGTTCGCCGGGTCCGGGGCGCGTGCGTTCTCGCGTAATATGCGCCCTAGCGGCGTCGAAAGGTTTGGCCGCACGCAAGGCGATGTGCCGATCCAGCTTGTCGGCGAGGTCGGGCCGATTGACGAAATTAAACACGGCGGTGACGCCAAAGGGCTGTTCCGCTGTGGATCGCCCACGCCACGATGGGTGAGCGCGATCTCCTCCTTGCTGATTGCGATGTCTGGTTCCCGGCTGAGAGCCAAGTTCCGCTCCTGGCGCTGCTCGGACGCCGGTCCTAACGGCGACGTGCGCCGTTAGATTAGCTTCCACGCAGATTTCTGCACTACTGCGCCGCGATGTCCGGTCCTGGCCATTCTGGCCGCTTCATCGGTCGGTTCATCAAGAGGTTCTCGGCCATCTTGAGCTGTTGCCAAACCATCTCGCGTAACACGTCGTGCTCTTCGGCCGTTACCGCTCGGGCCCCGATCTCTTGTGCTGCCTGGTCGAGAAATAACTTCGCCGTCGCCACGGTCATACGCATCGTCATCAGACGGCGTGCTAGCGACATTGAGCCGAAGTTGTTGTCCAATTCGTAGACGGGAAAACGTCCGAGATCTTCTATTGCGGCTTCCATAGTCAGCGCGGCTTGGCGCAACGAAAGCGGAAACGGTGCGAAGTTCGCCGACGTTCGATGGAAGCTCTCGATCACTTCGTACCCATGCATAAGCAGACGCATCGCTTCATCTCGGAGCTGCCGCTTGCGACGCCATGTCGGCGCGAACGCGGTGAAGTAGGTCAGAAGCAGGGCCAACACCGCGCCGAAGAACTGAGCCCAGCCAGCTAGGGCCTCATGTCGTTCCAGCCATTCCACGATTACTAGCTCCCTCGCTAACTCGCCCACCGAGCTATTAGCACTAAGCAAGCGAGCGTGAGCGGTATGGCACGATGCTAGGCAAGCGTTGGGCGCTCGAACGGCCGAAGTTCGCCTTCTTTCCCGATCTGCTGAACGTCCGCTTTCCGGCTGGACTTCAACGTCCGCAAATGGCGCGTCGCCGACATCAGCGCGAATAGGCGAGGACACCTGACCATAAGCCGACGAAACCCCTCCGGTGGGGCAAGAATGACGAACCCTCTTGGGAGGACTCATCAATGCGACCGCCCGACGGGAAGATGGCTCTTGTCATGATGCCCCATCGGCATCCATGCCGCTACGAGCACTCGGAGTGCAAGGTCTGCCTTGTTCACCATGCAGGAGTCCTGGATACATCGCGACGGGCGCGGGCTCGGCTCAGATCAATGCGAAGGCGACCCCGCTTGCGGCGGTCAGCGCAACGACTATCCATGGTGTGCACTTCCACACCGTCAACAGAAAGAAGCCGGCCAGCGCCACGAGGAAGTCGATCGGACTCAGGATCGCGCTGGTTCCTACTGGGGTATAGAGGGCGAAAGCGAGAATGCCGACGACCGCCGCGTTCGCACCGCGCATCGCCGCCTGGGCCGCCGGTCGGGCGCGCAGCAGGCTCCAGAACGGCAGCACGCCTGTCACCAGCAGCAATCCCGGCGCGAAGATCGCCACGAGACAAAGGGCGGCCCCAGCGAGTCCATTCGGAGAAGGCTCCATCACGGCGCCCAGATAGGCGGCGAAGGTGAAAAGCGGCCCCGGGACGGCTTGGGCCGCGCCATAGCCCGCAAGAAAGCCATCGGTATCGATCCAGCCGGGCTGCACTACGCCTTCTTCGAGGAGGGGCAGAACGACGTGACCGCCTCCGAAAACGAAGGCGCCGGCTCGATAGAAGACGTCCAGCAAGGCGACGCCGTGGAGCCCTGTCGCCATGGAGGCGAGCGGCAAGCCCGCCAGCAGCAGCAGGAATAGAAGCAGAGCCCCTGCGCCGCCGCGCCGTGAAATTGAGAAGCTTGGGGCTGACGCTGACGCGGCGGTCGTCGTGCGGCAGAGGCGCAGCCCCGCCAGACCGCCGATGACGATAGCGACGATCTGGCCTGTCGCTCCGCCGAGCAGCACCAGGATCACAACAGCAGCCAGTCCGATGACTGCTCTTTGCCAGTCGGGGGTCAGGGTGCGGGCCATCCCCCAGACCGCCTGAGCGACGACAGCCACGGCCACCAGCTTCAGTCCGTGAAGCAGTCCCATTCCAACAGGCCCGTAGAGCGAGGCTGCGCCCATGGCGAACAAGACCAGAAGCGCGGCGGACGGCAGCGTGAAGGCGCACCATGCCGCAGCGCCGCCCAATGGGCCGGCGCGCCACAAGCCCAAGGCGTAGCCCGCTTGGCTGGAGGCCGGACCCGGCAGGAATTGGCACATGGCGACCAAGTCGGCGTATCCCGCTTCATCGATCCAACGGCGTCGAGCGACCAACTCGTTCCGGAAATAGCCGAGGTGCGCGACGGGACCGCCGAACGACGTGAGGCCGAGTTTGAGGAAGACCGCGAAGACCTCTGCCGGCGAGCCAGCCAGGGGCGCGCTCGGGCGCCTGCGGGCTGCCTTGGGTCCGCCCCTGATTTCCGTGGCCATTCTCCAACAATCCAGTCTGACGCTACGCAGACCTGATCGCGATCGCTGACAGATCATTGGCTGCGTCGATCGGCATACCTGAGGCCTTCCGCTCGGAATAGCGGTCCACCAACTGGCTGGCATGGGCGCGGGTCAGGACGGTGAAGCGCACTAACTCCTCCATCACATCGACGATGCGGTCGTAGTAGCTGGACGGCTTCATGCGGCCATCGTCGTCGAACTCCATAAAGGCCTTGGCGACGCTGGACTGGTTGGGGATGGTGATCATGCGCATCCAGCGGCCGAGCAGGCGCAGGGTGTTGACCGCGTTGAAACTCTGCGAGCCGCCGGAGACCTGCATGACGGCAAGGGTGCGGCCCTGAGTCGGGCGCATGCCGCCCATGCTCAGCGGCAGGTGATCGATCTGAAGCTTCATGATCCCCGAAATCTGGCCGTGGCGTTCGGGGCTGCTCCAGACCATGCCCTCCGACCACAGGGCATGCTCGCGCAGTTCGTGGACGGCGGGATGATCGTCGTAATCGACCTGATCGGTCAGCGGCAGGTCGGACGGATCGAAGATGCGCGTCTCGCAGCCCATGAAGCGCAGAAGGCGCGCGGCCTCCTCGACGCATAGCCGGGAAAAGGACCTATCCCGCAGCGAGCCGTAGAGCAGCAGGATGCGGGGCGGATGATCGTTCGGGCCGAGGCCCAGCGCCGGCTGGCTGGACAGATAGGCCGGGTCGAGCGCGGGCAGGTGGTCGGGATCAGGCAGGTCGCGAAGGCGGGTCATCGGGGGCGCAGATCCTTGAACATGAAGGCCGCCGAGGCGGGGCACAGGCGGCTGAGCTGCCGGGAGGCGGCTATTGTGGGCGGCGCGGCTGACCGAAGGGCGACCGAGTAGCCGCGCCGCTGGAAGAAGGCGGCGGCTGAGGTCGTGAGCAGATAGAGGCCGGCAGCCCCTTGATGGGCGGCTTCAGCTTCGAGCCAGGACAGGATCGCCCCGCCATGACCGCCGCCGCGACGGCTATCAGAGACGACGATGGAGCGGATCAGGACGTCGGGCCCGGCCTGCTCCAGCCCGCCGAAGCCAATCAGGCCCTCGCCATTCTCAAAGCGGAAGAAGCGCCGGCCGGGTTCGTGGAGATCGTCCGTCGGCAGCCCGGCGGCTTCCAGCGCGGCGATCAGGTCGGGGGTGGGTTCGGGCAACGTCGAGACGTTGAAGGCCATCAGCAGACGTCTTTCTTCGGCGCGGTCGCAGAAAAGTAGCGGCGGCCCAGCCACAGGGCGACCGAAACCAGCAGGATCAGCACTGGCACCTCGACCAGCGGACCGATGACGGCGGCGAAAGCCACGGGTGAAGCCAGTCCGAACGCCGCGATGGCGACGGCGATCGCCAGTTCGAAATTATTCGAGGCGGCGGTGAAGGCCAGGGCCGTGGTGCGCGGATAGTCCGCCTCGATCAGCCGCCCCATCAGGAAGCTGACCACGAACATGACCAGGAAGTAGATCGTCAGCGGAATGGCGATGCGCAGGGCGTCCAGCGGCAGGGCGACCACCTCGCCGCCCTTGAGGCTGAACATGGCGACGACGGTGAACAGCAGGGCGATCAGGGTGACCGGCGCGATGCGCGGCAGGAAGCGCGTCTCGTACCAATCGTTCCCCTTTCTCGCGACCAGCGCCCGCCGGGTCAGGAAACCGCCGAGAAAGGGCAGGCCCAGATAGACCAGGACGGCGCCCGCGATGGTCCAGACGCTGACATCGACCACGCTGCCCTCCAGCCCGAACAGGGGCGGCAGCACGGTCAGGAACAGCCAAGCGTAAAGGCTGAAGAAGGCGATCTGGAAGAGCGAGTTGAAGGCGACTAGGCCCGCCACATACTGGTTGTCGCCACGCGCCAACTGGTTCCAGACCAGCACCATGGCGATGCAGCGCGCCAGTCCGATCAGGATGACGCCGGTCATGTATTCCGGCTGGTCGCGCAGGAAGATCACCGCCAGCGCGAACATCAGCACCGGCCCCAGCACCCAGTTCTGGAGCAGGGACAGCAGCAGCACGCGCTTATCAGCGAAGACGCGCGGCAGTTCCTCGTATTTCACCCGCGCCAGCGGCGGATACATCATAAGGATCAGGCCGATGGCGATGGGAATATTGGTCGTACCGACCGACAGGCCGTCGACCCAGCCGGGAAGCCCCGGTACGACCGTGCCCAGCAGTACGCCGAACGCCATTGCCGCGAATATCCACAATGTCAGCCAGCGATCCAGGAAAGACAGGCGGCGCTTTGGTTGTTCAGTAATCACGGCATTGACCATCAGCGGACCCTCCGGCCCTCGGCGTCGATGACGACTTCGCCTTCTTCCTTGGTGAAGGGCTTCAGCCCCTCGGGGGGCAGGAGGTCGAGCACCGCCTCGGACGGCCGGCACAACTTCACGCCTAGCGGCGAGACGACGATCGGGCGGTTCAGCAGGATCGGATGGGCGTCGATGGCGTCCAAGAGTTGGTCGTCGGTCCGATCAGGATCGCCGAGGCCCAGTTCGGCGAAGGGCGTGCCCTTTTCGCGCAGCAGGCTGCGCAGCGGAACGCCCATGCGCTCGACCAAGCCCAGGATCATTGCGCGGCTGGGCGGCGTCTTCAGATACTCGATGACGTGGGGCTCGATCCCGACGTGGCGGATCAGGGCCAGGGTGTTGCGCGACGTTCCGCAGGCGGGGTTGTGATAGATGACGATGTCCATGATCACCTCAGGCGCGGCAGGGCGCGAGTTCGGCCAGAAGCGGCTCGCACAGTTCGGCGCGGCCCTGGCAGCAGTCCTTGAGCAGGAACAGGACCAGCGCCTGGAGGCGATCCAGGTCGGCGCGATAGATGATCGACCGGCTGTGGCGCTCCGAATTGACCAGGCCGGCGCGGGACAGAACCCCAAGATGTGCGGACATGGTGTTGGCGGGCACCGCCAGGGCATCCGCGATCTCGCCGGCGGGTAGGCCTTCGGGTTCGTGCCGCACCAGCAGACGGAAGGCCTCAAGGCGCGTCGGTTGGGCTAGGGCGGCGAGAGCGAGGATGGTGGCTTCGGATTCCATGATTCCAGAATAATGGAATTAATGGTGTCGTCAACCAAGCCGGGAGCGCTAAGCAAGGATGGAATGTCAGCTGTCCGTCGAGAAGCCAATGACCGCTCCTGGCGCGTCCAGGACATCGGAACACCGTCTACTTGGTGGTGTCAGCCCGTCAGCCATTGAGATCGCGCAAAGATCACTCCGCAGCCTCACGCATCGTACTTCACGGTTAAGCCCATCGCTCTAAAAAGAATGGTGCCCTCGGTGATCGCTAGCAAACCATCAGTCATGCTGATCGGTCGTGAGTGAGCGACATCGTTGCGAATGAAATAGAGACGCTGGAGGGAAATCCGAAGGTTGTCCTTGTTTGTGAATGCGGCCTGAAATTCTTGCCAGTTGTTGCCGGCCGTAATGACATCTGCCAGATCCATAAAGTTGGCGTAGTGGATCGGCGCGAGGACGGGTTTGCCGGCGAGCTTCGCGGCTTCTCGACCGTCCTTCCATTTTTCCCTGACCTTTTCAGGCACCCGGCGCCTGACCCAAGCATCGCCCTCGAGGGCATGCAGGCGGGACGCGACCATCTCGCGTAGGTGAGCTTCGAGGCTCTGCAGCAAGAAGCCAGTTTCTGGGCTGAAGCGAACAGGCTCGATCAGTCCCTCTGCAACCGCGACGATTGGGGGCGGGGGAAACGAAACAGCATATCCAGCGGAAACGAGTATTTGGCCGTATGAGGTGGGCGGGAAGGCTATGAGCTCACGGTCCCGACCCGCTTGGTCATAGCGTTCTTCGCGTTGCTCGATGGTCTCCGCCCCTGCCGGCGCTTCGCTTGGCTGTCCTAGCTCCTCGACCAGAATCTCGGTCGTTTCATCGCTGTAGGCGGGACCGACCCGGGCGATGTCGGACATTCGGCTCAATCTGGCGAAGGCTTCAGCCGATCCCTCGAGCTCTTCCCCAAGCGCCCAGGCAACATCTATCCTGAACATACGATCGGAGAGGATCGCGCCCCACTCCGCCTGTTTGGTGATTTTTTCGAAGGGATGAACGCGCGCCGCAGCGATCTCGCTGAGCTTTAGCAACTCCGGAAACTTCGGCGCGATGAAACTGGAGAGCTCGATGCTGCGGCCAATTTCAGCAAAACGAGATGGCGCGGTCGCAGCTTCGATTGCCTTCAAGTAGGCTGGTGTCTGGGTGAACTCGAGTAGTTTGGCGTGTCGAGTCAGATCTTCGAAGGCTCGGGTTCCAGCCGTCGCCCGCTCGATCGCCTCCATCATGCGGGAAGTCGCCGAGGGCTTAAGCAAGTCGTCTAGAATCCGCTGTCGACGTGTGATCTCCTCCAGGGCGCTTTGGTGACGGAGGATATGGCGGAGGGGGTCTTTCATTCGTAGGTCCCGATACGCCTAGCGCGATGCTGGCTCCTGCTCGTCCCATCTAAATTTGCTTCACGGGGCCTCCCCATAAGGTCCGGTTCAGGGCGATTTTTCAATCACCAATCCTGGCACCCGGCCGAAACCGGTTGCGCAGCCGCCATCGACCTCCGGTATAGCTGATGTTCGGAGCGTCTGCTGTAGGCCCCAAACTGGGAGCCACCGTCGAGTGGCGCCATCGCCTCGTGTGGCGAAGTAGCCGTCGCTCGCGCCAACTTATGAGTGGTGATGAGATGCATATGCATGCCGATTGCCGCAGAGCTTTGAGGTCATTAACGTCTCAGTCTGGCGGGGGCACATGGCTGACTACTTCAATTACATATCCTTCGGCGCGCGTGAGGCCGTAGAGGCACCCGATGGGCGGATCTCAATCTCCCGGCGGCGCCTGTTCGAATACACCCCCGACTATATCCGAGAGCCGCTGGCGAGCCTTGGACAGGACGCGCTTGATTTTATTGAGGCGCAACCGTCATTCCTCTGCAGCGAGATCATGCGGGAGGGGCGCCGGGCGTCCATCCTGGTGAAGTTCGGCAGGGTTTCCGAGCTGACGCTGTTTACGGACGAACTCGCGGCGATCTTCGAGACGGAGACCGACTTCGGGGAGCTGTGGTTCGAGGACGTTAATGCCGCGCGCGAGATTTTCGGTGCGGATCCCTTCCAGCTGTTCCGGACCCACTGGGCAGTTCGGGAAGGAGATGCGGACGCGATCCTCGCGAGGCTGGGCGAGGCGGCGCCAGGCAGGGCTGCAGAGGTCCCGAGTGCGCGGTCCGGGGACGATGCGGCGATCGCACCGCCTCCGACGCCCGAGAAACGCACCATGGGCAAGGCCGAGAGCGTCGAAGGCTTCTTAGACCTGTTGTTCAAGGTTGAAACCGGGGCGAACACGGAGACCTTTTTCCGCGGCCAGGATGTGGCGACGTATCCTCTCGAACCGTCCCTGCTGCGGACTCGTTCGGACGGTGGTTGGAAATTTCTTCCGAACGAGGATCGACTCTGCAAGGAGCTGCTGATCGCTCACTATGACGAGTTCGAGAACGATCAGTATTGTTTCGATCGCCTCGTCCGTATGCAGCATTTCGGGTTGCCGACCCGGCTACTGGACATCTCCGGCAACCCCCTGATCGCACTGTTCTTCGCCTGCGACGGCGGCCGCACTGGGGTAAATCCCGATGTGGTGGGAGAGGTCATCATTTTCCGCGTCGCGGCCGATCGCATGAAATACTACGACTCCGACACGGTCAGCTGCCTCGCCAATTTGTGCAGCCTGACCCATGAGCAGAAGAACGACCTCCAGCTCAACCAATCGTTCGAGAAGTTCAACGAAGACCCCGTGGTCGGGAAGCTTGTCCACTACATCCGCGCCGAAAAGCCCTACTTCCAGCAGGCGATCGAGCCGGCGCACCTCGGATCGATCCTGTGCGTGAAGGCCAAGCAGACCAACAATCGCATCAAGTCCCAGCTGGGTGCGTTTTTGCTGTTCGGCCACGACGCCAAGATGGCTGAGACGGGTCAGGACGGGATCGAGATCGACCGTATCTCCATAACTGATAAGGTCAGGATCCTGGGCGAGCTCGACCGGCTGAACATCAATGCCAAGACAGTCTATCCGAGCATCGACCGCACGGCCGAGCACCTGCGCGACCGCTATGAGATGATCGGAGAGGCGGGATCGAAGGCGGCCGCCCCGAGTGACCTGGATGAGCTGCTTCGCTGACGTAGGCTAGGGAAGGGCCGCCAAGGAAGATTGCAGTCAGCACCGTTGGAAGGCCCGTTTTCCGGCCACGATTCAATGACGGCTCTTGGCGCATCGCAGATCTGCGCTCAAACAGCGCATGGCGGACGTAATTGAGGCCGCGGGGTGGGGAGATCGACCTTCTATGAGCATTTCCGCCAAAAGGATGACATCTTGATCGCGGTCATCGACCCGGTCTTTACACCGCTCGCCGCCACTGCTGCGGGCGCGAGGCGCATGCATTCTTGTCCGAGGGAGGCTGTAGGCCCAAGGCGCGCCAGCTTAATGATAAGCATCTAACGGTCGCGAAGAGGACAAGCCGATAACGATTTACGATTCCGAGACCGCCTGGTTCCTGGCGGAACGAACAACCTTCATTCGGAGCTATTACGACACCGCCGCGGCACCGTTTTGGGAGCGGCTGCGGAGGATTGAGGCGGAGGAGCCGCCGTTCGACAACCCGCCGATCGCCGAGGATGGCGAACCGCCCTACCTGACCGAATGATGCAACACCCAGAGGGCGCTCGACATGGTCGGACAGTACTGCGTCGGTCTAGTCTCCGACACCGTCAAGCTTTTCTTCGCCCACTGGAGCTCGCGGGTCGTGCCGTTCAGCCTCGACGCGCTTGAAATGAAGTTGACGAAGGAGCGGGGTTTCCTGGCAGGATACCGCAAGGCGCTCGGCGAGATTTATGACACAGATTGGAGCGATTGCCCGGTGCGGTTCGACATCATCGAACAGGTTGTTCTGGCGCGTAACAGAACCCAGCACGGCGGCAGTCTGATGACGCTGCGCGTCACCCATGATCGCTATACCTTGGATCGACACCCCAGGCCGCATTTCGCGAGTGTTGACGAGCTCGAGAACTGGGCGGGGGACGTGGAGGCGGATGGCGGATCCTGGCGCGGCTTCGGGGCTCCTGCGGTGACGGTTTCGCGCGAGGCGCTGTTCACCGCCATCGAAGAGGTCGAGCGGCTCGCCCAGTGGCTGGACCAGGAAATCAGTCGGGCGTGGGATTGGATGGCCGCGGCATGGGAGCCGATCCAGAGCGCTTTTGAAGTATCCATCAGACCTGAAAGAGGACATGCCGCTCACGCGTGGAATGTCGGCTTTGCGGTATGGTTGGAATGACCGTTCTTGGCGCTAGCGGCCACGGATTCCCGCTTCGGTGAGGGCGGGCATGTGAAACCCTGACGCCGGGCTCCCGTCTATCGCTCGATCAGCAGGCCGCGCAAGGCGTTGTAGGTGGTCGTCAAACTGGCGTCGGCGGTCTCACGCAGTTTCTCGGGATCGAGCCGCGCGCCGGCGCGAAGCTCGCCGCTCGTAACCAATGCCTTGATGAGGCGATAGGCGCTGCGGTTCTTTCCCTCGTCGTCTGACACCTTCCTCGCCCCCGCGCTGCGGGCGGCGACGTGCGGGCGGGCTTTCGCTCCGGCGCAGATCACCGCCGTTCTTCGCATGAACAGCTTAGCCGTGCGGCGGTGCGACGGCTTCACTCATCTTCCGGCCGGTCGGTCTCGTGGAGATGAAATGTCCGCACGCAAAGGCTCGCCCAGGCGCTTATCACATTGGCGGTGGGGCCGGAACTAAGCGGCCGCATCTTTGCGATCGTGATGAAATGGCTATCCGGTCGGCGGACAGCGAACTCGCGCCGTCCTCAATGCTGATAACGCGGCGCTTGATGTCGCCTTGGCGGGACGCATCAGCTTCGATCTTGCATTAATCGCTAACTATGACGTCATTATGCTGGCCGCAGCAATAAAATATAGAACTAATGCGGGAGTCATTGTAGCAATAGAAATAATTTCCTTCCTCTTTCTAAGAAAGATAATCCCAAGTACGGGGGAAAAGTAAGAAAAATAACTAGAAAAACAACGACCCCAAAAGACCGGAAGTCGCCGGTTCCGTACGACCACAGTCCAGCTATAGCGCCCCAGATGAGGCACAGCACTGCCCCAAGTGACGTTATAGCGACGAAGGTACACGCCACAGTCGTTGTTATTGCGCCAGTTGGTGCGTGCGAACGCTTCATATCATGATCTCAAAGGGCGTGGCGACGGCTCGTCGGTGCCGTCGCCACGCTTGTAGCTGCTTTAAGAAAGCTTTTTCGCAACTCTGATCGTCAGCGGCTGCGTCGATGGTTGGAGCTTAGCTCATCCTACTGGTGAAGGTGCTGTGCATTTATCTGCCTGGAGGCTTCTAGCCGGTTGCATGGCTCTCCGCCGGTCAAATTCGGCAGTCGTGCTAAAAATTTCCACGTCCGGATGGTTGGATGGGGTGTCGCCCTTCCTCTCACCTGCAGGACTAGGGCTGTCAGCGAGAACAAGTAGTTCACCCGTAGCAGCCCACGCTATCGAAAGCGGCGTGTTGATGGGAGAATGCAACTTCGCAGAACAGCGAAACTGAGCATCGCAGAGGCTGAGCAGGTAGCCTTGTTCCGCGTTATCAGTCGAGATGGTCACAGCCGCATAGGACCCGGCGGGCGACCTTTCGATCAGGCATGTCTTTCGTTCTGGGGGAGGGACGAGTTGCGCTAGAGCAACTAAGCCAACAAGAGGGGCAATCGATAGAATAGACATTTTAACTACCGCAGTTGGTTGTGTTCACGCCAAATATTTCTCGCGGAATTAGGTTATAACTCTCTGCATCGGCAATTCCCTTTGCGACGTGCGGTCGATCTTCGGGCGCGTCGGCCCAGAATCCTAAGAGTTGCGTAATTGAGGATGCGCCGGTCTGAGTGAACCCGGCCGCGTATCTTAACACTTCTACAGGAATGCCGCCAAGGTGTCCGATAAAGCCGTAGGCTTAATTCCCGAATGCCTCAAACACACTTCCGGTATAATATTCACCTCTCTCTCTTCACTCCAATAGGTTGTGGTTCCTCCGCTAACGCTTCCCGGAGGGCCATTGGCTGTACCCCAATATTTAAAATCAATAAAATGGGGGTGGGTAGGTTGGGTAAACATCTTATTGAACTCAATTGCCTTGCTTTCCAGGCTAGTTTGAGCTCTAAGGTGATTTATGGCGTCGAGAATATACTTGCTATCAACTCCTTCTGGGGTATAGTATTTTGCCCCATCAGGTGCCGTTATGCCAGTGACTGGGTTCGTTAACGTACAGTCCGGAGAAGCATCGCTTCCCCCACCGTAGCCGCCGCCGCCGTCATCGATACCTCCGCCGCCACCGCCACCGCCACCGCCGCCCGGCCGGGGCACCGGGTCGGTCCAGCCCAGATCGGTGGGATCGGTAATGTTGCCGCCTGACACGAGTTCCAATTCGGACATAGACAATTCGCGCACGCATTCCTCCATTGCGATGATGCGTAACAAGGATCGGTCAGTGACGGTCTGTTGATCAACCGCCGCATCTAGACCCTGTAACTGGCGCGAAGCCGGGCGAATTTCGGGGCATTCAGATCATGTCGTTCAACTATATCCTGGGTTGCGGCGCCGCCGTGGCCGTGGCGGCGCTCGCCCTGCCGGCGGCCGCCCAGGAGCGGTCCTTCAATATCCCGACCCAGGACCTCGCCTCGGCGATCTCGGCCTTCGGCCGCCAGTCGGGCCTGCAGATCGTCGCCCCGGCCGACCACGCGCCGGGGCAGCGCAGCCGCGCCGTCGTCGGGCGTATGGACGCCCGGGCGGCCCTGCGCCAGCTGATCGCCGGCTCGGGTCTGGAGATCGCTTCGGACAAGGGCGACGTCATCGTCCTGAGGCGGTCGGCCGAATCCTTTCAGGCGACCCCGGCGGGTGAGATAGAGCCCGCCCGCCTGGACGAGATCATCGTCACCGCCCAGAAGCGCGACGAACGGGCCCAGAGCGTGCCGATCGCCCTGTCCGCCTTTTCGGCCGACACGATCGAGCGGTTCCAGCTCGACAGCCTGCGCGACGTCTCGCGCCTGACGCCGGGGCTGCTGGTCTCCGCCTTCAACCAGTCGAGCCCGACCATCGCCGTGCGCGGCGCCACCAACACCTTCACCCAGATCGGCGCCAACAAGCCGGTCGCCGTGGTGGTCGACGACCTGTTCATCCCGCGCAACAGCGCCGCCACCTTCGAGCTTTACGGTCTCAACTCCATCCAGGTGCTCAAGGGGCCGCAAGGCGCCCTGTTCGGCCGCAACGTCACCGGCGGCGCCATCGTGCTCGACACCGGCCGGCCCGATCTCGGCTCTACCGGCGGCTCGGCCCGCGTGGGCGCAGGCTCCTTCAATCTGCACCAGTTCGACGGCTACGTCGATCTGCCGGTCGGCGACATGGCCGCCTTCCGCCTGGCCGGCTCGATGAAGACCCGCGACGGCTACGGCCGCGACCGGCTGACCGGGCGCGAACAGGACGATCAGGAAAGCCACGGCCTGCGCGCCCAGTTGCGGGTGATCCCCAACGACGTGCTGGAAGTGCTGCTGGGCGCCGACTACAGCGACGACCACAACGGCGGCCGCACCCTGTCGTCCAAGGGAGCTGGCGACGACGGCGATCGCCGCACCTCCGAACTCGACTTCCCCCAGGGCTTCGACCGCGACCAGTGGGGCGCCTCGGCGCGCGTTTTCTGGACCTTGCCGGTCGGCCAGGCGACCTCGATCACCGGCTATCGCCGCTCGCAGTCCGGCGAGGACTATTCGGGCACGGGGACCAGCTACCGCTTCCTGGCGTCGGGCAATCAGACGGTGAATCGCGACGTCGACCAGGTCGGCCTGTTCTCGCAGGAAATCCGCTACGCCAGCCCGCAGTGGGGCTGGGGCGACTTCGTGGCCGGCCTGTATTTTTCCAGCGAGGACGCCAAGCGCCAGCTGACCGTGCGCAACCTGGCCGCCGGGACGGGGCGGGAAACCTCCAACGTCCTGACCGACCAGGCGGTGGAGACGCTGAGCTACGCCGTCTTCGCCAATGCGACCTTCCGCCTGGGCCGCGACCTCGACCTGTCCCTGGGCGCCCGCTACACCGTCGATGAGAAGACCGCCTCCCTGAACCGCGTCGATGCGGCCAGCGCCGCCAACAGCTTTCGCGCCGACGACCTGAAGGCCGACTGGAGCGAGGTCACGCCGCGCGTCGTCCTGACCTGGTCGCCGCGCCAGGACGTCGACGCCTACGCCAGCGTCACCCGGGGCTATACCGCCGGCGGCTTCAACACCGATGCGGCGGCCCTGTCGGCTCTGACCAGGCCGTTCGACCCCGAAACGGTCACCAACTACGAACTGGGCGTGAAGTCCCAGTGGCTGGACGACCGCCTGCGCATCAACGCCTCGATCTTCCAGATGGACTACAAGGACAAGCAGGAGCTGTTCTTCAACAACCTGACCTGCGTCCTGACCATCACCAACGCCGGCCAGGCGACGATCAAGGGGGCCGAGCTGGAGATGGCCTATCGGCCGACGTCCTGGCTGCGGCTGTCGGGGACCTATGGTCTGCTCGACGCGGTCTATGATGAGTTCATCATTCCCGGCGGGGCGGTCTATACGGGCAACAGCCTGGGCTCCTCGCCCCGCAACAAGGGCTCGCTGGCGGCCGATCTGGACCTGCCGCTGGGCGAGGCCGGCTATCTGATCGGCTCGGCCAGCTGGGCGCACACCGACGGCTACAACACCGGCGCGGCGGCGGACCCGAACCTTGAAATCCAGTCCTACGCCCTGACCAATCTGATGGTCGGCTATGAGCCGCCCAGCCGCGCCTGGCGAGCGACCGCCTGGGTCAGGAACGCCGACGACGTGGACTATGTGCTGACGCCCTCGACCCAGGGCGTCCTGGCCGAATACCTCGGCGAGCCCCGCACCTGGGGGATGACCCTCTCGGCGCGATTCTGACCGTGTCCTGGTCGCGCCGCAAGGTTTTGCTGCTGGCCGGCGGCGCGGCGGCCGGCGCCGGGTTCGGCGCGCCCGCCTGGGCCCAGGCCCCCGCCATCGACACGGCCGGGCGGCGCCTGCGGCCCTGGCAGCCGGGCGAGCTGGACATCCACCACATCGCCACGGGGCGGGGCGAATCCACCCTGGTCATCGGGCCGGACGGCTCCAGCCTGATGACATGTTCGACGGCGTCAGCGCCGAGATGGGCCGAGCGCTCACTCCCAGGATATGGGTCGTCCCGGCCTGGCATGCAGTGCATCCGAGCCTTTCCATCTTGGAGCGATTGTTCAGCCCGCATCTGTACCCTGGTCCGCGAGAGGTGTTCGCCACTGGCCTTGATCCGAGCACGGCTGCCGCCGCGCCCTGGCTGATGGACCGTCTCTCAAGCCGTGACGGTCACGTGATCGTTCGCGTGTCGCCTGGAGGCCGAACCTATCACATTGTGGTCACGGACAACGCGGACGAGGGCGATCGGGTGACGGCGACCTTCGGCCCGTTCGAAGCGGCGCCGCCCTTGTCAGATGAACTCGGGCCGCTGCGGCAGTGAACAGGATCATGAGCGTGGGCTTGATGAGGGGCCTTGACGGTTGTGGGATACGCCGGGAGCGAGGAAATTTTGCCTGTTCGCCGTCGCAGCGTCGAGGCTCCGGAATGTACCGGCCTTCCCTGCGACGCAACGACATGAACGGTCTAAGCAACTTGAGAGAAGAGACGGTAGAAATGGCGCGCGCGTGTGTTACCGCTTATGCAGCTTCGCTTGATGCGGCTCGGCGGCGTAGACGCCAAGCGTGCTCATTATGCCGCCCGGTTCTGAAACCTTGTCGATGACCTTGACGCTGGTCACCCATTCGCGGGGCGTGATGTCGAAAAGCTGATATCCGCGCCGGTCGGTGTACATCCGCCAGTGCGGATTGTCGGGCATCAGCGAGGCGGTCTTTTTCTCTCCTTCTCCGTCGCCGCCCGAAGTGATGGAAGAGGCGAGGAATTCGACCGCGGCCTTGTCGCCGTCCAGCACGCGGTCATCGACAGGAATCTCGCCGGCGCCATGTCTGTGGTTGTCGCCGCTGGCCACGACCACATTGGTCAATCGGCGACGGCGGAGGGTGTCGATCAGGCGCTGGCGCGCGGGCCGATAGCCGTCCCACAGGTCGGTCGCGAACAGTCCTTCGCCGCCTCCGGTCTCGGACCGGAAATCCAAGGGCATCATGATAACCTGCTGGGCCAGAAGGTTCCAGTTCGTCTCGTGGCCCAGCCCTTCGTCCAGCCAGGTCTCCTGCGCCTGGCCCAGCATGTTGGCGCGGCGGGCTTCGGGCGGACAGGCGTTGCCGCGGAAGCGGTCGTCGCAAGGCTGATCGTCGCGATAGGAGCGCGTGTCCAGCACATGCATCCGCAGCAGGCGGCCATAGTCCAGGCGGCGATAGGCCTTCACGCCCGCAAGCGTCGGGAACTGCGCGCGGCGGACCGGCATGTTCTCGTACCAGGCCTGCAGGGCCGCGAACCGGCGCAGCATGAAGACCTCGGGCGGGGTGCCGTCCTGATCATAGGCCCCTGCCCAATTGTTATCGACCTCGTGGTCGTCGAAGCTGCAGGCGAAGGCGCTGGCGGCGTGGACGGCGATCAGGCCGGGATCGCTCTTGTACTGGGCGTAGCGACGACGATAGTCGTCGAGGCTGTAGATCTCTCCCCCGAAATGCTGGCGCGCGGGGGCCGCGCCCTGTCCCGCAACGGGCGCGGCGGCCCCGCCCCCCTCGTAGATATAGTCGCCATAGTGGAAGACCAGGTCCAGGTCCGGCTCGCGCGACAGATGTTCCCAGGCGTCATAGAAGCCCTGGGCGTAGTGGTTGCAGCCGCCGACCGCGATGCGCAGCCGTTGAAGCGTCTCGCCGGCCAGGGGCGCCGTCATCGCCGTGCCGACATTGCTCAGATCCGATCCGGCTACGGCGAAGCGATACCAATAGCGCCGATACGGCTTCAGCCCCTCGACCTCGACATGGACCGAATGCCCCATCTCGGGCCGGGCGACGGCCTCGCCCTGACGAACCACGCGGGTGAAGCTGTCGTTTTCGGAGACCTCCCAGCGCACGGGAACGCGCACGGCGGGCATGCCGCCATGCTCGTCCAGAGGGCGGGGCGCCAGCCGCGTCCAGATGACGAAGCCATCGGGCCACGGATCGCCCGACGCCACCCCCAGCGTGAAGGGATTGGCGCCGAGGGGCTGGGCGCGCAGCGGCGAATGCGACAGGCCGGTCAGCATCGGAATGCCGACCCCCGCCAGGATCAGATTGCGGCGATTGAACTGGCTCATGACTGCGTCCTCGAGGCTCAGAACGCCGCCTTGGCGGTCAGGAAGAAGTACCGACCGACGAGGTCATAGGTCTCATTGTCCCGGTACACGTTGGTCTTGAACTGCGGGTAGGTGTCGAAGACGTTCTTCACTCCGAAACCGATCTGATAGCGATCGCCGAACCGATAGTTCATCACCAGGTCATGATAGGTGATGGCGTCGACCGTATTCCCGTCCGGGTAAGCTTCATCGGAGTCCGTGTTGAGGTCATAGACGGAGGAACTGCGGTGCTGGACGTTCCACCCGATGGTGAAGTCGCGCAGTTCGTAGTCCAGCGTCAGCGTGGCGCGCCAATCAGGATTCTTGTAGCCGCCGGCATATTCGACATCGCCCGACGCAATGCCTGGGGTGGTTTCCGTGACCATGTCCAGCAGTCGGGTGGCCTTCAGCCCAGCGCGGAACTCTCCCTCGCCCAGAGCCACGCGATAGCGGGTGCCCAGATCGATCCCGCGCGCGTGCATGCGCGCGGCGTTCAACTGGTTGGACCGGACGGCCGTAGCCTCATGCGTCACAGGGTCCCGATCGATACGGGCGCAATAGGGGTTGTCGATGCTCGGAGCGTCGACGCACAGCTTCATCAGCGTGGCGTAGCCGAACTGGGTGATGACGTTCTCGATATCGATGTCCCAGTAGTCGACGCTCAGGTCGAACGACGTGGCGTAGGGCGACGACTGCAGAAAATCGGGACGCCAGACGACGCCGAAGGTGGTGCTGTCCGAGGTCTCGGGGGCGAGGTCGGGATTGCCGCCCGTGGTGACCACGGGGCCGATCTTATAGTCCAGAAGCGGATCGGTGATGCCCAGCGCCAGACAGTTGGCCGCGCGCTGTTCGGTGGCGAAATAGGAGGCGACCTCGCACGGATCGTCGATCGAACCGGTCATGGTGTTGATCTGCGCTTCATACAGTTCGCCGAAGTTCGGCGTCCGCACGCTGCGTGACCGGACGCCGCGCACCGCAAGTCCGCCGATCGGCTCCCAGAACAGGCCGGCTTTCCAGGAATCCGTGCCGCCGACCGTGCTGTAGTCCGAGTAGCGGTAGGCCAGTTCCAGATCGAGGTGGTTGGCCAGGGTCATATTGGACAGCACCGGCACGAGCAGTTCGGCATAGACCTCCTTGACGTCGGTCTCGGCATCCAGTTCCGGGTGCGCGGCCGGGCCGCCGCCATAGACAAGCTCGCCGCTCAGGGCGAGGGGATCGTCGCGGGTTTTCAGCGTGTCCTTGCGGTATTCGACGCCGGCCGCAAAGCCGAGTTCGCCCGCCGGCAGGTCGAACAACACGCCGTCGACCGTCACGCCCGCCAGCGTCTGGGTGTTCACCCGCCGTTCGTTGCGGTCCGCCATCGCATAGTCGAGCAATTCCTGGCTGGGCGCTTCCAGGCTGAAGATGTTGAGCGGCACGCAGCCGCTGTTGCGGGCCGTGATGTCGCGGCAGACCGGATCGCCATTGGCGTCCGCAACGACGTCGCGCGCCGCGATCCAGTGTGATTTCCACGGAATGTTCGACTGGGTGTAGTCGTCGCGAACGCGGCCGTGCTGGGCGAAGGCCGTCCAGTTGATCCGATCGTTGAAGCGGCCGTTGATCTCGGCGCCGAAGGTGACGGAGTCGCGGTCGTGGTTCTCGCCGCGCATCGGGAAGTTGCCGAAGGTGCGATCGATATAGAGCGAATCCAGATTGTTGCTCGTCATATAGTCGCGCAGCCCGTCGGGCAGGAACGGGTTGTCCAGATAGGCGATGGATCCGCGCGGCTGGGTTCCATTGCCCGAGAAATAGGTCGTGCGGCTGTCGTCGCGCCAGTAGTTGCTGAAGCCTTCGTATTCTTGTCCTGCATACGAAAAATAGCCGACGATCTCGGTGTTCTCGTCGAGGTCGTATGAGGCGCGCCCCAGAAGGGAGATCGCCGTATTGCCGCCTCGAAACTGCAGGACGTCCTGAAGATGGCGACCGTCGCCGCCGTCGCAGACGGAGTATTGGCCCATGTCGGTCATGACGCCGCACTCGCCCTTGCGAACGCCCGCGTCCTCTAGATACCAGCGCTGGCCCGCGTGCCAGAAGGTCGGCTTGTAATCATAGTACATCTGCCGGGTCTGCTCGTTGATGATGCGATCCGGTATGCCGTCGTTGATCCCCGTATTGGCCAGGTTGGCGCGATAGCTGAGGAAGTTCTGCATTCCGAAGCGGTCGACGTAGAGCAGGGAATCGGTCTGGCTCCACGATCCGCCGATGACGAATCGACCCCGGCCGTCGGCGAACCGACCGCCCGTCGACGCTGAAATCAGATGTTCGCCGGCGTCGCCCTCTCCGGAAATCCCGGTCGTCGCCGACAGGTTCACGCCTTCGATGTCGCGCTTGGTGATGATGTTCACCGCGCCGGTCACCGCATCGGCGCCATAGACGGCGGCTGCGCCGCCAGTGATCACCTCGACGCGATCGACCATGCCGACCGGGATCATGCCTACATCGACGGCCGAGGATCGGGCGGAACTGGAGACGCGACGCTTGCCGTCGATCAGGGTCAGGCTGCGGTTCACGCCCAGATTGCGCAGATCGACGGCTGAAATGCCCGCATCCCATCCCGTGCTGGCGCTGCCGAGGTTCTGGCCCACGCCCATGACCGGATCACGCGCCAGGGCGTCCGCGACCGAGATTCGTCCCAGCGCCAGGGCCTCATCCATGCGCGTCACGCTGACCGGCATCGGATTGACCAGTTCGGGACGCGGGATGCGCGAGCCGGTGACGACCACGTCTTCGATCTGCGCGACCTCAGCGCCGTCCGAGGCCACGAGGACCGCCACCTTGCCGTCGAAGGAGCGAACGCTCAGCCCCGTTCCAGCCGCGAGGCGGTCAAGGGCTCTACGGACCTCGAACTGGCCCTGCACTGCGTTGGTGCGTCGTCCCGATGCGGCGGAACTGGCCAGGACGATCTCGATATTGGCCTGTCGCGCGAAGGCGCGCACGCCCGCCGCAGCCGGCTGGGCCGCCAGGTCAAAGGTCTGAATCTGTGACTGCGCCAAGGCGGCCGAGGGAAAGAAGGCGCCAGCCACGACCACAGCGGCAGGAACCAGACAGGAAAAATCTCTAAAGCGCACGAACTGAAGCCCCATGAAATTGGTTTCGAGCTCAGGACGAGGGCGTCAGGACTTTCCGTCAGAAGATTTATGAATGTTGAGACATGTTAATTGCGACATTTTATAACAATCATGTCGCCATAATACACAATAT
>PJUF01000506.1_pt1 | contig 27201 bp, 31 predicted proteins | sample 1512191 | NCBI WGS metagenome assembly PJUF01 (sample SAMN08177673, study PRJNA422409) | Feces metagenome, whole genome shotgun sequencing project. | isolation source: Chicken feces (3) enriched on wood chips | host: Gallus gallus | place: USA: Madison | collected 2015-01-15 | reverse complement strand
GGCCCGCCCGGGCCGGGATCGGCCGATGCGGCGCCCTGCCCGGCCTGCCGCATCGGCGCCGGCGTGGACCTGCCATCGCCGCTGCCCGGCGTGGGGCCGGTCGATTTCCCCGTCACGGCCGTCAGCTATGCGGCCGCGGCCGACGGGCTGCCGCCGCCGGCCGGCCGGCACGCGGCCCGCGCGCGGGCACCCCCCGCGGCCTGACCCTCAAAATCCTTCCCCATCACCTGCGCTTCAGAGGTCAGTCATGAACCCGTTCCGCCTTGCCGCCATCGCGGCGCTCGTCGCCTTCAGCCTCCCCGCCCTCGCCGATGAGGGCCTCCTCGAGGCCGGCTGCGCCACCGGCCAGACCTTCACCGGCGGCGCCATCGCCGTCACCGGCGCCTATACGCGCGCCATGCTGCCGCGCGCGGCGTCGGCCGGCGGCTATCTGAGCATCGCCAATGCCGGCAGCGTGGCCGATACGCTCACCGGGGCGAGCAGCGCGGCCGCCGCCCAGCTCGACCTGCACCAGATGACGCTCGAGGGCGACATGATGAAGATGGCACCGGTCGAGGGCGGGCTCGAGATCCCGGCCGGCGGCAGCGTGGCGCTGGCGCCCTCGGGCTACCACCTCATGTTCACCGGCATCGAAACGCCATTCCGCGAGGGCGCCTGCGTCGTCGTCACGCTGCATTTCGCCGTGGCCGGCGATGTGCGGGTCGAGCTCAATGTCGGGGCCATCGCGCAGGGCGAGCCGGTGCTGGACCACGACATGCATCACGACATGGAGCATGGCGCCGATCCTGGCATGGCGCACGAGGCGGACCATGGCGGGCACGGCGCGCCGGCCGACGCTGCGGCGCCCTAATCGATGAGGTCGGGACGGCGCGCGCGGGTCAGCGCGTCGGCCTCGGCGCGCCGCCAGGCGGCGATCCTTGCATGGTCGCCGCCGGTGAGCACGGCGGGAATCGTGCGGCCCTCGAACGCCGCCGGCCGGGTGTAGTGGGGATATTCGAGCCTGCCGGCCTCGAAGCTTTCCTCGGCGGTGCTGTCGGCGGCGCCGAGCACGCCGGGCAGGAGGCGCACCACCGCCTCGAGCAGCACCATGGCGGCCACTTCGCCGCCCGCCAGCACATAGTCGCCGATCGAGATCTCCTCGAGATTGCGCGCCTCGATGACGCGCTGATCGACGCCCTCGAAGCGGCCGCAGACCAGCACGACGCCGGGGCCGGCGGCGAGGGCGCGGGCGCGGGCCTGGGTGAGCGGCAGGCCGCGCGGGCTCAGCAGCAGGCGCGGGCGCGGATCGTTCTGGTGCGAGACGGCGTCGATCGCGGCGGCCAGCACATCGGGGCGCAGCACCATGCCGGCGCCGCCGCCGGCGGGCGTGTCGTCGACGCGCCGATGCCTGTCGGTGGCGAAGTCGCGCAACTGGGTGAGGCGCAGCGACCAGCGCCCTGCCGCCGCGCCGCGGCCGATCACCGAGGCGCCGAGCGGGCCGGGAAACAGCTCGGGAAACAGCGTGACGACGTCCGCGGCAAAGCTCAATCGGGTTCCTCCTCGCCGGGCGCGGCATCGAGCGGCACCTCGATCACGAGATAGCCTTCGGCGAGGCTGATCTCGGGCACCACCGCGCGCGTGAAGGGATAAAGGAAGCTGTCGCCGCTCTGCGCGTTGCGGATCTCGATGAGATCGCTAGCGCCGTAATTGGGCAGGGCGGCAACGCGGCCCAGCACGGTGCCGTCGGCGAGCCGCGCCTCGAGCCCGATCAGGTCGGCGTGGTAGAAATCGTCTTCGTCCTCGGTCGGCGGCAGCCGGTCGCGCGGCACATAGAGCGCCACGCCGTTGAGCTTTTCGGCGGCCGTGCGGTCGCCGACGCCCTCGAGCCGGGCGACCAGCACCGTCGGGGTCGCGCGCGCCGAGACGATCGCGATGACGAGGCCGGGCGTATCGGTGTCGAACGGGCCGTAGTCGAGCAGCGCCAGCGGGGTGGCGGTGAAGGACTGGATGCGCACCTCGCCGCCGATCCCGTGGGCCGCCCCGATGCGGCCCATGAGCAGCTTTGCGGCGGCCAGGCGCGCCATGGCCTATTCGGCGGCCGGCGCTTCGGCCGGCGCCTCCACGGGGGCTTCGGCGGGGGGCTCGGCCGGGGCGTTGGCGGCGGCTTCGCGGTCGGCGGCGGCCTTGGCACGGGCTTCGGCGCGCTCGGTCGCCTTCTGGCCCGGCTTGGCGCGCTCGGGATTGTTGCGCGGAGCGCGCGTGGCGAGGCCGGCGGCGTCGAGGAAGCGCAGCACCCTGTCGGTCGGCTGGGCGCCGACGCTCAGCCAATGCTGCACGCGCTCGGCGAGCAGCGAGACGCGCTTGGCCGGGTCGGAGAGCTGCGGGTCGTAATTGCCGAGCTTTTCGATGAAGCGGCCGTCGCGGGGCGAGCGGGCGTCGGCAACGACGACATGGTAGTAGGGGCGCTTCTTCGTGCCGGCGCGGGCAAGGCGGAGTTTCAGAGCCATTTTTGTTCCTTTGGCGAGATCGGTTGCACGTCTATTTCTTCTTCGGCGCGAAGCCGCCGCCGAGGCCGGGTAGGCCGGGGAAGCGGCCTTGGCCGCCAAGACCGGGCAGGCCCGATCCCGATTTGAGCAGCTGGCCGACATCGGCGGGCAGTTTGTCGGCGATGGCCTTTTCGGCGGGCGCCGGCGCGGGCAGTGCGGCCGGGTCGACGCCCATCTGGCGCGCCATGCGCTCGAGGTCCTTGGGGTCCATGCCGGCGGGGTCGGGCAACTGGCCGAGGCCCGGCATCATGCCGCCCATCTTGCCGCCGAACATGCCGGCCAGCGAGCCGAGCCCGCCCTTCGAGACCTTCTTCATCATGTCCGCCATCTGGCGGTGCTGCTTCATCAGCCGGTTGACGTCCTCGACGCGGGTGCCCGAGCCCTTGGCGATGCGGATGCGGCGCCGGGCGTTGAGCAGGTCGGGATTGGCGCGTTCGGCCCTGGTCATCGAATTGATGACGGCGATCTGGCGGTCGAACACCTTCTCGTCGACGCTGGCGCCGGCCATCGCCTTCTTGATCTGGCCCATGCCGGGCATCATGCCCATCAGCGCGCCCATGCCGCCCATCTTCTTCATCTGCAGCAGCTGGCCGCGCAGATCCTCGAGATCGAAGCTGCCCTTCTTGAGCTTGCGGGCCATCTTGGCCGCGTCTTCGGCCTTGATGGACTCGGCGGCCTTCTCGACGAGGCTGACGATGTCGCCCATGCCGAGGATGCGGTCGGCGATGCGCGAGGGATGGAAGTCCTCGAGCGCATCGAGCTTTTCGCCAGTGGCGATGAGCTTGATCGGCTTGCCGGTGGCGGCCCGCATGCTGAGCGCCGCGCCGCCGCGCCCGTCGCCGTCGACGCGGGTGAGCACGATGCCGGTGAGGTCGACGCGGCTGTCGAAGCTGCGCGCGAGATTGACGGCATCCTGGCCGGTCAGCGCATCGGCGACGAGCAGGATTTCGTGGGGGTTGGTCGCCGCCTTGATGGCGGCGGTCTCGGCCATCAGCTCGTCGTCGATATGGGTGCGGCCGGCGGTATCGAGGATGAGCACGTCATAGCCGCCCAGCCGGCCCTCGTTCAGCGCCCGGCGGGCGATCTGCACGGGGGTTTCGCCGGCCACGATGGCAAGCGTCGCCACGCCGATCTGCTCGCCGAGCACGCGCAGCTGCTCCATGGCGGCGGGGCGGCGCGTATCGAGCGAGGCGAGCAGCACCTTCTTGTTCTGCCGCTCGGTCAGGCGCTTGGCGATCTTGGCGGTCGTCGTCGTCTTGCCCGAGCCCTGCAGGCCGACCATGAGGATCGGCACGGGCGGGGTGGCCGCCAGGTCGAGCGGCACGGCGGCATCGCCCAGCACCTGGACGAGCGCATCGTGGACGATCTTGACCACCTGCTGGCCCGGCGTCACCGAGCGCGTCACCTCGGCGCCGACGGCGCGCTCGCGCACCTGCTCGACGAAGGCCTTGACGACTTCGAGCGACACGTCGGCCTCGAGCAGGGCACGGCGCACCTCGCGCAATGCCGCGTCGACATCGGCGGCGCCGAGGGCGCCCCGGCCCTTGAGGCCGTCGAAGATCTTGCCAAGCCGGTCGCTGAGGCTCTCGAACATTCAGTATCCTTCCCGGTGCTGAAGCCGGGATGTGGGATCGCTCGGGCCAAACGGCAAACGCATCCCGGGGCGCATGGCGCTGCGGGATGTGTGCCTCGGGGATCTCTTTATACCTTTGCGGGTCCCCTTCGGCGGTCAGGTCGGGCCTGAGCGAAGTGGCGGCTCAATAGGCGCGATGGGCGGCCGAGTCAACAAAGGCCTCGGCCGGCGGGCGCGCCATGCCGCGCCGCCGCGGCCGTGCCGGTACTGGCAATTCGGTATCGCTTCCGCCATATAGGGCGCCAGCAAGCGGGTTCTTCCTCCCCCGAAAGGCCGTCCATGGCTGGCGTTCCCTATCTGAAGATGAACGGGCTCGGCAACGACTTCGTCGTCGTCGACGCGCGCGCCGACAGCCGCCGCTTTTCGACGGCCGCGGTGCGCGCCATCACCGACAGGGTGAAGGGCGTGGGGGCCGACCAGTTCATCGTCATGGAACGGCCGCGGGCCGCCGGCGCCGACGTCTTCATGCGCATCTACAATGCCGACGGCGGCGAGATCGACGCGTGCGGCAATGCCAGCCGCTGCGTCGCGGCGCTGGTCGCCGACGAACTCGGCCGGCAGGCGGTGCAGCTCGAGACCAATGCCGGGCTGCTGGCGGCCACCGTGGCGGGCGACACCGTCACCGTCGACATGGGCCGGCCGCGCTTCGACTGGGACCAGATCCCGCTCGCCGAGCCCTTCGCCGACACCACCGGCATCGAGCTGCAGATCGGGCCGATCGACGCGCCGGTGCTGCACACGCCCTCGGTCGTCAATGTCGGCAACCCGCATGCGGTGTTCTGGGTGGCCGATGTCGAGGCCTATGATCTCGGCCGCTTCGGGCCGCTGCTCGAGAATCACCCGATCTTTCCCGAACGCGCCAATATCTCGCTGGCCCAGGTGCTTTCGCCCGAGCGCATCAGGGTGCGGGTGTGGGAGCGCGGCGCCGGGCTGACGCGCGCCTGCGGCACGGCGGCCTGCGCGGTGGCGGTGGCGGCGGCGCGCAAGGGCCTTACGGCCCGCACCGTCACCATCGAGTTGCCCGGCGGGGCGCTCGCCATCGACTGGCGGACGAGCGACGACCACATCCTCATGAGCGGACCCTGGACGCGCGACGGCGAGGGCGTGCTCGTCGATGCCTGGCTCACGGCCGCATGAGCGTCGAGACCCTCACCTTCGGCTGCCGCCTCAACGCCTACGAATCCGAAGTGATGAAGGCCGAGGCCGAAAAGGCGGGCCTCAGCGGCGCGCTGATCGTCAATACCTGCGCGGTGACGGGCGAGGCGGTGCGGCAGGCCAAGCAGGCCATCCGCAAGGCGCGGCGCGAGGCGCCGGAGCGGCGCATCATCGTCACCGGCTGCGCGGCGCAGACCGAGGCGCGCGGCTTCGCCGAGATGGCCGAGGTCGATCTCGTCATCGGCAATGCCGACAAACTCAAGGCCAAATCCTACGAACCTATGGCCTTTGGCGTGAAGCTCAACGACAAGGTGCAGGTCAACGACATCATGAGTGTCCGCGAAACGGCGGGCCATCTGATCGAGGGCATGGACGGGCGCACGCGGGCGTTCGTGCAGGTGCAGAACGGGTGCGACCATCGCTGCACCTTCTGCATCATCCCCTATGGCCGCGGCCCGTCGCGCTCGGTGCCGATGGGCGCCGTGGTCGAGCAGATGAAAAAGCTCGTCGGCAATGGCTATCGCGAACTGGTGCTGACCGGCGTCGACATCACCAGCTATGGCGCCGACCTGCCGGGCCAGCCGAGCCTCGGCCGGCTGGTGCAGGCGATCCTGCGGCACATTCCCGATCTGCCGCGGCTGCGGATCTCGTCGATCGATTCGATCGAGGCCGACGCGGCCTTGTATGACGCCATAGCCTCCGACCGGCGGGTGATGCCGCACCTGCATCTCTCCCTGCAATCGGGGGACGACCTCATTCTCAAGCGCATGAAACGCCGGCACCTGCGCGCAGATACGCTGGCCTTCGTCGCGAGGGTCCGGGCGCTGCGCCCCGAGATCGTCTTCGGCGCCGACATCATCGCGGGCTTTCCCACGGAGACCGACGCCATGTTCGAGAATACGCTGAACATCGTGGCCGAGGCCGATCTCAGCTTCCTGCACGTCTTTGCCTATTCCGCCCGGCAGGGCACGCCCGCGGCGCGCATGCCGCAGGTGCCGGTGGCCGTGCGGCGGAGCCGCGCCGCGCGGCTGAGAGCCCTGGGAACGCAGCAATATACCAGGCTATGCGAGAGCCGGATCGGGGTCGCCGAAACCGTGCTGGTCGAAAAGGACGGCCTCGGGCGCACCGAGCAGTTCGTGCCCATCGTCGTCGCCGGGCGGGAGGCGGGCGAGCTGGTTTCGGTGCGCGTCACCGGCCGCAGCGCCACCGGGCTGGTCGGCGAGCCGGCACGGACGGCCGCCTGATGGCCAACAAGCCCAGCCTCATCGGCCGCCTGTTCGGCAAGCCCTCGCCCGCCGCCCCGGCGCCGGACAGCCCCGGGCCGCCCGAAACGCTGCCGCCGGCCGCGGCGCCCGAGGCCGGCGGCTGGCTGCAGCGGCTGGCAGGCGGGCTGAAGCGCTCCTCGGACCAGCTCACCGGCGGCATCGCGGCGGTCTTCACCAAGAAAAAGCTCGACCAGGCCATGCTGGACGAGCTCGAGGACGTGCTGATCCAGGCCGATTTCGGCATCGACACGGCCGCCAACGTCACCGAGGCGCTGCGGCGCGACCGGTTCGATCGCGCCATCGCCCCCGACGAGGTGCGCGCCGTGCTGGCCGCCGAGGTCGAGGCGGCGCTCGCCCCGGTGGCGCGCCCGCTGGCCATCGATGCGGGGGCAAAGCCCTTCGTCATCCTCATGGTGGGGGTCAACGGCTCGGGCAAGACGACGACCATCGGCAAGCTCGCGAGCCTCTACAAGGCGGCGGGCAAGTCGGTGATGCTGGCGGCGGGCGACACGTTCCGCGCCGCCGCCATCGAGCAGCTGCAGGTCTGGGGGCAGCGCACCGGCGCGCCCGTCGTCGCCCGCGCCGCGGGCTCGGACGCCTCGGGGCTCGCCTTCGACGCGATGACCGAGGCCCGCGAGGCGGGCGCCGACATGCTGCTCATCGACACGGCCGGGCGGCTGCAGAATCGCGACGAACTGATGAGCGAGCTTGAAAAGATCATCCGCGTGATCAAGAAGGTGGACCCCACCGCGCCGCATGCGACGCTTTTGACGCTGGATGCCACGACGGGCCAGAATGCGCTCAACCAGGTCGAGATCTTCGGCAAGCGGGCCGGGGTGACGGGGCTGGTGATGACCAAGCTCGACGGGACCGCGCGCGGCGGCATCCTCGTCGCCATCGCCCGCAAATACGGCCTGCCGGTGCATTTCATCGGCGTCGGCGAGGGCGTTGACAATCTCGAACCCTTCGCGGCCGCCGATTTCGCCCGCGCCATCGTTGGAGGAGCCTGATGGCCGACACGCAGGACGACATCCACTGGGACGAACTGAGGCCCCAGCTCATCAAGATGGCGCTCGAGGTCGGCCCGCTCGTGGTGTTCTTCATCGTCAACGCGCGCGCCGACATCTTCGTGGGCACGGCCTGGTTCATGGGCGCCATGGCGCTGTCGCTGGCGCTGAGCTGGTTCCTTCTGCGCCGCATCGCGGTGATGCCGCTGGTGACGGGCGTGCTGGTGCTGGTGTTCGGCGCGCTGACGCTCTATTTCCACGACGACACGTTCATCAAGCTCAAGCCCACCATCATCAATGCGATGTTCGGCACGGTGCTGCTGGGCGGGCTGGTCTTCGGCCACTCGCTGCTGCGCTACGTGTTCGGCGACGTGTACAAGCTCAAGCCGCGCGGCTGGACCATCCTGACGCTGCGCTGGGGGCTGTTCTTCTTCTTTCTCGCGGTGGTCAACGAGGTGGTGTGGCGCACCCAGAGCACCGATTTCTGGGTGGCCTTCAAGGTCTGGGCCAACATGCCGCTGACGGTGATCTTCGCCGCCTCGCAGCTGCCGGTGCTCAACCGCTATGCCGAGGCGCGCATCAAGCCGATCGAGGCGGTGACCCCGATCGACCCGCTGCCCTGACGCGGGGCGTCAGTGCGGGCGCTTGATCAGCGCGTCGCTGTCGACATTGAGCACGACCCGGTCGGCGCCGGCGCTTTCGATCTGGCTGGGCAGCACGTAGCGGTCGGCGGCGAACAGGCCATCGGCGTCGAGCCTTATATAGCCCTCGCGCAACAGCCGGTCGCGCAGCGCCTCGGGCAGTTCCTCGCCGCGGAAGGCCTCGGCGACGGTGTCGAGCAGCGTGTCGGGCCGCCGGTCGGTGCCGTCGATATCGGCCGGTACGACGTCCGGATCGCCGGCGTTCTCGGGGAATTTCAGATCATCGATCCTGCCGATATGAACGTTCTTGTTGTCGTAGACGTCCATGCCGATGCGGATCTCGTTGGGAAGCGTGTCCATGTGCGGTCCTCCTTGGTGGGCCGAGGAGGCAACGGCCGAGGTCAGCCCGGCGTTCCCGCGCGCGCCCGCTCGATGGCGGGGATCAGCTCGCCGGCGAGGTCGGCGGGGGCGAGCGGGCCGACATGCTTGAAGCGGATGACGCCCTGCGCGTCGACGACGAAGGTCTCGGGCACGCCGTAGATGCCCCAGTCGATCGAGATGCGCCCGTTGGCGTCGGCGCCGACCGCGTCATAGGGGTTGCCGAGCTCGGCGAGAAAGGCGCGGGCGTTCTCGGGCGCGTCCTTCTGGTTCATGCCGAACAGCCGCACGCCGGTCTGCCGGCGCAGCGCGCTCAGCACCGGATGCTCGTCGCGGCAGGGGATGCACCAGCTCGCAAAGACGTTGACCACCGTCACCTCGCCGGCGAGATCGGCGGTGGCGAAGCCGGGCACGCCCAGCCCCTCGACGGCCGGCAGCGTGAAGTCGGGCGCCGGCTTGTCGATCAGCACCGAGCGGATCAGCGCCGGATCGCGCTCGAGGCTGGTCGCAAAGATCGCCACCAGCCCGGCGAGGACGACGAGCGGCACAAGCGCGAGAGCAAGGCGCAGCGGGCGCGTCACGGCGTGGGGGGATCCGAGCGGCGGCGGGCGCCGCCCGCCTCGAGCGCGGCGAGGCGGGCCCGGACGCGCCGCGCCTGCCAGACGAGCCAGCCGACCAGCACGACAACGGTGACGGCGACGCCCAGATAGGCGGCGAGGATGAAGTCCGCATGCGGGCCGAGATCGATCATGAGGACGCCGTGCCCCCCGCTGCGGCCGCCTGCCGGCTCAGCGTCTCGGCGCGGCGCCGGAGGATCTCGGTGCGCATGGCGGCGAGCTGCAGCGTCGCGAACAGCAGGGTGAAGGCCACGAGCATCACCAGCAGCGGCGTCAGGATGGCGGGCGGCATGCGCGGGCCGCCCTCGACGAAGACGCTGGCGGGCTGGTGCAGGGTGTTCCACCAATCGACCGAAAAGCGGATGACGGGGATGTCGAGCGCCCCCACCAGCGTCACCACGGCGACGATGCGGGCGGCGCGCAGCTGGTCGTCGAACGCGCGCCACAGCGCGATGATGCCGAGATAGATGAAGAGCAGGATGAGGGTCGAGGTCATGCGCCCGTCCCACTCCCAGAAGGTGCCCCAGGTCGGCCGGCCCCAGAGCGAGCCGGTATAGAGCGCCAGCGCGGTGAAGGCGGCGCCGAGCGGGGCGGCGGCCTTGGCCGCGACATCGGCGAGCGGATGGCGCCAGACGAGCGAGCCCAGCGCCGCCGCGACCATGACGCCGTAGACGAGCTGGCTGAGCCAGGCATTGGGGACGTGCACATACATGATGCGCACGGTCTCGCCCATCTGGTAGTCGGCCGGCGATTCGATGAAGGCGAACCACAGGCCGGCCGCCAGCGCGACGGCGGTCAGCAGCGCCAGTGGCAGCATCAGCGGCCCGCTCCAGCCCATGAAGACGCCCGGATGGGCGAGGCGCGCGAACCAGTTCGGCTTTCGGACGGCGGTGTCGGGTGTCATGGGTGCGGCCTGTCCGGGGACGGGGAATAGCCCGGTCTTTTAATCCTCACTTAGCCTGAGCGCGAGGGCTGCGGCAAACGGGCAAAACGCCACGCAAACAAGGCTCAGGGCACACAGGAACAACAGCGCGGCGTGGCTCCCCTCCGGCGCGGCCGTCACCGCGACGCCGAAAATCAGCACCGGCAGGGCCAGCGGCAGGACGAGGACGGGCGCCAGCAGCCCGCCGCGCTTCAGCGACACCGTCGCCGCCGCCCCGATTACCCCGAAGGCGCTGAGGGCGGGGGTGCCGGCGAGAAGGGCCAGCACGGTGCGGCCCCAGGTGGGCTGGTCCATGGCGAGCAGCACGGCGAGCAGCGGGCTCGCGGCGACGAGCGGCAGCGCCGTCAGCAGCCAATGGGCGGCGAGCTTGGCGGCGACCACCGCCTCGAGCGGCAGCGCGGCGTGGCGGAAGACCAGCAGCGCGCCGTCGTCGGCGTCGGCGCGGAACAGCCTGTCGAGCCCGAGCAGCATGGCGAGAAAGGCGGCGATCCAGACGATGCCGGGGGCGAGCCGGGCCAGCAGCGCCCTGTCGGGGCCGATGGCGAAGGGGACGACGGCGCCGACCATGACGAAGAACAGCACCAGCGTCAGCGCGTCGCCGCCCAGCCGTGCGGCAAGGCGCAATTCGCGCCCGAGAATGGCGAGAAAGGCCGTCATGGCGGGGTCCCGAGCCAGATGGTGCGCGTCGGCGCGCCGGGCGGCGCGGCGATGGCGTCGTGGGTGGCGGCGACGACGGCGCCGCCGGTCGCCAGCCGCCGGGCGACGAGACGGGCCAGCAGCGCGTCGCCCGCCGCATCCAGCGCGGCGGTCGGCTCGTCCAGCAGCCAGAGCGGCCGGTCGCTGACGACGAGGCGCGCCAGGGCGAGCCGGCGGGTCTGGCCGGCGCTCAGATGGCCCGCCTCGATGGCGCCCAGCCCGCCCAGCCCCACGGTCTCGAGCGCCGCCTCGGGGGTGCTGCCCGTCGGCCCGTTGAGGGCGCGCCAGAAGCGCAGGTTTTCGGCGAGGGTCAGGCGCGCCTTGACCCCGGCGGCATGGCCGACGAGGTGCGGCAGCAGGCCGTCGGCGACGACGACGCGGCCCGTTTCGGGGCGCAACAGGCCGGCCAGCGTCAGCAGCAGGCTCGACTTGCCGGCGCCGTTGGGGCCGCGCAGCAGCACCAGCTCGCCGGGCGCGAGCGCCAGCGAGACGGCGGCGAACAGCTGGCGGCCGCCGCGCGACAGGGCAAGGTTCTCGGCGGCGAGCAGCGGGGGCGGCGCGATCATGGCTGATGCCTATTCAACCTTCGGCGAGACTGGCAAGCGCCAAGTTGATTGACTATAAGGCCCCGAAGTCTGGACTCATTCCAGACTGGCGTCCGGTCCCGGCTTGCCCAGGCACGCGTCGGAACCGCCCTCGCTGCCTTCAACCCCTTCGAAAAGGCGGACCCGTGACCCAATCGCTCGACAGCTTCAAGTCCAAGACAACTCTGACGGTCGGGGACAAGACCTACACCTATTTCTCTCTGCCCCTGGCCGAGAAGAACGGGCTGCCCGGGATCTCGAAGCTGCCGCACGCCATGAAGGTGGTGCTCGAGAACCTGCTGCGCTTCGAGGACGGCGTCACCGTGACCAAGGCCGACATCATGGCCATCGCGCAATGGCTCGACGCGCGCGTGTCGGACCACGAGATCGCCTACCGGCCGGCGCGCGTGCTGATGCAGGATTTCACCGGCGTGCCCGCCGTCGTCGACCTCGCCGCCATGCGCGACGCCACCGCGGCGCTCGGCGCCGATCCGCAGAAGATCAACCCGCTGGTGCCGGTCGATCTCGTCATCGACCATTCGGTGATGGTCGACAGCTTCGGCACGGCCTTCAGCTTCCAGCGCAATGTCGATCTCGAATATCAGCGCAATGGCGAGCGCTACGAGTTCCTGCGCTGGGGCCAGAAGGCGTTCGACAATTTCCGCGTGGTGCCGCCGGGCACCGGCATCTGCCACCAGGTCAACCTCGAATATCTCGCCCAGACGGTGTGGACGCGCGAGGACGCCGAGACGGGCGAGACCATCGCCTATCCGGACACGCTTGTCGGCACCGATTCGCACACGACGATGGTCAACGGGCTCAGCGTCCTCGGCTGGGGCGTCGGCGGCATCGAGGCCGAGGCGGCGATGCTCGGCCAGCCCATCACCATGCTCATACCCGAGGTCGTCGGCTTCAAGATGACGGGGCGGATCAACGAGGGCATCACCGCCACCGACCTCGTGCTCACCGTCACCGAGATGCTGCGCAAGAAGGGCGTCGTCGGCAAGTTCGTCGAGTTCTACGGGCCGGGCCTCGACTATCTCAGCCTCGAGGACCAGGCGACGATCGGCAACATGGCGCCCGAATACGGCGCGACCTGCGGCTTCTTTCCGGTCGATGCCGATACGCTCAACTATCTCGAGACGTCGGGGCGCGACGCGGCGCGCGTGGCGCTGGTCCGCGCCTATTGCGAGGCGCAGGGCATGTTCCGCACGGCCGAGGCGCCCGAGCCCGTCTTCACCGACACGCTCGAGCTCGACCTGTCGAGCGTCGTGCCCTCGCTGGCCGGGCCCAAGCGCCCGCAGGACCGCGTCTCGCTCGACGAGGCGGCGCCGCGTTTCCTCGAGGCGCTCAAGGATCTTGCCGGCGGCCGCAAGGACCGCACCAAGATTCCGGAATCGGTGGGCGAGAGCCGCTTCGTCGACGAAGGCGCGACGGGCGTGGACGACATTCCCGAGGAGGCCGTGTTCCCGGTCAAGGGCGAGAGCTTCAGGCTCGACGACGGCCATGTCGTCATCGCGGCCATCACCTCGTGCACCAACACCTCCAACCCCTCGGTGCTCGTCGCCGCCGGGCTGGTGGCGCGCAAGGCGCGGGCGCTGGGGCTCACGGCCAAGCCCTGGGTCAAGACCTCGCTGGCGCCGGGCTCGCAGGTGGTCACCGACTATCTCACCGCCTCGGGCCTGCAGGCCGATCTCGACGCGCTCGGCTTCAATCTCGTCGGCTATGGCTGCACCACCTGCATCGGCAATTCGGGGCCGCTGCCCGAGGCCATCTCGGAATGCATCAACGCCAACGACCTCGTCGCCGCCTCGGTGCTGTCGGGCAACCGCAATTTCGAGGGCCGCGTGAACCCGGACGTGCGGGCCAACTATCTCGCCTCGCCGCCGCTGGTCGTCGCCTATGCCATCGCCGGCTCGCTCAAGGTCAACGTCGCCACCGACCCCATCGGCACCGCCAGCGACGGCACGCCGGTCTACCTGCGCGACATCTGGCCGACGAACAAGGAAATCTCCGACATCGTGCGCAAGGTCATCACCCCGCAGATGTTCCAGAGCCGCTATTCCGACGTGTTCAAGGGCGACGAGAACTGGCAGGCGATCGCCGTCGACGGCGGCGAAACCTACAAGTGGAACAGCGCTTCGACCTATGTGCAGAACCCGCCCTATTTCGAGGGGCTGCGGCTGACGCCCGAGCCGATCACCGACGTGCGGGAGGCGCGCATCCTCGGGCTCTTCCTCGATTCGATCACCACCGACCACATCTCGCCCGCCGGCTCGTTCTAGCCGAGCTCGCCGGCCGGCCAGTACCTCGTCGAGCGCCAGGTGGCGCCGCGCGACTTCAACTCCTACGGCTCGCGGCGCGGCAATCACGAGGTGATGATGCGCGGCACCTTCGCCAATATCCGCATCAAGAACCAGATGGTGCCGGGCGTAGAAGGCGGTTACACGACCGGGCCGAACGGCGAGCAGATGTCGATCTACGACGCCGCCATGGCGTATCAGCAGGCCGACACGCCGCTCGTTCTCTTCGCGGGCAAGGAATACGGCACCGGCTCGTCGCGCGACTGGGCGGCCAAGGGGACGCGCCTGCTGGGCGTGCGCGCCGTCATCGCGCAGAGCTTCGAGCGCATCCACCGCTCCAACCTGATCGGCATGGGCGTGCTGCCGCTGCAGTTCGCCGAGGGCGAGAGCTGGCAGTCGCTCGGCCTCACCGGGACCGAAACGGTCAGCATCGAGGGGCTCGAGGCGCTGACGCCGCGCTCGTCGGTGACGATGCGCATCGCCTTTGCCGACGGGCGCACCGCCGAAGCCGTCACGCGCTGCCGCATCGATACGATCAACGAGCTGGATTATTACCGCCATGGCGGCATTCTCCACTATGTGCTGCGCAATCTCGTCGCGGCGTGAGCCCGGCGCGTGCGGGCGGCGATGATCGCGCCGCCCACACATCAAATTGACTCGCCCTTCACCGAACGCTTGCCTAAAAAGGGCGGCATGCGATCGAAACCACTCGTCTATGCGGCCGCCGCGGCCCTGTTCGTCGCCGCGCCGGCCGTCGGGGCGGAAATCCGCGCCAATCCCAAGGCGGTGGTCGAGCTGTTCACCTCGCAGGGATGCTCGTCCTGCCCCAAGGCCGACGCCATGTTCGCCGAGCTGGGCGAGAGGGGCGATCTCATCGCCCTCGCCTGGCATGTCGACTACTGGGACTATATCGGCTGGCCCGACACCTTCGGCGCCAAGGCCAATTCCGACCGCCAGCGCGCCTATGCGCAAAGCCTGGGCTCCTCGCGCATCTATACGCCGCAGGTCGTCGTCAACGGCAGCAAGGGGGTGGTGGGTTCACGCGACGGCGAGGTGAGCGGCGCCATCGCGGCGGCCCGGCTCGAGCTGCCGGTGGGGCTGCGGCTGGGCGGGCAGATGCTCGAGGTCAGCATCGCGCCGCGGGCGGGCGGCGCCGAGGCGATCGTCTGGCTGGTGACGTTCCGCGACCATTCGAGCGTCCAGATCGAGCGCGGCGAGAATGCCGGCAAGACCGTGGACTACACCCAGATCGTCACCGGCAAGCAGATGCTGGGCATGTGGGACGCAGCGGCCGGCACGCATCTGAAGCTGCCGCTCGCCGAACTCACGGCCGACGGCAGCAACGGCGCGGTGATCCTCGTCCAGTCGGACATGAACGGCCTGCCCGGGCCGATCCTCGGGGCGGCGAGCGTGCAGCTCTAGCGCCGGAAACAGGACTCCCGCCACGAGGGGCGGGAGCTTGACTGACTGTGCATGGAGTAGGTGCGAACGGCGCCGGGCATCATGGTTTGGGGGCTCGGTCAGCCCGGCGCCGCTCGCTGGAGGCAATGGTGCATCTATGCCGGCCCAATCGGGCCGAAGCGGGGACATATTGTGGCGGCTTTGGGGAATATTTCCTGCCGCCCCGCGGCCGCCGCGGCGAAACGCTTGCGCGGCGCGGCGTTTGACACCATCATGACGGTCTCGTCACGAGGACCTGCCGATTGTCCGAGGCCGACCCCGAGCCGCAAGGCGCCGCGCTCGTCACGTTCCTTTCCCCCGCCGGTGCGCCGTCGCCCCGCCCCAAGCCCTATGTCGGCTTCGATCGGCGCGAGCTCAACGCGATCCTCAGCCTCTACGGCCGCAAGGTCGTGGCCGGCGAATGGCGCGACTACGCCATGGATTTCCTCAAGGACCGGGCGCTGTTCTCGATCTACAGGCGCAGCTCCGAGCGGCCCCTCTACGTCATCGAAAAAAATCCCAGGCTCAGGGCGCGGCAGGGCCAGTACCTGGTGACCGGCCAGGACGGCCGGGTGCTGCGGCGCGGCCACGAGCTGGACAAGGTGCTGCGCGTGCTCGAGCTGGCGCTGGTCAGGTGATCACCGTCCGCCCGGCGCGGCCGGCAGACGCCGCGGCGATGAGCCGTGTGCTCGTCGCCTCCATCCGCACGCTGTGCGTCGCCGATCATGGCAACGATCCCGAGGTGCTGGCGGCCTGGCTCGCCAACAAGACGGAGCAGGGCGTCGCCGCCTGGTTCGCAACGCCGACCACCCGCCTGCTGGTGGCCGAGCGGCAGGGCGCGATCGCCGCGGTGGGCGGCGTCAATGCGGCGCGCGAGATACTCCTCAATTACGTGGCGCCGGCGCATCGCTTCGCGGGGGTGAGCACGGCGCTGCTGGCCGCCATGGAGGCGGCGCTGGGGCCGGGCGACGCGCGGCTCAGCAGCACGCAGACCGCGTACCGCTTCTATCTCGCCGCCGGCTGGGCCGATGCCGGCGCGCGACAGCCCGGCCGGTTCATCGCGGCCTGGCCGATGCGCAAGACGCTGCCCGGCTGAGCGGCGTCAGGCGGATCTCTTGCGCGCCTCGCGCGCCAGCACCTCGTGCAAGACCCTAGAGCGCCCGCTGCATGTGGACGATGTCGAGCCAGCGGTCGAATTTGTAGCCCAGCGCCGCGTAGCGGCCGACGAGGCGGAAGCCATGCTTTTCGTGGAGGCGGATGGAGTTGGCGCGCTCGGCGGTGATCACCGCCAGCATCTGGCGCAGCCCGGCTTGTCCGGCCGCGGCGATGAGGCGGTCGAGCAGCCGGCCGCCGAGGCCCCGGCCGACCGCGTCGGGGGCCAGGTAGATCGAATCCTCGCAGGTGAAGCGGTAGGCGGCGCGCGGCCTGTAGGTCGAGGCGTAGGCATAGCCGATGACGGCGCCGTCGCGCTCGGCGACGAGCAGCGGATGGCCCTGCCGGACAACGGCGTCGAGGCGGGCCGCCATCTCCGCCGTGCCGGGCGGCTCGGTCTCGAAGGTGACGACCGTCTCGCGCACGTAATGGGCGTAGATGCGAGTGATCGCCGGCACGTCGGGGGGCGAGAAGGCGCGGATGAGGGGCTCGGACATCGGGGGCTCGGCAAAGGGAAGGGGCCGCGATCCGTTTTAGATCGCGGCCCCTTCGAAGCCAATCGGCGCTGTGCCCCGAATATTCGCCGTCGCGTTTCCGAGCCGGAAACGTCTGCGAGCCTTCCTCGAGGCGCTCCGGTCAGTTGCGCTGCTGGCCGAACAGACGGAGCAGCATCAGGAACAGGTTGAGGAAGTCGAGATAGAGGCTCAGCGCGCCCATCACGGCGCCCTTGGCGAGCACGTCGGCGCCGAAGCCGACATCGTAGCTCTCCTTGATCTTCTGGGTGTCCCAGGCGGTCAGCCCGAGGAAGATCACGACGCCGATGAGCGAGATGGCGAAGCCGAGCGCGCCCGAGGGCCAGATCAGGTTGACGATCGAGGCGATGATCAGGCCGAACAGGCCCATGATCAGGAACGAGCCGATCGAGGTGAGGTCGCGCTTGGTCGTATAGCCGTAAAGGCTCATGCCGCCGAACATCGCCGCGGCGATGAAGAACACCTTGGCGATGGAGCCGCCGGTATAGACGGCGAAGATCGAGGCGAGCGACAGACCCATCACGGCCGCGAAGGCCCAGAACAGGATCTGCGTCACCGGCACGGACAGCTTGTTGATGCCGAAGCTCAGCACCAGAACGAAGGCGAGCGGGGCGAGCATCACAACCCACTGCAGCGGCGAGCCGTAGAGCACATTGCCCAGCGCCGTGACGCCGACGATGCGCCCGGCCTCCTCGACGAAGCTCAGCGTGTAGGTGAAATAGGCGATGAGGCCCGTCAACACGAGGCCGAAGCCCATGTAGTTGTAGACCTTCAGCATGTAGGCGCGAAGGCCCTCATCGATCGCCAGGCCGGCATCGGCCCGGGCGGCGACTGTCGGACGGTCGAATTCAGCCATAGCAATCCCCTTTGGGTGGACATGAGGCCCGATGGCGGACCTTTGCGGGCGAATATGGAGGGCTGGGCCCGTCAATACAAGGCCCGCATTGCAAGCTCACCAAACTGTAATGGATGGGGCACCAACGGGTTAGCGACGATCCCTGCACCCTTGTCATGAACTTGCGACCGCGGCGCCCTATGCTAGGCTCGACGGGTGCCGATTCACCCGAATCGCGGGGTGCAGGAGACGCTCGTTGCCAAGGCTCTTTACCGGCCTCGAAGTCCCCTACGACGTGCAGCTCGCCCTGTCGCTGAAGCGCGGGGGCCTTGCCGGGGCGCGCTGGATCGATCCCGAGAACTACCACATAACGCTGCGCTTCATCGGCGACGTCGACAATCCGCTGGCCGACGAGGTGAGCCTCGAGCTCGACCGGCTGACGCAGGCCGAGAGCTTTCGCATCCGGCTGTCGCAGCTCGGCAGCTTCGGCGGCGACAAGCCGCGGGCGCTCTATGCCGGGGTCGAGAACAACGCGGCGCTGCAGCGCCTGCAGGCGAGCCACGAGCGGGCGCTGCGCCGGCTCGGCATCGCGGCGGAGGCGCGCCGATTCGTGCCGCATGTGTCGCTGGCGCGGCTGCGCGGGGTGTCGGCCATGGAGGTGGCGGACTTCATCCACCAGGCCGGCCATTTCGTGCCGCTCGCGTTCGAGGTGCGCCGTTTCGCGCTGTTTTCGTCCAAGGCGTCGGTGGGCGGCGGGCCCTATCTGGTCGAACAAATCTATCCGCTGGCGGCCTGATCGGCATTCCGTCAACCGCCTGTTAACCCTCGCGGGGCGACACAAAACCTCGCGAATCCAGCGTCAAATTGCCGACAAGATTGCCGATGATCCTGTCTTTCATGCAATCGGCGCCCGGGCCTTGAGGGCTTGGTAACCATAGCGTGTCAGCCTGAGGCCAGTGATCGTCGGGCTGCTTCTTGTTCAGGGGTTTCGGAACATGACATCGATGCGGCGCCGGATGCTTTCCGGCTGGATGGCGACTGTTCTCGTCGGGGCGCTGGCGGCGCCCGCCATGGCCCAGTCCGCGCCGACTGATCTCGGGACCTTCAACGCCTGGACCGCCTGGAAGGGCGCCGACGAGAACGGGGCGATCTGCTACATCTCGGCCGCGCCCGAGGACAGCCAGCCCAAGGAGGTCGGCGGCCGGCCGATCAACCGCGATCCGCCGCATTTCCTCATCATCCACCGCGACCGGGCACCGGCCATCAATGCCGACGGCTCGCTCGCCAAGGACGCCAACGGCCAGACGGTGTTCCGCAAGGTGCGCAACGAGGTGCAGACGCTCGTCGGCTATCCGATGCAGCCGACGAGCGACAGCTTCTTCCACAGCGCCGTGGTCGACGGCAAATCGTACCCGATGAAGTCGATCCCCGACGATCCGTCGACGCCGATCGTCGACAGCGAGGCGGCCTGGCTCGCCTCGATGGACGACGAGGCCGGCTTCGTCGCGGCGCTCAAGGCGGGGGCGCGGCTCGTCGTCCGCGGCACCTCGGCGCGCGGCACCCAGACCACCGACACCTATTCGCTTTCGGGCGCGACCAAGGCGATGGAAGCCATCGACAAGGCATGTCCGTAAGGGCGCTCGCGGCCGCCGTCCTGCTCGTCGGCGGGACGGGCGCCGCGGCGGCGCAGTCGGTCCAGGCGCTGGGCGAGTTCCGCGACTGGGCGGCCTATTCGGCGGCCGAGGGGGCGGGGCGTGTATGCTTCGCCATGAGCAAGCCGACCAGCGTCAGCCCCCAGGTCGACGGCTACACCCAGGCCTATCTCTATCTCACCAATCGGCCGGCCGAGGGCGTCACCAACGAGCTCAACCTCGTCGCCGGCTTCGAGTTCGCGCCCGACCAGCCGGCGCGGGTCAGCGTCGGCAGCGCCAGCTTCGAGCTGTTCACCCAGAAGGACGCCGCCTGGCTGCTCGACGCCGCGCAGAGCGAGACCCTGGCCGCCGCCATCCGCGCCGGCGCCACCCTCGCCATCGAGGGGACGAGCGACAAGGGCCTGCTGGTCACCGAGACCTTTTCGCTGTCGGGCGCCACCGCGGCGAGCCGCGCCATCGGCGGCTGCTGAAGACCCGTCGCATCGCTCCCTTGCGGGGCGCGACTTTGCAGGGCGGGCCGCGCTATGATATCTGGCGCTGCCTGACCCGGACCATCCCATGAGCATCGCCCTCGATTTCGACCATGCGACCCATACGGCGCGCGCCGCCGCGCCGCGCCGGCGCTCGCTCGTCCGGCTGAGCAAGCCCGACTTGCGCGCGGCGCTGGCCGATATAGGGCTCGAGGCACGCGAGGCGAAGCTGCGCGCCGCCCAGCTGTGGAACTGGATCTATGTCAACGGCGTCACCGATTTCGCGCGGATGACGAATATCCAGAAGGGCGTGCGCCAGGCGCTGGGCGAGGCCTTCCTGCTCGACCGGCCCGAGATCGTGTCCGAGCAGGTGTCGGTCGACGGCACGCGCAAATGGCTGTTCCGCTTCCGCGATCCGCAGCGTCCGGCCCTGCCGCCGGTCGAGATCGAGACCGTCTACATCCCGGAGGCCGATCGCGGCACGCTGTGCGTCTCCTCGCAGGTGGGCTGCACCCTCACCTGCTCGTTCTGCCACACCGGCACGCAGACGCTGGTGCGCAATCTCACGGCGGGCGAGATCCTCGGCCAGGTGCTGATGGCGCGCGAGCGGCTGGGCGATTTCCCCGGCGGCAGCCGCCCCGCCGATGGCGGGCTGGTGCCGGGCGGCGAGAGCCGGGCCATCACCAATGTCGTGATGATGGGCATGGGCGAGCCGCTCTACAACTACGACAATGTCCGCCAGGCGCTCACCATCGCCTCGGCCGAGGACGGCCTGTCGCTGTCGAAGCGCCGCATCACGCTGTCGACCTCGGGCGTGGTGCCGCAGATCGAACCGGCGGGCCGCGAGATTGGGGTGATGCTCGCCATCTCGCTGCATGCCGTGCGCGACGATCTGCGCGACATGCTGGTGCCGATCAACAAGAAGTGGCCGATCAAGGAGCTGTTGCAGGCGGTGCGCGCCTATCCGGGGCTCTCCAATGCACGGCGCGTCACCTTCGAATATGTGATGCTGCGCGACATCAACGATTCCGATGCCGACGCGCGCGAGCTGGTGCGGCTGCTCGCCGGCATCCCCGCCAAGATCAACCTCATCCCGTTCAATCCCTGGCCGGGCAGCAACTATGCCTGCTCGAGCTCCGAGCGGATCGAGAAGTTCGCCGACATCGTCAACCGTGCCGGCTATGCCTCGCCGGTGCGCACGCCGCGCGGGCGCGACATCTTCGCGGCCTGCGGGCAGCTCAAATCGGAGACCGAGCGGCTCAGCAAGGCCGACCGGGACGCGCTCGAGCGTGCCTGAGCTGTCGACGATCGGCTTCGATGCCGACGACACGCTGTGGCACCACGAACGCTATTTCGTCGCCGCCAAGGCGCGCTTCGTCGAGCTGCTGGCGGCGCATGCCGACGCGGCCGTCGCCGAGCGTGTGCTGCACGATACCGAGATCGCCAATGTCGCCCAGTACGGCTTCGGCATCAAAAGCTTCACCCTGTCGATGGTCGAGGCCGCCGTGGCGCTGAGCGCGGGCAGCGTGCCGGCCGCCATCATCAGCGAGATCATCACGCTCGGCCGCGAGATGCTCGTCCACCCGGTCGATCCGTTCCCCGGCGTGCACGAGACGCTGGCGGCACTGCAACCCACCCACACGCTGCTCGTCGTCACCCGCGGCGACCTCGTCGACCAGGAGCGCAAGCTCGCCGCCTCGGGCCTCATGGCCTATTTCGACGAGATCGAGATCGTCTCGGACAAGACGCAGCCGGTCTATGAGCGTATCTTCGCGCGCCATGGCGACGGCGCGGAGCGGGCGATGATGATCGGCAATTCGATGCGCGCCGACGTGGTGCCGGCGCTGGCGGCGGGGGCGTGGGCCGTGCATGTGCCGTCCGAGCATGTGTGGACGCTCGACCTGCACGACGATCCGGCCGACGCCCCGCGCTTCCGCCGGCTGGCGGAGCTCAGGGCGCTGCTGCCCCTCATCGCCGAGATCGGCTGATGGCCGCGGCGCTGCGCCGGCTGGAGCCCGGCGACGAGAGCCTGTTCGACGCCGTCGCGCCCGAGGTCTTCGATGCGCCGATCGACGCCGCCTGGCTCGGCGCCTATCTGCGGACGCCCGGCCACATGATGGTCGTGGCGCTGCTGGACGGCCAGATCGTCGGCCAGTGCGCCGGCGTCATCCACCACCATCCCGACAAGCCGGACGAGCTCTATGTCGACGAGGTCGGCACCGCCACGACGCATCTGCGCCGCGGCATCGCGCGCCGGATGCTGGCCGAGCTGTTCGCCTGGGCGCGCGAGCGCGGCTGCACCGAGGCCTGGCTCGGCACCGAATCCGACAACGGCCCGGCGCTGGCGCTCTATCGCGGCCTGACGCCGGTCGAGGACGAGGCCATCCGCTACTTCCTGTTCAAGCTCTAGGTTCCTCAGGCTTCGCCGCTCAGCCATTCGAGGCGGTGGCTGGCGCGGCCGGGAGCCAGCGCCGCGGCGAGCGCGGGCAGGATGATGCGCAGCTCGGCCTCGAGCACATAGGGCGGGTTCACGAGGATGAGGCCGCTGCCATAGAGCCGGCCCGGCATCGGGGTGTCGACGAGCAGCTCGGCGCGCAGCAGTCTCGCAATGCCGGTCGCCTTCAGCGCGGCGACGAAGCCGTTGACCTCGCGCGGCGCCTTGAGCGGATACCACAGTGCAAAGAGCCCCGTCGCCCATTTGCGGTGGGCGCCGGCGAGCCCGCCGACGAGGCGCTCCCACTCGCCCGGCAGCTCGAAGGGCGGATCGACCAGCACCAGCCCGCGGCGCTCCTTGGGCGGCACATGGGCGTTGAGGGCCAGCCAGCCGTCGAGCTCGGTGACGCGGGCCTGGACGTCCCCGGCGAACAGCGCCGCGAGGCTCCTCGCATCGGCCGGATGCAGCTCGAGGGCCGAGAGCCGGTCCTGCGGGCGCAGCAGCCGGCGGACGAGCAGCGGCGAGCCGGGATAGCGCGCGAGGGTGCCGTCGGGATTCTCGGCGGCGACGACGTCGAGATAGGGCGCCAGCAGGGCCGTGGCGCGGGCCGGCAGGGCGGCGGCGCGCAGCCGGCCGATGCCGGCCTGCCATTCGGGCGAGCGGCGGGCCTCGTCGCCGGTCAGCGAATAGCGGCCGCGGCCCGCATGGGTGTCGATGACGCGGAAGGCGGCGGGCTTGCGCTTCAGATAGTCGACGAGCCGCGCCAGTACGGCGTGCTTCATCACGTCGGCGAAATTGCCCGCATGGAAGGCGTGGCGGTAGTTCATGGCGGCGCTTCAGTCGGCATGGGGATCTCGCAGGGCCGGCAGGCCGGCGGTGGCGACGAGGCCGACAAGGATCACGCCGGCGGCGGCGAATGTCGTCAGCCGCGCCGCCGCGCTCATCGCCTCGCGGGCGGCGGCCACCAGCGCGTCGCCGCCGGGCAGGCCAGCGAGCGCCGGAATGGCGACGCCGGCCGAGGCGCGCACGAGGTCATGGGCGAGGGCGCGCACGGTCTCGGGCACCTCGGCGAGGCCGGCCAGGCGATCGGCGAAGGCGGCGCCGAGGCTGGTGACGAGGAGCGTGCCGAGCAGCGCGATGCCGAGGGCCGAGCCGAGCTGGCGTACTGTGCTCTGCAGGCCCGAGGCCTCGCCGCTCTGGCGCAGCGGCACTTCGGCGAGGATGACGCTGGTGAGCTGCGCCGTGGCGAAGCCGACGCCCATGCCGTAGAGGAAGAGCCAGCCCGCCAGCCCCCAGAAGCCGGCCGCGGGGGTGAGGGACAGGCCCAGCCCGACAATGGCGACGATCTCGAGCCCGAGCCCGAGCCGCACCACGTCGCGGCCGCCCAGCCGGCGCGCGATGGGGGGCAGGATCGCCGAAACGAGGAAGGCGCCGATGGCGAGCCAGAGCACCAATAGCCCGGTATCGAGCGCCGAATAGGCGAGCGTCCCCTGCACGAACAGCGGCAGGGTGAAGAGCATGCCGAATTCGCCCAGTGCCACGACGAGCGCGGCGATGCTGCCGAAGCCGAAGCTGCGCAGCCGGAACAGGCCGAGATCGACGAGCACGGGGCGCCCGGCGGCGCGGCGGGCGTGCTCGAGCCCGAAGAAGGCCCAGAGCGCCAAGGCGCCGATGGCGAAGGCGACGGGCACCGGCGAGAGCGGCAGCGTCCAGGCGAAGGGGCCGAGTTCGAGCGGCGCCTCTGTCGTCCACCAGCCGTGGCGCTGGCCCTCGATCAGCCCGAAGACGATGGCGCCGAGCCCCAGCATCGACAGCAGCACGCCGAGCGGATCGGTGCCGCGCCGGGCGGCGGGGTCGCGCGTTTCGGGCACGAAGGCGACGACGCCGGCGAGGATCACCAGCACGACGGGCAGATTGATGAGAAAGGCCCAGCGCCAGCTCAGCGCCGTCGTCAGCCAGCCGCCGGCCAGCGGGCCGAGCGCCGCCATGCCGCCGATGGTGCCGCCCCAGACGGCGAAGGCGATGCCGCGCTCGCGGCCGGTGAACATCGCGTTCACCGTCGACAGCGTGGCGGGCAGGATCATGGCGCCGCCCACCCCCTGCAGCAGCCGGGCGCCGATGAGGCCGGCGCCATTGCCCGCCAGCGCCGCGAGCAGGCTGGCAATCCCGAAGATCACCGTGCCCGCCAGCAGCAGCCGGCGGCGCCCGAAGCTGTCGCCCAGCCGTCCGGCGCTGATCAGCAGGGCGGCGAAGACCAGCGCATAGATGGCGTTGATCCATTCGGCGTCGGCGGCGCTCAGCTCGAGGTCGCGGATCAGCACCGGCAGCACCACCGTCACCACTGTGGCGTCCATGATGATGATGGAGACGGCGAGGGCGACGAAGGCCATGGCCGCCCAGCGGCGCGGATCGGCTGCAGCGGCGAGGGTCTGGGCGGTCATGGCGGTCCTTGGGCGGGCGGTCGCCCCGACGCATGGCACGCAGCGGCGGGCTTGAACAGCGGGCCGGCCGCCGCAGGGCCAGCAAATTGTCGCGGGGCAGACGGGTGGCGTTGCCGCGGCAAGTCGCCCGCTAGTGGCGGGCCTGGGCGGTGAGGATGGCGGCGGCGAAGCTCGCGAAGACGGCGGCGAAGCTCCAGTTGAGGGCGCGTGCGAACCATTTCGAATGGCGCAGAGTCGCCGTCAGCCAGTCGGCGGCGAGTACCACGGCGATGACGATGGGCAGCGAGACGACGACGAATTCGGCCCCGAGGAACAGCAGCTTGCCGGTGGCGCCGGCATCGTCCGCCGAGACGAACTGCGGCAGGAAGGTGATGAAGAACAGGGCCACCTTGGGGTTGGTGAGGTTGATGCCGAGCCCGGTGAGATAGCTGCGCCAGAGCGTCGGCGTGCCGCCCCTGACGGAGGTGTCGAGCACCCCGCCGCCGGCGCGCAGCGCCTGGATGGCGAGCCAGAGCAGATAGAGCGCGCCGGCGATCTTGAGCACGAAGAAGGCGGTCGGCGCGGCGACGATCAGCGCCGAGACGCCGAAGGCGACCAGCGTCGTGTGGACCGCGATGCCGGTCAGCGCCCCGCCCATGGTGGCGAAGGCCTGCAGCCGGCCGTAGCTGATGGCGCGCGAGACGAACAGCGCCATGTCGGGGCCGGGCGTCACCGCCAGCACGAAGGCAGCCACGGCAAAGGCGAGGATCGTCGCAAGGTCGGGCAGGGCGGCGGACAAATGTCTCTCCCTCGGGCGTCAAACGCCTCATTGCACGGGCGAAGCGGCTTGAATAGGGTGCGGCCGATTTTCCGGCCCCTTCGGGGCCATCTCACAACGACCGCGGGCAAATGGCCAAAGACATCAGCAAAATCGTCCTTTCCTATTCGGGCGGGCTCGACACCTCGATCATGCTCAAATGGCTGCAGGAGCACTATCAGGCCGAGATCGTCACCTTCACGGCCGATCTCGGCCAGGGCGAGGAACTCGAGCCGGCGCGCCGGAAGGCCGAGATGTCGGGCATCAAGGACATCCGCATCGTCGACCTGCGCGAGGAGTTCGTGCGCGATTTCGTGTTCCCGATGTTCCGCGCCAACGCGCTCTACGAGGGCCAGTACCTGCTGGGCACCTCGATCGCGCGGCCGGTGATCGCCAAGCATCTCGTCGAGATCGCGCAGGAGACCGGGGCCGACGCCATCGCCCACGGCTCGACCGGCAAGGGCAACGACCAGGTGCGGTTCGAGCTCACCGCCAACGCGCTCGATCCGTCCATCCGGGTGATCGCGCCGTGGCGCGAATGGGACCTGCGCAGCCGCACCCAGCTGCTCGACTATGCGGAAAAGCACCAGATCCCGATCGCCAAGGACAAGCGCGGCGAGGCGCCGTTCTCGGTCGATGCGAATTTGCTGCACACCTCGTCGGAAGGCCTCGTGCTCGAGGATCCGGGCACGCCCTATCCCGACTATGTGCCGCAGCGCACGGTCGATCCCGAGCAGGCGCCCGACACGCCCGAGATCGTCACCATCGGCTTCGAGCGGGGCGATCCGGTCGCGGTCAACGGCGTGCAGCTGTCGCCGGCGGCGCTGCTCGCCAAGCTCAACGACCTCGGCGGCAAGCACGGCGTCGGCCGGCTCGACCTGGTCGAGAACCGGTTCGTCGGCATGAAGAGCCGCGGCCTCTACGAGACGCCGGGCGGCACCATCCTGCTCGCCGCCCATCGCGGCATCGAATCGCTCACGCTCGACCGCGGCGAGGCCCATCTCAAGGACGAGCTGATGCCGAAATATGCCGAGCTCGTCTACAACGGCTTCTGGTACTCGCCCGAGCGCGAGATGCTGCAGGCGCTGATCGACAAGAGCCAGGAGCTGGTCGCCGGCGAGGTGACGGTGAAGCTCTACAAGGGGTCGGCCAGCGTCATCGCGCGGACCTCGCCCAACTCGCTCTATTCGATGGACCTCGTCACCTTCGAGGAAGGCGCCGTGGCCTACGACCACCACGACGCCGAGGGCTTCATCCGGCTCAACGGGCTGCGGCTCCGGACCTATGCGGCGCGGCGCCAGGCGCTGGCGGGCAAGTAGTTCTCCCCTCGCACTGACGCGTAGGCCGATGGTTAACGGCCGTTAACCCGAACCCCCGAGACTGGCCGCGATAGTCCGGTTCCGGGAGGTTTCCATGCACCGTCTGAGTCTCGCCTGCCTCGCCGGCCTCTTGTCCGCCCTGCCGGCGGGCGCCGTCGACGTCACCTTTTCCGGCACGCTGAGCGGGGTGTGCACGCTGGGGCTGTCGACGCCGGGCACGCTGGGGCTCGACACCGAGGGGCGGCTGTCGAGCGCGGCGGGGCTGCCCGCCATCCTCACCATCCTGTCGGTGGGCGCCAACACGCTCACCATCGATCCGCCGGTCTGGGTCAGCCCGGCGCCGGGCTATGTGGCCGGCACCGAAACCTTCGAGGTCGGCTAT
>PJUF01000505.1_pt1 | contig 27247 bp, 23 predicted proteins | sample 1512191 | NCBI WGS metagenome assembly PJUF01 (sample SAMN08177673, study PRJNA422409) | Feces metagenome, whole genome shotgun sequencing project. | isolation source: Chicken feces (3) enriched on wood chips | host: Gallus gallus | place: USA: Madison | collected 2015-01-15 | reverse complement strand
GCCGGCCAGCACCAGGACGCCCGATATGACCGCGAGGCTTCCGACCAGGGCCACGGCATTGGCAAGGCTCGAGAGGATCTCCTCGATCTGCTTGAGCGCTTCACCCACCGGCAGGAAACTCAGTGTCGGAAAGGCACGGCCGAGCCGGGTCTCGACATCGGGCGCCGTGCCGTCCGCCACCGCGATACTGCCCATCAAGGTCTGCGGCGCCGCTTCGATCATCCCCGGCGAAAACAGCAGGCGGAAATTGAGGGCACCTTCGCGCCAGTCGATGGTCCGGAAATTGGCGATGGTCACCTCGATCGGCCGGCCGGCAATGCCGATCCGCATCGTATCGCCAATGCCAAGGCCCAGCGCATCGCGCAACTCTGTGCTGAGCGACACCAATGGCGGCCCGTCATAATCGCTTGGCCACCAAGCGCCTTCGACGACGCTGGAGCCCTCGGGCACTTCACGCGCCCAACTCAGCGCCGTGTCTCCCTCAAACATATCGGCGATATCGTCGGGCAGCGGCCCGAGATCACCCGCCGCAATGCCGTTGACGCTCTCGATGCTGCCGCGCAGCATGGCAATGGTTTCAAGCTGCTCGATATCGGGATCTGCCGCGGCAAAGGCCTCCACCTCGGGCAGCATGTCCTTGGGCATGTCCAGAAGCACGAAGGCCGGCGCATCCTCGGCAACGGCGCTATCGATCTGGGCCCTCAGGCTCTGGTCCAGAAGCGTGATCATGAGCAGAAGCGCCAGACCCAGCCCCAGCGAAAGCACCACGACCGGGGCAGCCGAGCCCGGCCGGTGGATGGCCCGGATCGCCTGCCGCAGCTTGGCCTCCGGAAGCGGCGGCAGGCGGCGCAATGCCGCCTGCAGCATCCAGGCGGCATTGCGCAGCAAGGCAAAGGCCACCAATGCGCCGACCCCATACCAGAACACCAGCAGCGGTGCGCCTGTCGTCAGCACTGCCAATCCGGCAAGCGCAGCGAGCAGCAGCAGAAGCGGTACCGCCGTCCGCCAGGCCATGAGGTCACGCCAGCCGAGACGTGCGTTATCGCCCCCCGATGAGCGGAACAGACTTGCCGGTTTGAGCTTTTGTGCCCCACGCAGCGGCACAAGCGCGAAGGCCACCGCGATCAGCAAGCCGAAGGCTGCCGCTGTCAGCAAGGACAAGGGATCTACGCTGGGCGGCAGATCCAGCGAGAGCATGCCTGACAGAACCGGCAGCGCCACGAGGCTGGTGACTGCGCCCAGCACGAGCCCGAGCAGCACGCCGGCGGCCGAAAGCAGCATGACCTGGGTCAGGAAGTGCACCATGATCCGCGCACTCGTGGCGCCCAGGCTGCGCAGGGTGGCGATCGCGCTGCGCCGCTCGCTGACATAGGCTGCAATGGCATTGGACACGCCGACCCCACCCACGAGCAGCGACGACAGGCCCACAAGCGTCAGGAAACGCGCAAAGAGATCGAAGAACCGGCGCAGATTGGCCGCCGCGTCCTCCGGCTGACGAAGATCCCACTCCGCATCGGGGAAGGCGTTTTCGAGTTCGGCAATTGCCGTAGCTGCAGGCGTTTCGCCGAGCAGCACCTTGTAGCCGAACCGGCTCAGCACACCTTGCTGCTGCAGGCCCGCCTCATCCAGCACCGTGTCGGAAATGATTGCCGGCAGGCCGAGCTGGAACCCCTGCGCCGCCTGGTCGGGAACGCTGACCAGAACGCCGCGAACCACGAAGTCGGCATTGCCGATCCGCATTCTTTCTCCGATGGCAAGATCCAGCCGGTCGAGCACGGCCTGATCGACCACAGCCCCGGGCGAGCCATCTGCCGGCTCCAACAGATCGGCAAGGGGCAATGGCGGGTCCACGACGACCTCGCCCAGCAGCGGATAATTGCCGCTCACCGCACGCAGGTCCAGCAACACACTCTGGTCATCGGTACTGGCGCGGGCGCTGAGGTCGATCGAGCGCGCCGTCTCGCCCAGAGCCTCGATCGCAGAGCGCTCGGCATCCGAGACGTCGCCGCCGCGCCGGCGCACCTCGATGTCGCCGCCCAGGATCACGCGCGCATCTCGCGCTACGGCAGCCTGCAACGCGGCCCCGACAGAGGATACGGCCGCGATCGTGCCAACGCCCAGCGCCAGGCAGGCGAGGAGAATGACGAAGCGGCGCACGTCGCCCCGCAGGTCGATCACCGCAATGCGTATCCAGCCAAGCCAGCGGTTCATGCGGGAACGCTCTCGGCCATCGGCGTCAGGCGGCCATGATTCATCGAGAGGATACGGTCGGCGCGACGCGCCAGCGCCGGGTCGTGGGTGATCAGGAACACTGCGGTGCCATTGTCCCGTGCGAGCGCGAACATCATCTCGATCACCCGCGCGCCCGTTTCCTGGTCGAGATTGCCGGTCGGCTCGTCGGCGAGCAGCAGCTTGGGTCTGTTGACGATAGCCCGCGCCAGCCCCACCCGCTGCTGTTCGCCACCGGATAGGGCACTTGGACGATGGTCGAGCCGATCGCCGAGCCCCACAGCTTCAAGCGCAGCCTTGGCTGCCGCGGTGATCTGCGCGAACGACTGCCCGGTTTCGGCGATCTCCAGCGCCAGAGCCACGTTTTCGAGCGCGGTCATGGAAGGGATGAGATGGAAATTCTGGAACAGGATGCCCAGATTCTGCCGGCGGAAGATCGCCAGCTCATCCTCGCTCTTCCCGCTTATTGCCGTGCCTGCGACGCTCACGCTTCCGTTGCTTGCCTGTTCGAGACCGCCCAGTACCATGAGCAGCGAAGTCTTGCCGCTGCCAGATGGCCCGACGACGGCAACCACCTCTCCGGCGCCGATAGAAAGTTCGACGTCCCTGAGAATGTGGAGCGGCGTCTTGCCCGACTGCAGGTGCAGGTTCATTGCGGCGGTCGAAACGACAGGGCTGCTCATGCGACGGGCACCTTTTGTCCAAGCGTGTGTTTGGTAAGTATGCGGTTCAGCAGGAAAGACCAGCGATGAGAGCCAAAATTGTTCGTGACGCAGTGCTGGCAGTGGCCATGCTTGCGCTGAGCGTCCTGCCGGCGGCTGCCGACGAGAAGACGCTGATGCTCTATGGTGACAGCCTCATGGCGGGCCTGGGCCTGTCCGATGCGGATGGGTTTGCCAGTCAATTGCAACGCGCACTCGGCCATGATGTCACCATCGTCAATGCCAGCGTCTCGGGAGACACATCGGCGGATGGACTGGCGCGCCTCGACTGGTCGCTGGGCGAGCGTCCCGATGCGGTAATCCTCGAACTGGGCGCCAACGACATGCTGCAGGGCCTCCCGGTCGCGGCCATGCGCGACAATCTCGGCGCCATTCTCGCGCGGTTTGAGGCCGAGGGCATCCCCGTCCTCCTCGCCGGCATGCGTGCCAGTCCAAGCCTCGGCAGCGATTACGTCACAGCCTACGAAGCGGTTTTTCCTGAGCTGGCAAGCCAGTACGATACGGCATTCTATCCCTTCTTTCTCGAAGGGGTGGCCACCGACAGGGCATTGAACCAGGCCGATGGCACGCATCCCAATGCCCAGGGTGTGCGCCGCATCGTCGAGGCCATCACGCCGGCCGTAAAAGCCTTGCTGGCCGAGTAGCCAGCGTCTTCCGGAGGCACCGGGACCGTCCAGTCACGGCGTTTTGAACCAAAGCGGCTCCACTTCATTCTAGCAGTCTGCGTCCATGTCCGGACTGCCCGTGAGGCCCTGATGGTTGATCGCCCCCTAGAACCGTCATTCGGACGAAGAAGCCCGCCGCTTGTGGCCATCGCGACTTTTGCCCTCGTGGCGGCGCTGCTCTATTTCGGCGCCGGCATCATCGTGCCGCTGGTGCTCGCGATCCTCCTGGCCTTCGCCCTCACCCCGCTCGTCACCTGGCTCAACCGGCGCCTGCATATTCCCGATGCGGTGGCCGTCATCGTCACCGTCCTCGTGGCGGTTGTCATGCTCCTCAGCTTTGCCACCATGGCCGGGCTGCAACTGGCGCGGCTCGCAGAAGACCTGCCTGGTTATCAGCAGACCGTTTCCACCAAGCTCGAGGGCTTCCAGGAGCAATTCGGCGGCGCCTTTTTCGAGCGGATCAACGGCACCATCAGCGATCTGACCGCGCAGCTGTCCAACGTCACCGAAAGCAAGCCGCCGGCCGAAGGCCGCCCCGTCCCGGTCGCCATCACCAACGATGTCGGCCCGCTCGGTCTGCTGACCTCGGTCATGGGCTCCATCATCGGGCCGGTCGCCACGGTGGCCATCGTCACCATCTTCCTCATCTTCCTGCTCCTTGGCCGCGCCGACATGCTGGAGCGCTTCATACGCCTCGTCGGTTCGGGCGATTACGCCAAGACCAATCTCGCCATGGCCGATGCCAGCCGGCGTGTCGGGCGATACCTCCTCGTCCAACTGGCGATCAATTGCACCTATGGCGTGCTCTTCGGGCTCGGCCTGTGGCTGATCGGGGTGCCCAGCGCCTTCCTCTGGGGCCTGCTCATCGTCGTCTTCCGCTACATTCCGTTCATCGGCGCGCTGATGATCGCCACCATCCCCTTCGCCCTGGCCTTCGCCGTGGATCCGGGCTGGAACATGCTGCTCATGACGCTGGGCCTGTTCCTGGTGCTCGATCTCACCACCGCCAATTTCGTCGAACCGCGGCTCTATGGCTCGAGCACGGGCGTCTCACCGCTGGCCATTCTCATCTCGGCCATGTTCTGGGCGACCCTGTGGGGCCCTATCGGCCTGATCCTCGCCACACCGATGACGGTCTGCCTCGTCGTCATCGGCCGGCATATTCCCGAATTGCGCTTCCTCGATACCCTGCTTGGCAGCGAACCGGTGCTCACCCCGCCCGAGCAGCTCTATCAACGCCTGCTCAAGGGCGACGACATCGCCGCCCTCGAAACCTTCGAGGACTACACGGCCGAACATGGCGAAGCCGCTTTCCTCACCGATGTGGCCATGCCCGCGCTCATCATGGCCAGCGGCGAGCTTGCCGAGCGCCCTGCAGCGCTCGAGCAGCGCCGGCAGCTGACCACCTCCCTCGACATGCTCCTGGAAGAGTTCGAGTCTGAGACCATGGAGTCGGGCACGACCGTCCTGCTCGTCGCGGGCCGGACGGAAATAGACGAGGCGGCGGCAAAATTGCTCGCGGTGCAGTTGTCGGAAAAAGGCATTCCCACCCGCGTGCTGCCCGCTTTCGCCATCAGGCCGGAAGCGATCGAGCGTCTTGAACTCCACGATGTGGGCCTTTTGGCAATGGTCTTTTTGAGCGCCGACATTCGCGCGCAAGCCCGCTATGTATCGCGCCGCCTGCGCCGCCGGCGGCCCGACCTTACTCTTGTCGCCTGTGCCTTCGGCCTGCCGGTCGAGGGAGAAACGATCGAACGACTCCATCTCGACGCGATCTACCGCGACCACCAATCCGCCTGGCGCGAACTGGAAGAGATCTGGCGCCAGCAAGGCGGAGAGGCAGAAGCAAAGGCAACCCGGCACACGCTCGAGACCAACCGAGCCGAAATCCAGTCCCTGCTCGAAACCATTGCCACCCAGTTCAAGGTCCCGGTGGCCCGCATCGATCTTTTGGAAGAGGACGCGTCGGCCTCCGAACCCAGCCTTTCGGATCTGACGGCGCTCGTCGCTGCTCGCGACCGGCCCTATGTCGTGTCTGAAAAAGAGCATGATGACGTTTTCGAGGGTAACGCCTTCCTGCAAGGCAACGGCATCCATCTCTATGTCGGCGCTCCGCTCAAGCTGCCCGACGGCACGGCGCTGGGTGCACTCGTGCTCCTCGACTACAAGGATCGCGATCTCACCGATGAGGACCTCGCGACCATCCAGCAGCGCGCCGCAGAGATCATGAGCTTCGCAGAGATCGACAAGGCCGGTTGAGGCATTCCGATCTCCTGGACAGACATGGTGCGAAGGAAGCGATGCTCTCCGCGTCGCTTCCTGGCCATTACCAAGACTGCGGCTCTAGATCCGACACAGATGAAGCGGCATCCGACTAGAATGCCACACGCTCGCCAGTGCTCGCCGACAGGTAGGCGGCCCGCGCGATCCTCGTAAGCCAGATCGAGGTTTCCAGATGCTCGGGGTCCTGCGCCGCACCACCGATGATGGCGATGAACTGGTCCAGGGTCTTGGGCAGGGGCGCGGCCAATGGTTGCTCCTCCCAGGCGTCGGTTCCGGCCCTGCGCAGCATGACCCTTCCATCGCCGGGGCCCACGCAGATGGACCCGCCGGTGCCGTGGACTTCGATCGAATAGCCGAAAAAGCCGGAAACGAAGCTGGTTTCCGCCACCGCTAAGACGCCCTCGGGATAGGACAATACGCTGACAGTATTGTCCTCGACGCCGACCGACGACACCTGCATTGCCAGCGTCTGGATGCTCAGCGGGCGCGCACCATGGAAATACATGCCAAGATAGAAGCCGTGGGCACCAAGATCGATGATGGCACCGCCACCGGCGTCCGCGGCGTTGAAGAAATGCGCGGGGATCCAAGGCGTGCCGACCGCGCCATGATGGGCATATCGTATCCGGCTGCTTGTGACCCTGCCGATGGCGTCCGCGGCAAGCAGCGCCTTTATGGTCTGGATGGGCGCCTCGACAAGTCGCTGCAGCGAGACGCGCAGTATCAGCCCCTTGGTGCGGGCCTTGTCAACGAGCTGCTCGGCATCTGCGGTTTCAAGCGCCAGAACCTTTTCGGTGAAGACATGCTTGCCCGCATCGAGCGCGGCGCCGATGATCACCGGATGATCGGCCGTCGCCGTATCCACCACCACGGCGGCAATATCGTCCCGTCCCAGGACCAGCGTCAGATCAGGTTCGAACACAAGTCCATGCTCGGCTGCAAAGTCCGCGCCGCGATCGGGATTGCTGTCCCAGACCACGACAATTTCTGCGTCAGGATTGGCGCGACTGTCCTGCAGGTGGTGAATGGCATGGACGTGCCAGGTGCCGAGTAGGGCGAGCTTGATGGTCATCATTGTTCTCAGGCCGAGCGCCGCAACGTCGGCGTCGAGGCGACGAGCTGGCGCGTATAATCGTTGCCGGGGGCCGAGAAGATGCCGCTCGAGGCCCCACGCTCCACCACCCTTCCGTGCTGCATTACCAGCGCCTCGTCGGTCATGTGGCGAATGACCGCGAGGTCATGCGAGACGATGACAAGAGCCAGGTTGCGCTCGGCCCGCAGGCGCATCAGCAGGTTGAGAATCTGCGCCTGCGCCGAAATATCGAGAGACGACGTCGGCTCGTCCGCCACCAGAACCTGTGGCTGGCAAGCGAGCGCCCTGGCAATACCGACGCGCTGGCACTGGCCGCCGCTGAGGCCACCGGGCCGGCGATCCATCGCCTGCTGCGGCAGTCCGACATCGTCGAGCAGATCGCCGGCGACTTCGAGCGCCGCCCTGCCGTGGATATTCTGCCAGCGAGAGATCACCTCGGCCACGATCTGCCGCGGCGTTCGCCAGGGCGTCAGTGCGCCATAGGGATCTTGGAAAATCATCTGCACTGCTCCGCGCAGCGGATCGTAAGTCTTGATCTCCTGCCAGCTTTTGCCCTTGACCAGCACCGTGCCTTCAGTGGGCAGCTGCGCGCCGACAAGGATACGGCCCAACGTCGACTTGCCGCTGCCGCTCTCGCCGACGATGCCGATGGCCGAACCTGCGGCGATTTCGAGATCGAGCGGATACATGGCCGGTACCTTGGCCTTGCCATAGGTCATGCCCACGCCCTCGGCGCGGATGATCGGCTCGGACTGGCGTGGCCGCAGCAGCACCGGCAGCGTCGGACGATGCAATGCACCAGTCTCGCGGTCCAGCACCGCCAGCGGCGTGCCCACTGGCGCCAGCTCAGGCCGTGCTGCCAGCAGCGCCTGCGTATAGCTATGGACGGGCATGCCCAGCACCTGCGTGGTCGCTCCCTTTTCCACCAGCTCGCCGCCGCGCATCACCGCCACGCTTTCCGAGACCATTCCGACCACGGCCAGATCGTGCGCGATCATGAGAAGGCCCATGCCGCTTTCCTTGCGCAGGTCGCCGAGCAGGTTCAGAACGTCCTTCTGCACCGTCACATCCAGCGCCGTCGTCGGCTCGTCGGCCACGATCAGTTCGGGCCGCCCCGCCAGAGCAAGGGCAATCATCAGCCTCTGCCGCATGCCACCCGAAAGCTCATGCGGATAGGCTTCGAGCAACGCCGCCGGGCGCGGCAGGCGGACCTGGTCGAGCAGTTCGAGCGAGCGCAGGCGAATGTCCGTACCCGGATCTAGTTCGGCAATGGTTTCGGCCAACTGGCCGCCGATGCGCATCACCGGATCGAGGCTTGAGAGCGATGCCTGCGGCACCAGCGCCACCATGCGGCCGCGGAGCTTGCGCCACTGGCTGTCATTGGCATTAACCAGGTCCTGGCCGTCGAACGTGGCGGTTCCCGAATTGACCTTGCCCCCGATGCGGGAGAGCAGCCCGGTCAGCACACGCGCTGTGACCGTCTTGCCCGAACCGGATTCCCCCACCAGCGCCAGGGCGCCGCCGCGGGGAATATCGAAACTGACATTCCGGATGACCTGGCGACCGGCCAGCGTAACGCCTAGATCGCGCACTTCGATGAGATTGTCGGTCTTGCCCATGGGGATCACCGCCGGTTGTCGAGCAGGGAGTCAGCGATGAAGCTGAGCGAGAGGCCCGTAAGCGCCAGTACCGCACCCGGCATGACCGTGATCCACCAGGCATTGCGCAGGAAGCCGCGGCCCTCATACATGATCGATCCCCATTCCGGCGCTGGCGGCTGCACCCCTGCCCCCAGGAAAGGCAGTGAAGCCAGGATCACCACCACCAGCACCACGTCGCCAACGGCATAGGCGAGCGTAATGCGGCTGACGCCGGGCGTGATGTGGCGCATGACGATGGCCAATGGATTGAGGCCCGCCACGCGCGAGGCGACGACGAAATCGGCGTTGCGCAGCGCCAGGGCCTGGCCACGGGCAAGACGGGCATAGATGGCCCATTGCACGCACATCAAGGCGATCAGCGCCGCCGGAAGCCCCGCGGGGGCCACGCCCCACGGCCGGTCTGACCCCACCGCGACAACGAGTGCGAGGAGCAGAATGATCAGCGGGAAGGCGATGACCGCGTCGACGATGCGCATCAGGATCGCATCGACCCAACGGTGTTTCGTTGCGCCGGCCAGCGTGCCCAGCGTCGTACCCACGATCACCGCGAAGCCGGTGGCGAAAGCCGCAGCGATAAGGTCGACGCTGCCGCCGGCAAAAGTGCGAACGAAGATATCGCGTCCCACCGAATCCGTGCCGAACGGATGCGCCCAGCTTGGCGCCATGAAAGGCATGTTGACGAAGTCATTGGGCGAATAGGGCGACAGGACAGGCACCAGCACGCACATGGCGACAATCGTGCCGAACATGACGATGCCGACAAGCCGGCTGACATGGCTGCCGACAATTGCGCGCAGCCAGCTCTGGGCGAGGAACGGCCGGGCAAGCGTAGTGGTGGTCATGATGCACTCCGGGCGCGCGGGTCGACCAGCGGATAGATGAGTTCTGCCAAAAGATTGCCGACGATGACGGCGCAGGCGGACATCAAGGCGATACCCTGGATGACCGGATAGTCGCGCCGCGCCACCGCCTTGGTCATTTCCGAGCCAATGCCGGGCAGGCCGAACACGGCTTCGACGATGATGGCGCCGGTGAGCAGCGACCCGAAGCTGATACCGAGAAGCGTAATCACCGGCAGCACCGAATTGGGAAGGATATGGCGGAAGTTGAGGGCTGCCCTGGAGAGGCCGCGCGATAGAGCGGCCTCCATATAGAGCTGCTGACTGGATTCGATCGCCGCCTGACGCACCGTGCGGGCGATGATCGGGCCCAGATGCCCGGACAGGGCAATGCCAGGCAGGACGAGGAAGGGGAAGTTTTCCGGATAGGAGCCGGCCCAGCCGCCGGCCGGCAGCCAGCCGAGCTGGATCGAGAATACCAGGGTGAGCAGCAGACCTATGAGGAAAGTGGGCGTCGCATAGAGCAACATCACGACTGTGCGTACCGTCAGGTCGACGGCCTTGTAGGGACTGAGCGCCGCAGCGAGGCCCAGACTGATGCCGACGAGCGTCGAAAGCAGCATGCCGACGCCAACGATGGAGAGCGTAGTGGGCAGCGCCCCGGCGATAATGCCGGCGACGCTGTCACCACGTTGCACTGCGGATTGCCCGAGGTCGCCGCGGAGAAGCCCGGCGACATAATCGAAGAATTGCTGGACGGGAGGCACGTCCAGATGCAGCGCCTGGCGCAGGGCGGCTTCCGCCTCTGCGCTGGTTTCGCTCCCGAGGATGGTCGTAACCGGATCCCCGGGAATGAGACGAACGAGCAGGAAGACAAGGACGATCACGCTGGCCAGCGTCAGTAGCGACTGTCCTGCCTTGCCAGCCGCCTGTCCCCATCCTGCTCGAGCGCTCACTGGTCGAGGCCTCCCACGACGATGCCCGTGCCCACCAGGGACACCGTGCCTTCAGGCAGGCTGGTGGCCGCGCCACGCACCCAGGGAGCCAGAATGGCATAGGGACGGTCCTTGGCGAAAAGCGCACCGATCTCGGCGGCAGCGGCAGCGCGCTCATCGCCGCTCGACTGGTTCACCTTGGCGATCAGCGCATCCATGGCTTCCGAATTGTAGCCGGTGAACTCCGCCTTGAGCGATCCCGTACCGAGCAGGGCATTGCCCAGCAGATGGTCCGGAATGTTGGCGGCGGAGGCCATGGCGCCGGGCACCATGTCATAGTCGCCGGCCCGCAGCCGCTGGATCAGCGTCGAGGCGTCGAGGCGCTCGAGCTGCACGTCGATGCCGATATCCTTGAGCTGGTTCTGCACGATCAGCGCCAGCTGGCTCGAGAATGCAAATTCCTGGTCCGAATACATCAGGCGCACCTGGCAACCGGACGCGCATTCGGTCTCGGCGAGGTAGGCCTTTGCCGCGTCTAGGTCGCGGGCGGTGGGCTGGGTTGCATCGTAATAGGCCATGCTCGGCGGCCAGAAGCCGGCCAACGGCTGGTTGGTATCGCCCCAGATCGAACGCACGATCACGTCCCGGTCGAGCGCGGCGGAAACGGCATTGCGCATATTGGGATCGGCGAAAACCCCGCCCTGGTTCCACATGCGCAGATCGTAGAAACCATAGACCGGCACTGAGCTGATCGTCAGGCCCGGAGCCCCCTGGAGCTGCAGCATGAAGCTGGGCGGCAGGTCGCCTGCATAGTCCACCTGGCCGCTCTGCAACTGCCCGACGGCGCTGTTGGCATCTTCGATGACAGTGAGAGTGAGGTTTGCAATAGCCGGCTGGGCGCCGCCGCCATAGTTCTCGTTCGCGACCAGTTCGAGCTTGTTGGAAGCCCAGGTCGAGGCGATCTTGTAAGGGCCGGACGTCACCGGCTTGACGAAGAATTCCTCGCCCTTTTCGAGGCCAGCGGCCGGATAGATGCCGTACGATCCCGCGGAGGCGAAATCGCCGAAGGACGGGAACGGTCCCTTGAAGGTGAAATGCGCCGTCAGGTCATCGGTGGCTTCGACGCTGGCGATACGGCCCATCATGGCGCCCAGCACGCTGCCCTCGACGCCCATGTGGCGGGTGAAGGTTGCCGCGACGTCGGCGGCGGTCAGCGGCGAGCCGTCGGAGAACTTCAGGTTGGGCTTCAGCGTCACCGTCGCTTCGCTGGCATCGGCATTGTATTCGATGCTTTCAGCAAGGCCCGGCACGATCGTGCCGTCGATCTGCTGGGCAAGCAGGGTGCCATTCATCAGGCTGAACGCGGCACGGTCGGTGGCGGTCACCGTCTTGGTCGGGTCAAAGCTCTGCGCTGGAGCGGGCAGCGACACGGTGGCCGCTTCGACGGCCTCGGCGGCCTGGGCTGCGGTGCCGAGCAAACCCGTTGCGAGCATGGCCGAAACCGCAATGCCGAGCATCAGTTTCTTGGTAGCGTACATTCTATCCTCCTCATTGCGGCCACCGGGTCTCCATCCCAGGTGTAGCCGAATTCTTCAGTTCAGCAGTCCGGCAATCGCCTTGTCCTCTGCTGCGTAGTCGAATGGTCCGGCACCGCCACCCACGAAGACCTGACATCCGAGGTCCCGCGGGCCGAAGCGATCGCTCAAGCGCGTCAGGAACGTGCCCGCCCTGTGCTCGGCGATGATGCTCTCGACATTGGCCAGCGCTGCCTGGCGATAGGTCGTCACCGGCTGATAGCCGAGCAGGCGTTCCGCCCGCTCTGTGCAAAGAAAGAACGGCGTCGGCAAAGACCAGGGGCTGGCTATGGGCGCCATGCCCGGCAGCAATATCTGCGTGATCTGCACGCCCATGACCTCGGCAATCGCCGAAGCGATGGCGCGCTCGTCGGGCAGGCCGGGATCGCCGGCATTGAAGACACCCTGGCCCGGCTTCTGCGCCGACAGCGCGATCATCTGGGCAAGATTTTCGGTGGAAACCGGGTGCATGCTGGAGCGCCCGCCATAGCCCAAAACGAAAGTCCTGCGGCCATCGAGAATGCGGCGAACATAGAACCATTCGCGCGGTTGCGGCGAAAACGCGCCGTGAATGCCGGCCGGACGCAGCACCGTCGTGGGGATGCCGGAGGTCAGCAGCGCCAGCTCGACACCGCGCTTGTTGCCGGCATAGGTCGTGGAATCCGGCTCCACGGCTTGTGCGCCTTCACTGAGTGGACCGGAAAAGGCCGGCGCGTTATCTTCGCTCGTCACGCCCTGCAGCGTCCGCCCCTGCCCGTCCTGATACACGGCAGCCGACGACATCATGACCACCGAGCCGATCGAACCTGCATTGCGCAACAACTGCGCCGAATGAACGGCGCGAAAAGCCAGAAGATCGACGACGACGTCAAAGCCTTGCCCCAGAAGGTCGTCCATGGCGGCATCGTCCTGCCGATCGATCCGCACGGAGGTCACGCCTTCGGCGATCGCACCGGACTGGCGATGGGCGACGGTGACCGCCCAGCCATCGGCGAGGAGGCGCTGCGCCGCAGCGCGCCCCACTTGTCCTGTGCCACCGATGACGAGCGCTTTCTTACTCACGTTCACGCCGTCTTCAAAGGCGAGATGATTTCGAGCGTATTGCCCAGATAGTCGCGCACGAAAGACCACCGGATCGCATGGCGACCGAAGTCGGAAGGCTCACGGAACACCTCCGCCCCCGCGGCCTTGAGCCTGGCAACCGTCTCGTCGCAGTCGTCCACGGTGATACCGATGTGGTGCAGGCCATATATGCGGCCCGGCGACGTGTTGAAGTTCGGCATCCTGACCAGTTCGAGAACAAAATTGCCGATCGAAAGATGGGCCCATTCCATGCCGCTCGTCTCGTCGGCCCAGCGATCGATTACCGTGGCGGCAAACTTGTCCTGATACCAGGTCACGCCCGGATCCATGTCCGGAACCATGATGGCCACGTGGTTAAGTGCGTAGGTGCCGGGTTCTTGCTTCGAAAGCGACATGCCGTCTCCAAAATCTGGTCGGGAGCAGCATTGTTCGGGTCCGCCCGGCCGGCTCTTGCCGTTGCCATGAGACCTCCAGTTCCTCCCTGAACATGTCCCGAGTTCTAGGCTTCCAATTTTATAATGTCAAACATCAGTTTTCATATTTTGAAATTTTGGGGTCCAAATCGGCGGTCCTTGGAGCCAGTTCTTGCATTATGAATTTAAAATCGCTCATTGTGAAAATCGCTTGACCTTGTCATATAGGGCAAGGGGCACTGGAGGGGTTATGAGCAGCACGGACAAAAAAGGGCGTGTGGTTGGCGCGGAAAGCAGTCGCAAGCTGTTGCAGCTGTTGCTGATGTTCACGCCCTCCCGCCCGATTTGGGCTGTCGGCGAGCTTGCCGAGGAGCTCGGCCTCACCCAGTCCATGGCTTACCGCTATGTCGCCCTGCTGCGCGAAGTGGGCCTGCTCGATGCAGCCGGCGGCAAAAGCTATCGCGTGACCGACCTGGCGCGATCGCTCGCCGTCGCTGCGGGCGCCGCGCGTATTCCGCTGGGCGATATCGCCCTGCCCGTCCTCGGCCATATCCGCGATGTCGGGCGCGAGACCGCTTTCGTCACCCGTCGCAGCGGCTGGTTCACCTATGTGCTCGAGCGCGAACAGACCCCGCATCCGATTCGCCTGATCTTTGAACGCGGCCAGGCTATCGCGCTGCACCAGGGCTCCAGCTCACGCATCCTGCTCGCCGCCATGTCGCCTGGCGAGCGCCAGGCCTATTTCGACCAGTTCGGCATCGACCGCGTGAAAGTCGGTCGAGGCCTGCTGAGCGATCCGGCCCTCGATGAATTGGCGCGCCATGGGGTCACCGAAAGCTTCGAGGAGGCCGGCGAGGGCATTTGGAGCGTGTCCTCGGCCATTCGCGAAAACGGCGATATCGTCGGCTCCCTCGGCGTCGCCGCCCCGCTTTTCCGCGTCAATGCCCAGCAGCGCCAGGAACTGCATGATCTCGTCGTCGCCGGCGCCGAGGAAATCAGCAGCCGCATGACGCTGGCCAAGGGCACCATCTGACCCAACCGCGAAACACGTATCGCCGGCAGCACAAATGCCGGCTTGATTTGCTATACAACATAACTAATTTGCAGCTGCATCTGAACGGGACTTCACCATGACCGCGCCGGAAAAGCCCCAGTCTTCCCGGCCCGATCGGATCGTCGGCATTGGCGCCGTCTTCCTCGCCGTCCTGCCTCTCTCGACCGATATCGTGCTGGTCGCCCTGCCTATCATCGCCGGAAGCTTCGACACGGCGCTGGCGGGAGGCCATCAGATCATGTCGATCTTCGTCATCGGATTGGCGGTCGCCCATCTCCTGGTCGGCGCCCTTGCCGATCGCTTCGGGCGGCGCCCTGTCGCCCTTGCCGGTTTCAGCCTCTATACGCTCGCCTCGCTTGCCGCCATGCTGGCGCCCAGCCTCGAGGCCCTGCTCGTGGCCCGCTTCGTTCAGGGCCTGAGCGGCGCCTGCGGCCCCATCCTGATGCGCGCCATGATGCGCGACACGGCCGCTCCCGCCATCGCGGCGCGCCGCCTCGCCCTTACCGGCACGATATCCGGCATCGCCCCCCTCCTCGCCCCCACAGTGGGCATCCTTGTCGCGCAGAACTTCGGCTGGCAGTCATCCTTCGCCGTGCTCGCACTCTACGGTGCTGCCAGCTTCGCCATCGTGCTGTGGTTGATGCCCGAGACGCTGTCCAGCCGCTCCTCTCAGGTCAACTACATCACTGTCGACGTCGTCCGCAGTCTCTTTACCGAGCGCGGCTTCCTGTTCGGCAGCTTTGCCATGGCCATGGGCTACGGCGCTCTCTTTGCCTGGATATCCACCGGCAGCTACTATCTGACCATCGGCAGCGGCCTGGATCCCATTGTCGCCTCGCTTGTCTTCGCTGCGGGCTCGCTCAGCTTCATGCTCGGCGGAGTCGTTGCCATGCGCCTCAGCGGACCACCCGAGCACACCATTCGCATCGGCGCGGCAACCGGTGCACTGGGCGGCCTCCTTGCCCTCGTGCTCGCCTATGCCCTTCCGGGTCAAGCCTGGTTCTGCCTGCCGGTTATGCTGTTCTATTGCAGCTGGGGCATCGTCCAGCCGCCCGCCATCAACATCGCCATGCGCGATCATCCAGCGATTGCGGGCAAGGCCTCGGCGCTGCTTGGCCTGGTGCAGCTCGGCGGCGGCGTCGTGCTGTCCTGGATCGTCGTCGCCCTCGGCGCCGGCCCGGCCACACTCGGGCTCATGCTGGTTTCGACAACCGCCATTCTCCTCGCATCCCAGGCCGCCACGAGGCAAAAAGCATGATCAAGCCCGAACTCAGTCTGCTCTGTGAGATCGAAGTTCAGCTCGGCCCGGTTATCGAAATCGGCGACAGTCCGCGCGGCAGACGCCGCATCATTCCCATCATTGGCGGTAATTTTCGCGGCGAGAAGTTCAGCGGTACGGTGGCCGATGTCGGCGCGGACTGGCACACCGTCTTCCCCGGCTCCATGTCAGAACTCGACACCCGCTACTGCCTGCTCACCCACGACGGCGCCTCGGTCGACATCCGCAATTACGGCTTCCGCCACGGCCCCGAAGAGGTGATCGCGGCCCTTGCGCGCGGCGAGGATGTCGACCCGAGCCTTTATTACATGCGCACCCATTGCCGCTTCGAGACTGGTGATCCGCGCTACGCCTGGCTCAACCATACCATTTGCATCGGCAGCGGTGTGCGCAAGGCAAGCGCCGTGCATATCGCGATCTACGCGGTTTCCTGACCGCTTGCAGCGGCCAAACCCTCCCGCCGTCGACGCCCAGTCAGTGCAGACCGGAATATCGCGACACGCTTCGGCCTCGGACGGGGTCATAGACCATCGCCCACGCCGCAAAAGCATCGACAAGCAGCGATTATCAGAGTGGCGCCGCCCCTTCTCAGAGCCTGCCTCAGGCGCCATCCGCCATGGAAATCCATGGTTCCTGCGGCGCCTTGCGCTCGCCCGCCTGGTGGAACTCGATTACACTACCTTCCGGCCCGCGAACCATGGCGCGAAAGCCATCCCGCGGCGGCATCTTGAGGGCAAAGCCTTTATCGATCAGCCCCTGGCACGTGGCATAGATATCCTCTACGCGAAAGCAGATATGGCTGATCCCGACAGGCCCCGCCTCGGCCGGGCGCTCGACCAGTGCGATCGTCGGCGCGAAGCGCTCCGACCGGCCACCTGCTTCATCATGCGAACCCGACAGGAAATTGGCCCGCGCATTGATCTTGGGCACGACCAGTTCGCGCACCGTGCGCATGTCGAGCACGTCCCAGAAGGCGCGCGTCTTGTCGAGGTCGGCGGTGAAAATCGTGGTATGAAGATAGTGCATTGCGGGGCCTCAAGCGTTCCAGTGACCAGTGTCTGGCATTGAAATCCAGGGCTCTGCCGGCTCCTTGGCGGGGCGGCGCTGGATCAGCTCGACCGTCAACCCATCCGCCGTCTCGACATAGGCCTTGAACCCGTCGCGCGGCGGTCGATTGATCCTGTGCCCAGCCTTGAGCAGCGCGGCGCAGGCGACATAGATATCGTCCACCCGGAAGCTCAGGTGCCCATAGACCGAATTCCGATGCAACGCGCGCGCCGCCTCGTCCCAATAGCTGTAGAGCTCGATTGTTGGCGCAAAGCGCGCATTGAAGGGCGCACTGACCATATCGCCGGGCGCCGCCACGAAGACCACCGTGCAGCGCTCCTCTTCATCCTCGATCCGCTTTACCTCGATCATGCCGAGCGTGTTGCAGTAGAAATCGAGCGATTGATCAAGGCTGTCGACCTTGATCATCGTGTGCAGATATTCGAGCATTTTCATTCCCTTGGCCGCTCTGCGGCGGTATCTGCATGGACCATAGGCAGGGCCTGATGGCTTGGCAAACATTTTTTCGCTTCGCAGATTAAATAGCGCTTGCACTGCGGAAAAACCTTCCACAAAGTCAATTATAGATTGATTGCCGAACAAAGTTCGGCCGGAGGTTACAACATGAATTCTGTTCGCCCCGTCCGCTGGGGCTTTGCCGGTACCGGCAGTATTTCGGCCACCATGGCCAGCCAGATCGCCGGCTCCACCATTGCCAAAGCCGTGGCCGTTTCCTCCCGTGCGCTGGACAGCGCCGAGGCTTTCGCCGCCACCCACGGAATCGACGCAGCCTACGCCTCCATCGATGATCTTCTGGCCGATCCCCATGTCGAGGCCGTCTACATCGCCTTGCCCCACGCGCTCCACAGATCCGCAGTTTTAGCCGCGCTCGACGCCGGCAAGCACGTACTTTGCGAAAAGCCGCTTGCCCTCAACGCCGCAGAAGTCGCCGAGATTTCGGCCCACCCCCGCGCCGCAAGCCTTCTGGTCACAGAGGGCTTCATGCTGCGCTATCAGCCGCAATGGGAATGGATCGAGTCCGAAATTGCGGCCGGCAACCTGGGCACGGTAAAGTATGTCAGCGCCTTCACTGCCGTGCAGTTTCCACCCCCCAGGCCCGACCCTGCGCGCGGAACGCTGCCCGGCGATCGCAGCCTGCTGCTCGATATCGGCTGCTATTCCACTCATCTTGTGCGCCTGCTGATGGGCGCCGATCCCGTCCGTGTCGCCGCACATATCGAGCGCGATGCGGCTGGGCTCGAAACGTTCATCAAGGCCAGCCTGGACTTTGGTGGCCGACACGCCGACATCGTCATCGCCAACGCCCTGCGCCGCACCCGCCGCATCCATGTGCTGGGCAGCGAGGGCAATCTCGAAATCCTCACCCCGATCCACACCCCGCCGGACGGCGCAAAACTGCTTGTCGCGCTTAAAGATGACGGGCACTCCGAAGCGGTGGAAAAGGCCTTTCAGACCGTTCCGCAATATGGACTGCAGATGGACGACGTCTCCCGTCGCATACGCAGCGGCCAGGCACCCCGCGTCACGCTCGACAATGCCCTGGATAATGCCAGAACCCTCGACGCCATCGTGGCCTCGGCAGCGCAGGATGGCGCCTGGATGGCCCTCTGACAAAAAAAGCCGCGGAGTCCCGCGGCTTTTTCCCACCGTCCCTGGCGGGAATTAGTCCGGGAACGGGTATTCCGCATAGGCAAAATGGACATTGTCGGGTGCCCAGGAATTGACGTTGAAGGTCCCCTGCCCGCCGAACAGTTCCACGACCACCTTGGACTCCCCACCCTCGGTGGGCATTACGCGCAATTGCACGTCCAGGTCGGCCGGGTGGGTGATGGTGCCCTTTTCATAGCTGATATAGGCCATCCACCTGCCGTCGGGCGAGAAATGCGGAAACCAGTTGACGCGCTCGTCAAAGGTCACCTGCTCGATGCCGCTGCCGTCGGGACGCATGCGGAAGATGTTGGCGTGTCCCGGCCGTTCGGCGGCCAGCTCCGAATTGAAGTAGATCCACTGCCCGTCGCGGGAATATTCAGGGCCATCGGACTTTTCCGGACGGTGTACGAGATAGGTATCATCCCCGCCTGCGAGGGGAATGGTGGCGATGGAAAGCTTGCCGCGCGCCACCTCGCCCACCCGCTCCACCGCCGTATAGACCAGCATCTGGTTGTCCGGCGAAACGCCGTGCAGCCAGTAGGTGTAGCCGCGCTCCTCGGGATACTCGTTGGAAATCTGCCGCGGCACGCCGCCTTCGAAAGGGACGCGATAGAGTTTTCCGAGCGCGCTGAAATAGATCTCGGAATTGTCCGGTGAGAGGATGTGATCGTTATTGATACCGCCGACCTCGCCGGTCGGAATATGCATCAGCTCGGTCGAGCCGTCGGCTGCGAGCCTGTAAAGCTGCCCGCCGCCATTGATCACCAGCCATTTGCCATCATTGGTCCAGTTCGGCGCCTCATAGAGGGTGGGAAGGTCGATGACCGTGCGCGTTGCGGCAGTATCCTTGTTGACCACCGAGATGCGCGTGATCTGGCCCTCTTGCAGGTCCTTGCGCCCCGGCCAGCGGCCGCGTTCGATATTGGCTCTTGCCATAGTCGCCTCCCTAGATACGTAATCCGCTCGCCGTGTCGAACAGCGAGGCCGAAGCCACCGACAGGCCCAGCGGCATGGACGCGCCCTCGCGCGGCCGCAGTTCCGTGGGCACCCTCAGCCCGATCTGCTGACCTTCGGCCGTACGGCACCAGACCAGCGTGTCCGAGCCCATGGGCTCGATCAGATCGATGATGCTGTCGACGACGAAGTCCTGCGTCGCGGTTGCCTCGCCATAGGCGATATGCTCGGGCCGCACGCCCAGGGTTGCCCGGGCAGGCATTGCTTCGACCGCAAAGCGGTAACGATCGAGCGGAATGCTGGCAGCACCCCATCTGAACACCGGCTTGCCGGCCTCGACGGTAATATCGCCCTCGATGAAGTTCATCGCCGGAGATCCGATGAAGGCCGCCACATAGCGCGTTGCCGGCCGCTCGTAGATTTCCTCGGGCGTGCCGAGCTGCTCGATCCGACCCTTGTTCATGACTGCAATCATGTCGGCCAGTGTCAGCGCCTCGACCTGATCATGCGTCACATAAATCGAGGTGCTTCCCAGGCTCCGGTGCAGCCGCTTGATTTCGCGGCGCAGTTCTACGCGGAGTTGCGCGTCGAGATTGGAGAGCGGCTCGTCATAGAGATACACGTCAGCCTCCCTCACCAGCACGCGACCGATGGCGACGCGCTGGCGCTGGCCGCCCGAAAGTTCCGCCGGCTTGCGGTCGAGCATGGTGTGCAGATGCAGCGTCTCGGCGGCGCGCTGTACGCGCTTATCGATCTCGTCGGCCTTGAGCCCGGCAACCTTAAGCCCGAAGGAAAGGTTCTGCCGCACGCTCATCTTAGGATAGAGCGCGTAGCTCTGGAACACCATGGCGATGCCGCGATCCTTGGGCTCCGCCCAGGTCACGTTCTTGCCGCCGATCCATATCTGCCCGCTGGTGATCGGCTGAAGGCCGGCAATGGAATTCAGCAATGTGCTCTTGCCGCAGCCCGAAGGCCCCAGCAAAACCAGGAACTGCCCGTGCGGCACCCTCAGGTCCAGCTTCTCGAGCGCGGTGAATTCGCCGTAGCGAATGTGCAGATTGTGTGCTTCGACTTCTGCCATTTTCTATCCCTTCACGGCGCCGGCCGTAATGCCGCGCACGAACCAGCGACCGGAAACCATGTAGACCAGCAGGGGCACCATGGCGGTCAGCATGGTCGCCGCCATCTCGACGTTGAACTGCCTCTCGCCGGTCTGCGAGGCGATGATGTTGTTGAGCTGCACCGTCATCGGCGCATTGTCGCGCCCGCCAAAGGTCAGGCCGAGAATGTAGTCGTTCCAGGCGCCGGTGGTCTGCCAGATGACGACCACGATGGTGATCGGCGCTGACATGGGCACGAAAATGGACCAGAAGATGCGCCAGAAGCCGGCCCCATCGACGCGCGCAGCCTTGAAGATTTCGATCGGCAGGCCGGCATAGAAATTGCGGTACATCAGTGTCACCACGGGCAGGCCGAAGATCGTATGCACCGCGATCAGCCCCGGCAGTGAGCCGTAGAGCCCGAGGGAGGACCACAACCGCACGAGCGGATAGAGCACCATCTGCAGCGGAATGAAGGCGCCGAACATCAGCACGGTGAAGACAAGGTTCGCGCCGCGGAAGCGCCAGAAGCTCAGCACATAGCCGTTGATGGCGCCCACGAGGATCGACAGCGCCACGACCGGCACGACGATCTTGAGGGAGTTGAGGAAACCTACCTGCACGCCACCGCAGTCGAGGCCGGTGCATGCCTCGCTCCACGCTGCGCCCCAGGCATCCAGTGTCGGCGCCATGGGAGGCATCAGCACATTGGTCGCACGCACCTCGGCCATGGGTTTGAGCGAGGTCGCGACCATGGTGTAGATGGGCAGGAGGAAGAACAGCGCCGCGACACCGAGGAAGGCGTAGATGCCCGCCCTCTCCCAGCTGAAGCTTTGCGGGCGCGGCCCGTCATGGTGGTCGGTGGATATGGTCTGAACGGACATGGCGGCTACCCTTTGGACGCGGCTGCGGCGCGACGGGTCTGCCAGTGGCGCGCATACCAGATGGGTGCGGCTATGGCGACGACAGTGAGAATGAGAATGGTGGCACCGGCGCTGGCGAGGCCGACATTCTGGCGCTCGAACAGGTAGTCCATGACGAACTTGGCCGGCACTTCGGTGGCGCTGCCCGGCCCGCCGCCGGTCATGGCGACCACAAGGTCGTAGTTCCGGATCACGCCAAAGGCGAGCAACAGGATGCAGGTTGCAAAGGACGGCCCGAGCATGGGCAGGATGATCGAGAGATAGGCCCGCCACTTGGGGATGCCCTCGATATTGATGGCCTTCCAGATGTCCTCGTCCACTCCGCGCAGGCCCGCCAGCACCAGCGCCATGACCAGCCCTGCCCCATGCCAGATGGCCGCGGCTACGATGGTATAGATGGCCAGGTTCCGGTCGATCAGCAGGCGGAACGTGAAGTCGGTCCACCCCAGGTCCTGCATGAATTTTTGCAGGCCCAGCTGGGGGTTAAGAAACCACTGCCAGGCAAAGCCGGTAACGATGTAGGACAGAGCATATGGATAGAGAAAGATGGTGCGCAATGCCGACTCGGCCCGCACTTTCTGGTCGATGAAGATGGCCAGCAGATAGCCCAGCACGAGACAGCCGCCGACGAAACCGACGCCGAAAATGGCCATGTTGCGCATGGACACGATCCAGCGCGGTGAACCGAACAGCGTCACATACTGGTCCAATCCCACGAAGCTGAGCTCGGGAATGGAGCGGGAGCCGGTAAACGACAGGCCCACGGTCCAGGCAATGCAACCGACAAAGACGACGAATGCCACTAGGGCCGTCGGCGCCAGGGCGATCTTGGCGGACAGGTTTTTCATGCTTCAACCCAAGGGGCAAAACTCAAAGTGGGTGAGGTGCGGCCGGGCGGGCCGCACCCCATTGATGCCGCCGGGCGGGAGGACCCGGCTCCGGCATCAGTTGGCTTCGAGCGCGAAGGCAAACCCGTCGATCACGTCGTCAACGCTCATGTCCGGGTTGGCCCAGAATTCATTGACGATGTCGCGATATTCGCCGTCCTGCTGCTGGGTGATCAGCGAGCGCGGATTGGGCACGAGATTGCCGGGCGTATTGAATGCGTCATAGCCGATTTGCAGGCACAGATCAGCGGTATCCGGCAGGGCGGCGTCAGTGCGCACCGGCAGGGCGCCGCGTGGCGCGACATATTCGGTGGCCACTGCAGGATTGCCGACGATCGACGCAAGCTTGAGCTGATCTTCGGTCGGACCCTCGCTCCCTGGCTGCTTGGGGAATACCAGAACATCGCTGTGCAACTGCACATAATCGCGTTCGCCTGGGATGAAGCAGCCAAAATCCGTGCCGGCAGTCAGGCCGGCGGCGCGATATTCGCCATCTGCCCAGGAACCCATGACCTGAACTGCGGCTTCGCCAGACGTGACAAGATTGGCGGAAAGATTCCACGCGCGCCCGATATTGCCTTCGTCGGTATAGTCGCGCAAGCGAGCCAGCGTTTCGAAGGCACTGCGCACCACCTCGCCACGAATGACTTCTTCGCTGCGCTGGTTCCACACTCCATCCCAGACCTCCGGCCCGCCCTTTTCGAGCAGGATCGCCTCGAAGGGGAAGCGGATGTTGAAGGCGTCGCCGCTGAAAGCCAGCGGAATAAGCCCATCGGCCTTGACCGCATCGAGCGCGGCAAAGAAGTCCTCTCCAAAGCCGACCGGCTCGGCGATGCCGAGGCGATCAAAGACGGACTTGCTGTAAAACACCATATTGGGCGTATAGAGCGCCAGCGGCGCGATGTAGATCTTGCCGTCCGGGCCGGAAATAGCGTCGATCAGCGGCTGGGGCATGTTGGCGCGCCAATTGCCTTCCACTGCTGCCGCGTCGATATCGGTGAGCAAGCCCTGGTCGATGAAGTCGAGATGGTCTTGATTGGTCACAGTGGAATAGGCCTGCGACGGCTGACCAGCCTGCATCTGCGTGGTGTAGACGCGTCGCGTGTTTGGCGGACCGGCCACTGCATTGTCGACCCAGGTGCCGCCTGCAGCCGTGAACTTGTCGGCAACGACTTTCAGCGCCTCGGCTTCGGTCTGCGACGTGAAGTGGTGAATCACCTCGAAATCCCCGGCGAATGCCTGGGCAGTCGCTACGCCAAGTGAAACTGCCGAAATACCTGCCAGCAAAACTGTCTTCATTTTCGTCCTCCCTGGCGCCCAGGCAGCGGCGCCGTGCTGATCCCTCCGCAAGGTCGAAGCCTCGGCTTATTTATGACACTTGCCGAATTAAAGAACGACCAAGCATGACCGATGTCAAGCGCCTCCGAAGCCGAACGTTTGCGAATCCACCGCTCACGCAATCCGCAGAACAGGTTAGTCCGTTGAACTAAATGTGTTTTATGACATTTGTTATGCAGATGAACATTTTTACCAGTACCTCACCGCGCCTCACGAGCCTGAACAATTTTGATTGGGTAATGAACTAATTATGGCGGTATCACGCATCAGTCGCTACAGTCGGGCGTATGGCACCGTCCGGGAATTGCAGATGCTCACGCGGGGGAGAGGCACTATTTCGAAGGCGATCCGTCCACAGCAGCGCAGCTACGCTCGACAAACAGGGCCGCGGCATGCTTGTGCTTGCCCCGGGCTCCGGTTGTTGAAACCATGACCCTGAAAACGGTGACAGGGCGGCAGCGAGCCGCCGCGACGGAGGAGCGCATGCGGACCCGGCAGCCCAAAGGCCCGCAATTTGCCGGTGAACTGGCAGAGCGGACACGCGAACCCGATTCTGTGCGCAGCGACAATATCGGCCTCGTTCTCGATATCCTCCGCCAGGACGGCCCCATCTCCCGCATCGAGATCGCTGATGCGCTCCAATTGTCCCGCTCCACCGTCACCGAGATCACTGCCGAACTGCTCAAGGACGGCCTCATCCAGGTGCATGAGGAAACCATCGAGAGCGAAGGCACCGTCATCCGCGGTCGCCCGCGCGTGCGTCTGTCACTCAATCCGCGCGCCGGCTATGCCGTCGGCGTACGCCTGGGCCTGAGCCACATTACCGTCTCGGTCACCGACTTCGTCTGCGACGTGCTTCACTCGAGCACCCTGCCCTTCCGCTCCTCTCGTCAGGCGCCCGAGGTTGTTGCCGATGTTGTGGAAGACGCCATCCTGCGCACCGTTGCCGATTGCGACCTCAAGCTCGCCGACATGAGCGCCGTCTGCGTCGGCGTGCCCGGAATGGTCGACAGCAAGAATGGCATCTGCCACTGGAGCCCGGCCTTTTCGCGAATACCCGTGCCCTTTGCCGATCTGCTCTCGCAGCGCCTCAGCATTCCCGTGGTCATCGAGACCCACACCGTCCCCCTCGCCACCGCCGAGCGCAATTTCGGCAGCGCACAGGATCGCGATACCTGTGTCGTCATGACCCTCGGGCACGGCGTGGGCATGGGCATACTCATCAATGGCGAGGTCTATCGCGGCGCCCATGGTTTTGCGTCCGAGTTCAGCCACACGAAAATGGAGGAAGGCGGACCGCTCTGCGAATGCGGGCAACACGGATGTCTCGAAGCCCATATCGGCTTCCGCGCCATCCTGCGCGCAGGCGGGGACGAACTGACTGGACCGATCAGCGACGACCCCCGATCGCGCGAAAGACAGGTCTTCGAACTCATCGAGCGCGCCGACGAAGGCGACGAGCGCCTGCGCGCTGTATTCCGCGATGTCGGCACCTATCTCGGCCGGGCGCTGGCCAATCTTTGCGGGATCATCGATCCCGCCCGCATCATCTTTTCCGGTCTCAATGTCCGCTCCTCGCACTACTGGCTCGAGCCCGCCAAGGCGGCCCTCTTCGCCAATTCTCGCGCGCCTATGGAGGGCCGGCTTGAATTTGTGGTCAACGACAGAGACGACGTCTTCTGGTCGCGCGGCGCCGCCGCATTGGTGCTGCACCAGCTTTATCGTTCGCCCTTGCTGCTCAGGGCCAAGAAAGGTGCAGCTCAGGAAAATACCTGACGAGCAGCGTCACCGCATCGCGCTTGATCCTGTGAGCGCCGGTGCAGAAGACGCGTGCGACTGCATGCTCTATGCGCATCATTTTCGCCGCTCCGGGGTACTGCCTGATGGATTTGCCCGATGCCGTCAGCCGGTCTCGGAGGCCGCTATTTCGGCAGCTGCGTATCGAACCCGATGGTCAGGCGACCGTCTTGGCCGAAGTCGAGTTCGGCCAGCATGCCTGGACCAACCGGGTGGACGCCCGTCATGGCGCCCGTACTCACCCAGTCGCCCTTTTTCAGCGCCCGGCCACGCCGCGCCAGGTTCTGGACGAGGAAGGACAAGGCGGCAAGAGGTCCTCCCGGCACCTGTTCGGCACTACCCGAGGCGATGACGGCATTGTTGATGCTGACGGTACAGACCAGGCTCTGCAGTGCTCGCGCCCGCCAATCGGCAATGCTTTCCCCCAGGACCACCGCCAGATTGTTGCCGTGGTCGGAGACAACCGCGGTGGGGCCGAGTTCCACAATCGCGGCGAGCGGACTGCCGGCAATCTCGGCAGCGATACGCATGTCGGACACGTAGCCGGCCAGATCTGCTTCGTCGAATGCCTTGGCGCGCGCGGGTATATCATGACCGATCAACAGGGCGAGTTCGGCCTCGACGGCGGCAAAGCCCCCCGCGATCAATGGAACGGCGATGCCTCTGCCCCTCGCCCCTTGCTCGATAAGGCGTTCAACTGGCCCGACAAGCCGATTATCTCCAAGGGTTGCGGATTGTTCGGGGGCGATCAGTCCGACCTTCCAGGCGGCAGGAGACGCTGGCAGCGTGGCCAGCATGCACTCCTGAACCGCATAGGCCGCGGCCAGCGTCCTCGGCTGCGTTCCCGGAAATGCCGCCAGGGACAACGCTGCCCGGCGCGCGTTGAGGAATGACTCGGCTATGGTCTGGCTTTCGTCCATGCGTGCGCCCCTTTAGCGGTTCTGCCAGGCGGGCTTGCGGCGTTCAAGAAAGGCAGCGACGCCCTCGGCAAAGTCGGCACTGCCATAGGTGCGCTCGATAATGTCGGCATCGTTGAAGTCGTTGCGGGCGATGCGGATCAACGAGGCCTTGGTGGCGCGTTGGGTCAAAGGCGCGGCACATGCGATGGCGTCGATCTTTTGGGCCAGCGTCGCCTCGAAGTCGTCGGCGTCCACAATCCAGGTCGGGAAAGCACTGCCGACGATTTCGGATGCGGTCACGAGCTCGGCTGCAAAAAGCATGCGTCGGAGCAGAGCGGGCCCGACCAGGGTCTGCAGACGCGCGAGATTGCGGGACGACAGGCAATTGCCGACCGTACGGGCAATCGGGGCACCGATCCGGGCGGTTGCCGATACCAGCTGCAGGTCGCAGGCCACCGCCAGCATCAGCCCGCCGCCCGTGGCCACGCCGTTGACTGCGGCCAAGGTGGGGAATGGCAGTGTCTCGAGCGTATCGATCACCTGCTCCACCCTGGTCTCATAGGCAAGGCCGTCGCTGCCGGATTTGAACGCCGTAAACTCGGAGATTTCCGTACCCGCGGCAAAAGCCTTGTCGTCCCCCTCGAGCACCAGCAACCGCACCGCGTCGTTGCCGCGTAGTGCGTCCAGCGCACCGATCAGCCCATCATACATGGCAAGGGTCAGGGCGTTGCGGGCCTCGGGGCGGTCGATGCGAATCCGGGCAACCGGCCCCTGCAATGTGGCGACAATGCCGGGAGTGGT
>PJUF01000495.1_pt1 | contig 27673 bp, 25 predicted proteins | sample 1512191 | NCBI WGS metagenome assembly PJUF01 (sample SAMN08177673, study PRJNA422409) | Feces metagenome, whole genome shotgun sequencing project. | isolation source: Chicken feces (3) enriched on wood chips | host: Gallus gallus | place: USA: Madison | collected 2015-01-15 | reverse complement strand
CTGAAAAATTTTGAGCCATCAAGCTCTAAAAATTTTTTGGAAATAACTTTTTGGATAGGAAAACTATTGAAGGAAAAAAGTAAAAAAATAGTTGGTTTAATCATAACAATCATTGCGAGGAGGTAACCCGTCATTGCGAGGAGGCACGACGAAGCAATCTTAACAATAAAACCTCCAAACCATAAGTCCATAAAAAATGTCATGCTGAGCGAAGTCGAAGCATCTGTACGCCATTAACGAACAGATGCTTCGACTACGCTCAGCATGACAATAAATCCTTTCCTCCCTATCTCACTATACTTCCAGCAGATACCTCCGAAATTGGATTTACAAAATCCAATCTTCCATCCGCATCTTCTGCCATCAGAATCATCCCTTGGGATTGTATACCTTTTATCTCTCTAGGCTCCAAATTCACCAAAATAGAAACCTGTTTACCAACTATCTCCTCAGGTGTAAAGTGCTCCGCAATCCCAGATACCACCGTCCTCTTATCAATCCCAGTATCAATAGTCAACTTCAACAACTTCTTGGTCTTCGCCACCTTCTCAGCGGTCAAAATCCTTCCAACCCGAATATCCAATTTCCCAAAATCATCAAAACTGATATTTGGCTTTTGTGGTGCCTTAGGCGCTGCTAATGCATTTTGTGCTTTTGCATTCGCCAATTTCGTCAATTGAAACTCCACCTGCTCATCCGTAATCTTCTCAAACAACAACTGTGTCTCTCCCAATAAATGACCATTGGCTAATAAATCCGCTTTACCTGCATCTTCCCAAGATTTTGCAGACAGGTTCAACATTTCAAAAACCTTGGTACTGGTAAAAGGTAAAAATGGCTGTCCCATTACCGCTAGGTTTCCAACAATCTGAGCAGCTACAAACAATACCGTTTTCACACGCTTTTCATCGGTTTTAATAACCTTCCAAGGCTCTTCATCAGCCAAGTATTTGTTTCCTAAGCGCGCCGCATTCATAAAGGTTGCCAAGGCTTCGCGGAAACGGTATTGCGATAAGGATTGTTTGATCTGCGCAGGAATTTTTGCCAACTCATCCAATACCTCCTGATCAGCTGCAGTCAATGGAGAACCCATCAAAACCTTACCATCAAAATATTTATGGGAAAGAACCATAACCCGGTTCACAAAGTTTCCAAAAATGGCTACCAATTCATTGTTCACACGTGCCTGGAAATCCTTCCATGTAAACTCACTATCCGAGGTTTCCGGAAGAATGGAAGTCAGCATATAACGCAGTTCATCCTGTTTGCCTGGAAACTCTTCTAAATATTCATGTAACCAAACCGCATGGTTTCTGGATGTCGATAATTTATCCCCTTCTAAATTCAGGAATTCATTGGCTGGAACATTCTCCGGTAAGATATATTCCCCATGGGCATGTAAAATCGCTGGGAAAATAATACAATGGAAAACGATATTATCCTTACCAATAAAATGGATCAAAGTAGAATCATTTTCTGGGTTACTTTGCTTTTTCCAATAGTCTTCCCAATTCTTACCTTCATCGATTGCCCATTGCTTGGTGGCAGAAATATAACCGATTGGTGCATCCAACCAAACATATAATTTCTTGCCTTCAGCTTCCTCTAAAGGAACATCAACCCCCCAATCCAAATCGCGTGTCATGGAACGTGGTTGCAATCCTGATTTCAACCAAGATTGGCATTGTCCGAACACATTGGATTTAAGTTCATTCTTCTTTCCTTCGATCAACCATTTCTCTAACCAAGGTTGGTATTTATCCAATGGCAGGTACCAATGCTTGGTTTCCTTCAAAATGGGCGTTTTACCGCTTAGAGTAGATTTCGGATTGATCAGATCGGTAGGATTCAAAGAAGTACCACATTTTTCACACTGGTCGCCATAGGCGCCTTCATTGTGGCAATGTGGACAGGTTCCCACGATATAGCGATCGGCCAAGAACTGATGAAATTCCTCATCATAATATTGCTCTGAGAAACGCTCAATGAACTCTCCTTTTTCATAAAGATTCAAGAAAAATTCCTGCGACAATTGATGGTGGATCGGCTCCGAAGTACGGTGATATATGTTGAAAGAGATCCCGAATTGCTCGAAACTCTCCTTGATCTGCAGGTTGTATTTATCAATGATCTCCTGTGGAGTAACGCCTTCTTTTTTGGCTTTGATGGTAATGGCAGCACCATGCTCATCAGAACCACAGACATAAACCACATCCTTTTGGTTCAATCGTAGAAAACGGACAAAAATATCTCCGGGAATGTATGCACCGGCCAAATGACCGATATGCAATGGACCATTAGCATAAGGTAATGCTGATGTTATGGTATAACGTTGTTTGCTAAATATATCCAAGGTTTGTGTGTTTTTAATGAATTCCAACAAAATTGTCGGCTAGCAAAGATACAGCAAATTGCCAAAAAAAATGTATATTGTCCTAACCAAAAAAGCACTAATACTTATTATACATGCGAAATTCAAAGATAGACATCGGTTTACTAATTATCAGGTTAGTCATTGGGGCAACCATGATTGCTTTCCACGGATTACCGAAATTAATGGGTGGTCCTGAGCTATGGACTAAGATTGGAGGATCTATGAGCAATTTGGGCATTAATTTCATGCCTACCGTATTTGGTTTTTCAGCAGGCCTGGTGGAAAGTCTGGGCTCTGTCTTTTTGATGTTGGGATTATGGACCAAACCGGCTTCTATATTTTTAGCATTAACCATGTTGGTAGCCGCTCTAAATCATTTGGCGAAAGGGGATGGCTTATCCGGCGCCTCCCATGCCCTGGAGTTCATGGCCGTATATATTGCATTTGCCATTATGGGACCTGGAAAATTAAGTATCGATAAGAAATAAATACCCATAACGTATTTTATCCATTTTCTTGGGCTTGCTTCCCACCTAGAACTTCAGAATATGTTTGAATTAGGGGTGTAATCGTGGTTTAAGTAAGCTTAAAGCAGGGCTAAAGTACGGGGCAAGTATATAAAACATACATTTTACATACTTTTAGCATACTTTCAGTATGCTTTTACACCGAAGCAAAAAAAACAGAGGCATGCCAACTATCCTTTAATGGGACTTCCCATTTGCTGGAATAATCGTCTGCGGATTGAATCAAGTTATTGAAAACGATGGTCTCCTGCCCTACTTCACCTTCCTTACACAAGGAATCAAAAACTTCACGTGAAACAAGTTGTATATTACCTTCTGTATCACGGTAGGAGATCAACATCCTATTGAATAGACCGATATTCAATTCCTCTTCCAATTCTTTCAAAACCCGAACCGATTTATCAATGGAGCATCCGGTCACTTGCGCCATGGCCTCATCAACCGTAAAAACAATAAATAAATTGTATTTGATTTCCGCTTTTCCAGCTAATTGACTCCCATGGGCGGTCCATTCCTCTACAAATCTATCCAACTTCTCCTGCGCCAGTTCATGCTCAGGTTGGGTAAAGAAACGATCAGCTTGATAAATCCATATCTTTTTCATGTTATTCTCCTTAATGTGCGTAATAAGGGGATATCATCAGGTAAACAATAACACCTGTAACAGCAACATATAACCACATTGGATAGGTAATACGGGCTAGTTTTTTATGGCGTTCATAGGCTCCTGCAATCCCTCTTACAAAGGTAAATAATACAAAAGGAATAATAACTACGGATAACACGATGTGTGTCACCAGAATGAAATAATAGATGTATCTAATAGTTCCCTCGCCACCAAATTTGGTAGATTCTGAGGTCATATGGTAGGCCACATACATCACTAGGAACAAGGATGAAAAGACCATACATAATTTGATCAGGTTCTCGTGCAATTTGATATTACCCCGTTTGATTGCTGAAACAGCAACCACCAAAGTAACAGCAGTAAGACCGTTGATAGTGGCATAAATCGGAGGAAGGAATCCTAATGGTTGTACATCATAACCCATTTTTGGAAGGTTGATCCCAAAAAGGGCAGCTACAGCAAGAGGGATAATGATGGACAAAGCCCAAATAATCCCTTTATATTTTTTTTCTTCTTCAGTCATTCCCATGATTACTTTCTTTCTACTTTTAAAGGTGAGTTTCTGATTTCTTCTACCACCTGCACTTTTACCTCATCTTCCAAACGATCTATTTCTGAGCGAAGGCTAATGTCGTAGATACCACGGATCCGTTTTTTAGAATCGATCAAGATGATCTGATTGCTGATGACAAACTTGTTTGGATCCCCATCCACCCGCATCGCCTCCAATAACATCCGCTCACGTGCATATTTAAAGATGTCGGTATTTGGTTGGTTAACAACAAACCAATTGGGGTTTCTATCCTTGCTGTAAGGCGCTATTGCCTCCTGCATTACTTTTTGGCTATCGGTAGAATCCACATCAATGGAAAACAGCTGAATCTTCGGATTGTACTTAAATCGTGTGGCAATGGTATTGACATCGTGCAGCAATTGCTTCGATAGTCCTTGATCCTTGCCATAGAATAGATGGGCTACGGTAATAATCGTATCAGATTCCAGAAACCTAACCGGTTTATTATCATAATTGATGAAATCCACTTCGGTAAGCTGATGGAAAACAGTATCGGGAATCTCCCGACCCATCACCCTGTTCATCTTACCAGAAAGGTGCTTTTCACCGAATACCGGTAGTTTAATGTACTCATTGGAGCCCATTTTATTAACCAGTATATATAAAAATCCTGGCACAAATAGAACGAGTGCCAGGATAATTAATTTCGATATATTCTTCGAACGAGTATGTTTACTCATTTCAAATATGCTTATTAATGAGGGAAAATTGGTTGATGTGTGAAAGAGTCATTCAAGTGACCACCTTCAATCAACATTAAGATAATGAAGTATATGATAAATAAGAATACAATACTACAAGTGATGATGAAACCTGATTTCTCAAATTTCAAGTGCATAAAGAAGGCAATAATGTAAAATGCTTTCACCAATGTTAAGATGATGTAAATTACATTCACCAAAGTTCCTTTTTGAAGGATACCCCAGTGGTGTACAAATCCTAATGCGATTAAGAACTCTAAAGCAGTTAAAGCTAATAGAACAAAGAATACGGACCAGATACGTTTTTTATCCATTCCTTCGCCATGCGCGTGCGCATCGTGGCTTGCTATATGATCGTGATGACTCATTTTCGTTAGTTTAAATGTTGAACCCTAAAATTAGATTAAGTAGAAGAAGGTAAATACGAATACCCAAACTAGATCGACAAAGTGCCAATAAAGACCTACTTTCTCAACCATTAGATACGTTCCTCTTCTTTCGAAAGTATTGTTCAACGTCATGGAAAGAACGATGATGTTCAACAAGATACCAATCGATACGTGGAATCCGTGGAAACCTGTAATGGTAAAGAAAAGGTTAGAAAATTGTAGGGCTGCTGTATAAGAAACCTCTTTGGTGAAATAAGGGCTCAATGCTTGTACGATAGCATTATCGTCCGTTAATCCTGTTGCAGGGTTACGTCCGAACCAGAATCCTTGATGGTGTAGGTGGGTCCATTCAATAGCTTGACAGCCAATGAACATTAAACCTCCTAAAATAGTCCATAACATCCATTTTACCACCTCTTGTTTTGAGTTTCGGTGTCCAGCTTCTACGGCTAGTACCATGGTCACGGATGACATGATTAAGATAAAGGTCATGATACCTACGAAAACCAATGGTTGTCCTGATTCTGCGATACCTGGGATAGATTGGAATACCTTATCCGCATCGATCCATGAAGGTTGCGCAAATTTCTGAGCACCATAATAAATCAAGAATGCAGAAAATGTAAAGGCATCTGACACCAGGAAAAACCACATCATGATCTTTCCATACTCTAAATTCCAAGGTGATTTACCTCCGCTCCAAGGTCCCTCTTTTACCTTATCCAATTGCGATACTGTTGTACTCATTGTTTACTGTTATTGATTCAAAAGTAAGAAAACATATATATAAATCCATAATAGGCCTAGAAAATGCCAGAATATTGAGGCAATTTCCATCCGGAAAATATTGTTGCCAAGGGGGATATTTTTCATGGTCCCTATCAGACAACGCGTCAACACCAAAATTCCGGCTATGATGTGCGCTAAGTGAAAACCTGTAAAGACGTAAATAAACGACTGTGAGGCATTCGTATTGGTGAATGTGATCTCACGACTGAATAAAACGCTCCAAGCTTCCAATTGTAGGAAAAAGAACAGCACACCTAATAGGATAGTGGCAATCAAAAAGATCTTCTGTTTTCCAAGGTCGTTGTTTTTTACTGCTTTAAAAGCTAGGTACATCGTTAAACTGCTGATGACGATAGCGGCAGTACTATAAATAAATACATAAGGAAGAATTGTTTTGATACCTTTATCCACCCCACTATTCGTATACACGATAAACCCACTTGAAAAAGCAGCAAACATCATGAACATACCGATCATGCCCAGGTAAAGATTGAATTTCTTCGCCTTTCTTGATTTCTGTAGTTCTTCGTTTAGCAATTCTTGCTTATCCATTGCAATATTTAATTCCATTGTTTTTAAAAAGGTTTAAAATCTAACAACAACAACAACTGTGTTATTGGTAAGTAAGCGAAAGAAGTAAACATGATCTTCTTTGCTGTACTCACTTCCATTTTAACCAAATGCTGATACCCATACCAGGTAAACAGCAATCCGCCCAATACGGAAACTGTAGTGAATACCCAGCCTCCAATCCCATAGTACATAGGCAATAGTCCTACAGGCACCATTAACAGCGCAGATATAAAAATAAACCAAGCTGATAACTTATCTTTTTTTGTTGTCGGTAATAACCGGAAACCTGCTCGCTTATAATCCTCATCAGAAACCCAAGCAATGGCCCAGAAGTGTGGGAACTGCCAGAAAAACTGAATAGCGAATAAAACCAAAGGAGTGATTACGATTGCTTGCTCACTTACTTCAGCATAGGCCAATCCGAATCCTGCTGATTTAAACGCTGCATAGTACCCAATTAAAGGAGGTAAAGCTCCAGGAATTGCGCCTACCCATACCGCAATAGGCGATTTCTGTTTCAGGGGGGTATAGACAAATGCATACAGGAAAATGGAAAACACGGAAATCAGACCTGCGATAAAGTTAAGATTCACCAAAACTAAGGTTCCGAATATTCCCATGAACAAGCTTAAGATCAAGGCTTGTCCTGTAGTCATCCTTCCGGCAGGAAGTGGTCTATCCATGGTGCGCTTCATTAACTTATCAAGATCTTTTTCAATGATCTCGTTAAATCCATTTGCAGCACCGGTAACCAAGAATCCACCAAAAGTAAGCAATGCCCAGTTATACCAGATAATATCTCCTTGCTGGGTAGCTCCTATCAAAAAGGAGATAGAGGCCGAAAAAACTACGGTCAGTGTAAGACGTAGCTTCACAAGTTTGTTAAAATCTGAAATAAACTCTTTCATAATCAAAATAATTCCCAACTAAGCACTGGCAAGCACGGGCTTTGGCTTACTCAATAATAACAAAAGATAATACTGAGCTCCGACGAACAGACTCGCCACCACTAAATGCGTTGTTTGTGCAAAAGCAGGAACATGAAACCTTGCTAATATAATCCCTGACAACATTTGAATACAAATCAATACCACTGCAATCAAGGCATAACGGTACTGAACCGTTTGGAATAAACCCGTGGATTTGATCTTAAAATATAAATACAAGGTAATGGCCAAGGTAATATAGGCCAAAATGCGATGTATATGATAAGCAGATCCAATAGCATCTATCCAGTTCTCCCGTTGAATGGCTTGTTGGTTAAGATGATCGATGATCTCCCTAACATCGGTTCCAAAAACTACTTGTACAACCAATAGAATGATGGACACTAAAGCCCAGATTCTTAAACTTGGTTCTACATTCGCCTTTAGGATCGTTCCATCTCGTAATGTTTTTGCCCAAAAATAGGTGTGAATAGCAATACAGACAATCACTAGCGCAAGTAACATGTGGATGGTAATCACCCAAGGGGTTAAGTTAGTGGATACAACGATAGAGCCTAACCAGGCTTGTATCACAACGACAATAAGATTAAGAACGCTCCATATTGCTATGGCTTTTTTCTTTTTCCAATAAGTAAAGGAATAAATAGCGGTAAACAGCATGAAAAATCCGGCTGTGACACCTGCTAATCGATTAACGTATTCCGTCCAGGTCTTTGCGGCATTGAATTCTTCATGAACCAATATCGATTCATCGTGACGAATCTGATCGGCCAATTCCTTGTATCCAAAGAATTCAATCATCTTGGCAAATCGTTCGTTCTTTTTAACCCTTCCTTCTACATAATGTTGCTCATAGCCTGCTGGCAATTGCGAAACATCGGTAGGTGGAATAATACGGTTAAAACACTTAGGCCAATCCGGACATCCCATGCCCGAACCTGTACTCCTAACGATTCCTCCTGCTGCAATAACAATGAAAAGAACGAAAATCGTGATCTTATTTATCCGAATAAAACGCTTTTCAGCTGATGGATACATGGATCTCTCCTTTTACAAATTATAATCGAATAAAGAAGAGGTAGGTACGAACCTACCCTTCTATTTCTCTATTGTGCTCGCGGTTGTACGCTTTTTGAGCAGCTATACCCTCTTCGTTTCCTTCCCAATCATGTAGCAAGTTAGAGCTCATGGTTTGAGAGTGAGGAACTGTTTGAGGAATAAAGTCTTCATCATGACCAGGCTTAGAGTAGTCATATGGCCAACGGTATACTGAAGGGATTTCTCCTGGCCAGTTTCCGTGGATATGTTCTACCGGAGTAGTCCACTCTAATGTATTGGATTTCCAAGGGTTTTGAGGTGCACGCTTTCCACACCAGATCGAAGCGAAGAAGTTCCATAAGAACGCTACTTGACCTACAGCAGAAACGATCGCTGCCCATGTAACCAATAAGTTTACAGATACCCATTTCTCCATGAAAGGGAATTCGGTAAATGCGTAGTAACGACGAGGTACTCCATCGATACCCATAAAGTGCATTGGGAAGAATACCAAGTAAGCACCGATAAATGTTAACCAGAAGTGGAAATAACCTAAACGCTCATCCATCATTCTACCGAACATTTTCGGATACCAGTGGTAAACTCCAGAAAGCATACCGAAGATCGAAGCAGAACCCATTACCAAGTGGAAGTGGGCAACTACGAAATACGTATCGTGTAAGTTGATATCTAATGTTGCGTTACCTAAATACAATCCTGTCAAACCACCAGATACGAAGAAAGATACCATACCGATAGCAAACATCATCGCTGGAGTGAAACGGATATTACCTCTCCAAAGAGTTGCAATATAGTTGAACGCCTTTACCGCAGAAGGAACCGCAATGATCAACGTAGTTATCATGAAGACACCTCCCAAGAAAGGACTCATACCTGTAACGAACATGTGGTGACCCCAAACAATAAAAGATAATACCGTAATACCAACTAAAGAGTAAACCATCGCATGGTAACCGAAGATTGGTTTACGAGAGTTTGTTGAGATTACCTCTGAAGTTAAACCTAATGCAGGCATAACTACGATATATACCTCAGGGTGACCTAAGAACCAGAATAAGTGTTGGAATAAGATTGGTGAACCACCTTCGTTAGGAAGGATCGTACCACCTACTACTAAGTCTGATAGATAGAAAGATGTACCAACTGAACGGTCGAAGAATAATAATACTACCGCAGAAACTAATACTGGGAAGGATAATAAACCTACGATTGCCGTTAAGAAGAAAGACCAGATAGTCAAAGGCATCTTCCAAAGTTCCATACCTTTAGTACGCATGTTCAATACGGTACTGATGTAGTTAACACCACCTAATACCTGTGAAGCGATGAACAAAGTCATACTCACTAACCACAAGGTCATACCAAGACCGGAACCCGCGATGGCGGTCGGTACGGCAGAGAGTGGCGGATAGATGGTCCAACCGGCAGATGCAGGTCCACTTTCGATAAAGAAAGAAGCAACCATGATAACACAAGCTACAAAGAAGAACCAGTATGATAACATGTTCATCAATGGAGATGCCATATCACGTGCACCTAATTGGTAAGGAATTAATAAGTTACTGAATGTACCAGAAAGACCTGCTGTTAATACGAAGAATACCATCATGGTACCATGGATCGTTACTAACGATAGGAAGAAATCTGGTTTAATACGTCCACCTTCAGCCCATTTACCTAAGAATACTTCTAGAATAGGGAATTCTTTGTCAGGCCATGCTAGTTGGATACGAAATAAAATCGACAGTACCATGGCGAAAACGGCCATAATAATACCTGTGATCAAAAACTGCTTTGCAATCATCTTGTGATCTTGACTGAAGATATACTTCGTCAAGAACGTCTCATGATGGTGACCATGATCATCGTGATGAGCTGCGTCGTGCGATATAACTGTAGTTGACATATGCTATTTTATATTCTCTATTCTATTAATTGATTGAAGCAGCAATACGAGTTTCCTTCGTATCATCACCATGAAGTTCTGCAAACTCTTTCTGTACATCTTCTGTAAAGAATTTAGCCTGCTTGCTTAACCATTCACTGTATTCAGCCTCGGTTACCACGCGAACATTCTTCTGCATGTTGTAGTGTGAAGCACCACAGATCTTAGCACAAAGCATCACGTAGTTGTATTGAGGATCATTCATTTTATCACGCATCTCTTCTGTGGTTACTGTTGGAGTAAACTGGAAGTAGTTCGTCATACCAGGTACCGCATTGATCTGTACGCGGAAATCAGGAATATAGAACGAGTGAATAATGTCTTTAGAAAGAATATGGAAACGAACTGGTCTGTTAACCGGAATTACGATCTCATCTCCTTTGATATCATCCCATGAGGATTTATCATTGAAGTCGATACCATAACCGTTCAACGGAGTCGTCATTTTGAAATTACGTTTTCCGATTACCCCATCCGTACCTGGGTAACGAATTGTCCATTGGAACTGCTCACCTAACACCTCTACCTGTAAAGCTGATTTCTTAAGCTCTTCAGGAATGTTGGTGATTTTACGCCAAGTAAAGAAACCGAACAATACCAAAACAGTCAATACCACTGCAGGAACAATTGTCCATAATCTTTCGATAGCATCGTTATGAGGATAGAAATAGGCTTTACGTTTAGCACGCATTCTGTAAAGGAATGCGAAACCTAACAATAGGATGTGAACCAATACCAATACAACGGTAATAATTACTGTTGTGATGATGAACATGGTGTCTACATCTTTACCGTGCTCGGTAACCGCTGGTCTCCAAGACCAATCTCCCCATACTGCATAACCATAGTAAACAAAACCTAAGAAAGCCACCAAGAAAACCAAGAACAAAACAGCTTGGATTGTATTGTTAGCTAAAGGATTGTAGGTACCATTTACGCGTTTGGTAAGGGTGTAGATAGAATGTACTTTACCAATTACAGCAACAACAGCACAGATGACCAAGAAGAAAAGGATATAGTAAGTCAAGTTTTTGTAAACCTGAGGATCAATAACTTTTACTTCTTCTTGTGTAGTGGTTGCCGTAGGTGTAACGGAATTCGAAGGAGCAGCAGCCGCTACGGTATCAGTCGTAGTTGCTGTTGCTGTTGAATCTGTCGCTACAACCGCAGAGTCCGTTGCTACGGCAGTTTGCTCAACTGGCGCTGCTGCTGCAGTAGAATCTTGAACAGATGCTAAAGCAGGTGCTGCAAAGAAGAGATTAACTGCTAATAATCCAGCAAACAAGGACTTAAATCTTGTATTAATTTTAAACTTCATTTCTTATAAGACGTTTGAACGTAATTTCAAGTAATTCGCTATTATATCTGATGATGTAAACTCTCATCCAAGAACGGATGATGCTTAGGTGCCAGAGCATGTTTGCTCAATTTGGACATCACTAAGAAAGTAAACAATCCTACAAAACCAATGGCAGTACCGATCTCCACAATACCGAATCCACGGTGGTTCTCCACAGTACCTGGCATAATCATGATGTAATAATCTAACCAGTGTCCTAACAACAACAAGATCGCTACGAACAACATCATGTTCAATCTACGTTTTGCGTCACGGTCTACCAATAATAATACAGGCGCCACAAAGTTAATGATAATGTTTATCCAAAACCAAGGCTTGTATTCAGGTTCCCAACGTTTGTAGAAATAAACTGTTTCCTCTGGAATGTTAGAATACCAAATCAACATGAACTGTGCAAACCAAACGTAAGTCCAGAAAATAGAGAAACCGAACAATAATTTACCTAAATCATGTAGGTGGTTCTCATTAACCCAGTTCATATAACCAGCTTTCTTCAATAATACTAAGATCACAATGATTACAGCTAGTCCACTTACCCACATTGCTGCGAAGTTGTACCAACCAAACATGGTCGAGAACCAGTGTGCCTCTAAGGACATGATGGTATCGAAAGACCAAATAGGTGTTGTGAAACCAAAGATTACTAAGAAAATAGCTGATAATTTAAAGCTTTTCTTATAAGATGTAAGTCCACCTTCTAAATCTTCATTGTATGACAATTTTGCTAAGATAAAGGCGAAGATCGCGTAGCTACCCATGAACAGGATCTGACGGATCAAGAATCCCGGAACGTTCAAGAAAGCGGCTTTACCGGCTACCAATTTATCATAGTGCGGGCTGTTAGGATCTGTTAATCCTTCAGCATGCCAATGGTGGTAAAGGTTATGCGTTGTTAAGCCTAAGCCCACAATAACCAATAAGATGATTGAGGCGATTGGAAGTACGCTAGCCATAGCCTGAGGGATACGTAGTAAACCTGCAGACCAACCTGATTGAGTTACCATCTGTAATGCAACGAAGAATGCTCCTGCTGCACAAACACATGTAAAGTAATAACCCATCAATAATAAATTGGCATATGTACGCTCAACCATGATATGGTCACTGGATAGTAAGCCAAATGCAATAGCGGCTATTCCTACAACGATAGCAACCAAACTCAGGACCTTGGCGATCCCTGCGAATTGAAATTGCTCGCTGAAATTATAATCGTGATGATGATTGTGAGTTCCCATTTATATTATCGATGTTAGATTATTTTTTTTGTAATTCATGTACGTACATTACCACTTTCCAACGCTCATCTGGAGTCAATTGAGATGCGTGTGAACCCATCGCATTGTATCCGTAAGTAATGGTGTGGAATATTTGACCATCCGAAAGGTCAGCCATAACCGTACCTCTAGTCGATTTAGCTCCAGCGGATCTGTGGAATGATGGTGGCGGAGGGAATTTCTCCAATTCACGCTCTCCACGAGAATCATTAACTTTTCTATCTTTTGTCAATTGACCATCTCCATTCCCATCTTTCCCATGACATACTGCACAATAAGTTAAGAATAAAGCTTCTCCTTGTTTCAGATTTACATCTGTCATCGCTAGAGGGCTTTTAACTTCTAAACCAGCTTGTGTATATCCTTCGGTGGTGTTTGGATATTCAAAACGTACAAATCCGATAGGATCAGAACCTGTTGGTGGTAATTGAGCTGTCTTGTTATCTTTAAAATTCGGGTTTGGCTGATCCGGGTTGAAAGCAAGCGGTTCATACATATTGGGCGAGAATTCCCATCCGGCACTACGCGTTGTTCCATCCCCGCAAGCAGAAACGACCGCTGACAAAGCGACAGCTACACATACAGTTCCAAGAAAATTCTTCTTATTCATAACTAACATATTTTCTTTCATTGTATTTAACTTCTACTGCGCCAGCTTCTTTCAATAGGTTATCGATCAAACCATGGTCAGTATTCTCATTAGCATCAATTGCAATAATAAAACGGTCATCCGTTGCTCTCAAGTCCATTACACGTGGTGCGCGTCCTGGAAACAAATGGTTACGGAAAAAGAACGTAGCTACCATACCCAACGCACAGATCAAGATGGTAACCTCAAACGTTACGGGTACAAAGTTTGGCAACGGCATCGATGGTTTACCACCAATGTTCATCGGCCAATCATAAGCCATTGTATAGAATAATAAACTAAATCCTAATATCGTTCCGGTGATACCGAAGATAAATGCTGCAATTGGTAAACGTGATGGCTTTACACCTAATTTAGCTTCAATACCGTGGATAGGCATTGGTGTGAAACAATCGTAAATGCTAATGTTATTCGCTTGCAACTTATCGATCCCGTGCATCATTTCATCAGGATCCACAAAACTTCCTAGTATATATTTTGTATTGCTCATTGCTAAATTATTTTTTTCTTAATGCCTTAATGTCCTCTTCAGTTACTGTATCGTACTTATCCAATGAGTTTCTGAAGTATTCCACTTGGTCCTCAGGGAATGCACCTTCTTGAACAAGTTTGGTTTTCTGTTGTAAACTCGCACTCTTCAACAACAACTTAACCTCTGCAATCGCAATACCTGGAAGGAAACGAAGGAAAAGCAAGAATAAAGTGAAGAATAGACCGATGGATCCAACAAAGATACCCACGTCAACCCAAGTTGGGTAGAACATTGCCCATGATGATGGTAAGTAGTCACGGTGCAAAGAAGTAACGATAATTACAAAACGCTCAAACCACATACCGATGTTCACAATGATCGACAATACCCAAGAGATTGGAATACTTGTACGGATCTTTTTGAACCAGAATAACTGTGGAGAGATTACGTTACAGGTCATCATCGCCCAGTAAGCCCATGCATAAGGACCAGCAACACGGTTTGCGAATGCATACATCTCATATTCTGAACCAGAGTACCATGCAATGAATAACTCGGTCAAGTAAGCAATACCTACAATAGAACCTGTTACCATGATGATCTTGTTCATCGATTCGATGTGGAACATGGTAATGTAGTTCTCGAAGTTCATTACTTTACGTAAGATCAACAATAAGGTCTGTACCATGGCGAAACCCGAGAAGATCGCTCCAGCAACGAAGTATGGAGGGAAGATCGTGGTGTGCCATCCTGGAATTACAGAAGTTGCAAAGTCCATGGATACGATGGTGTGTACCGAAAGTACAAGTGGTGTGGAAATACCGGCTAAGATCAAGGATACGATCTCAAAACGTTGCCATGTTTTCACTGATCCGTTCCATCCGAAAGAAAGGATAGAGTAGATTCTTTGTTTTAAACCCGTAGCACGGTCACGAACAGTTGCAATATCCGGTAATAAACCACAATACCAGAATACTAAGGATACTGTGAAATAAGTGGAGATCGCAAAGGCATCCCATACTAATGGAGAGTTAAAGTTCACCCAAAGTGATCCGAATTGATTAGGAAGTGGGAAAATCCAGTATGCTAACCAAGGGCGACCCATGTGAGCTACAACGTAAGTTGCGGCACAGATAACGGCAAAGATTGTCATCGCCTCAGCCGATCTGTTGATGGAGTTACGCCAGTTCTGACGGAATAATAATAATACTGCGGAGATCAACGTTCCGGCGTGACCAATACCTACCCACCATACGAAGTCGGTAATATCCCAGGCCCAGCCCACTGTTTTGTTCAATCCCCAAGCGCCGATACCTGTCCAAAACGTGTATCCAACACTCACTACCCATAACATTGCTCCTAATGCGGCAACCGTAAAACCGATCCACCAAGCTTTGTTGGGCTTATTCTCAACCGGAAGTAAGATATCATCTGTGATTTGTGCGTAGGTGATATCCTTGCCGGTAATTAATGGTTCTCTTAATATTGATTCGTTATGCGATGACATAGTTTTTTAATTTCAGTCTAGAAAAAAATTAAGCTTCAAATGTGTTTCTAACCTTCGTCATGTAACCAATATTTGGTTGAACGTTGATTTCTTCCAATACGTAATAAACACGTTCGTTACGTAATGCTTTAGAAACTTCTGACTCCGGATCGTTAGCATCTCCAAAGATGATAGCATTGGCAGAACATGCTGCTTGACAAGCCATCTTAATATCTCCGTCTTTTACTTTACGGTTTTCGATCTTCGCTTGTAATTTACCAGCTTGGATACGTTGGATACACATTGAACATTTCTCCATAACCCCACGAGAACGTGTAGTTACATCAGGATTCAATACCAATTGCGTGAATTCATTGTTCAGATAGTTATCAAAACGAGAATCATTCCAGTAGTTGAACCAGTTGAAACGACGTACTTTGTATGGACAGTTGTTCGCACAGTAACGTGTTCCGAAACAACGGTTATAAGCCATGTGGTTAAGACCTTCAGATGAGTGTACAGTAGCTAATACCGGACATACCGTCTCACAAGGTGCGTGCTCACAATGCTGACATAACATTGGCTGGTGAACAACGGTTACACTTTCGTAATCCATGCCGTCAGCTTTTGCAATCTCTTTTTCTTTTGTTAAAGAAGCTTCCCCATTTTCTAGGGTATAGTAACGGTCGATACGCAACCAGTGCATTTCACGACGACGGCGAACCTCATCGCGTCCTACTACTGGAATATTGTTTTCTACGTTACATGCCACGATACATGAACCACATCCTGTACATGCGTTCAAGTCGATCGCCATCACCCAACGGTGACCAGGTTGTTCAAACTTGTTCCACAAGTCATAAGTTTGGTGTGTATCTGCGAAACGACCAGATTCTGAGTTAGGATCTTTCAAGTATTTAGCGAATGAAGTTTCGCGAACGATGTTACGTCCTTCAATCGTGTGGTGTGTTTGTGTTTGAGCTAATTCGTAGATGCCTGATGCTTTGGAAACTGTCGCTTTTGCAGACAATTGGATGGTTCCATTAACCAAGCTAGCAAATGGATAAGCATTCACCCCTACGTTATTTCCTGCTTTACCTACTTTCGTACGGCCATAACCAACAGCTACAGAAACTGTACCTCTAGCTTGACCTGGTTGCAAGATCACAGGAAGATCTACTTTGTAGCCATTCGCTTCAACAGTAACTTTTCCTGTTTCTTTAACTCCTAATTCCTCCGCATCAACTGGGTTGATAGCAGCATAGTTGTCCCAAGTTACTTTGGATACCGGATCAGGCAATTCTTGTAAGTAAGCATTGTTTGCATAACGACCATCTCTTAAGGTAGTAGATTCGTATAATTTCAATTCTACACCGCCAGAAACGCGTTTGCTATCATTTACGATCGCTGCAGCAGCCGCATTTACATCAGCGTTTGATGCATAAGCAGATCCTGTAGTTGATCCTTTGTAAACAAAACCTTGTTGTAATACATCTTTCCAAGCTTTTCCAGTACCTGCAAGGATAGTGGTTTCCCAAGTTTCTTTTACGAAATCATGAATGGATTTGTTCACACCTGCCCAAGTCAATAAAGATTGCTCTGCTTGGCGGGTGTTGAAAACTGGGTTGATCGTTGGTTGGATGATCGTGAATAACCCTTCTTTTGCTGATGCATCACCCCAAGCCTCTAAGAAAGTACAGTTTGGAGCGATCGCTTTCAATTCGGATGCTGTTTCATCAGCTCTATCAGCGAAGGATACGGTATAATCTACTTTCGCAATTGCTGCTTTTGCATCTTCTGCTTTGAAGTAGTTGTATACTGGGTTACTGTTTAAGAAGAAGGCCACTCCTACTTGTCCAGCTTTTGCTGCTGTCAAGAATTGTTGGAATGCGGCATCCGAACCTTGATATTGTTTAGAATAATTATCCAAATCAATGATCGATCCGTAAGCACCTAATGCCGAGTTGATCGCGTTGACCAATACTTGCGTATTGATATCGTTTGATCCTGCAACAACAACTGCAGCTCCTCTAGCTTTTACTAATTCAGCAGCAGCTAATTTAAGGATAGTGGTTGCTTTGGCATTCGTAGTACCTCCCGCGATGGAAGATCCTGTGATGGCATTGTACAAGCCGATCAATACCGCTCCTTCTTCAGAAGGTTTGATCGCTGCACGAACGTCTGCATTCGAACCAGTCATCGAAAGACCAGATTCAAATTGGATATGGCGTGACATTTTACCACCTTTCAATGATTTATGGTCACGGTTTTTGATATAATCTTGCGTATGCTCCTCACCAGCTAACCAAGAACCCAAGAAATCTGCTGCAACGGATACAACAACTTGTGCATTGTCAAAATGGTAAGAAGGGATAACAGCTTTACCGAAAGAAGCTCTGTTTGCTTCGATGATACCGCTGTAAGAAACTGCATCAACCTGAACATGTTGTGTTGCAGGGTATTTAGCAGCTAGTGCAGCAATGGCAGCCAAAGTCGACGGACTGTTTACTGTATCCGAAACAATCGTGATCTGTTTTCCAGCAGCCTGTGCTTTATTCAATGCGTCTACAACCGCTTTATCCAATTGTGCCCAACTTACATCCTTGCCACCAATCTGTGGAGCCTGTAATTTAGACATGTCGTATAGATCAAGTACCGAAGCCGAAGTGCTCGCATCTGTACCTTGATTCAATCCAACAGCATTTGGGTTAGCTTCTAACGAGATCGGACGACCTTCGCGTGTTCTAACGATTACACTCTGACCATTGAAGGATGAAGCGTAGAAGTTAGGAATACCTGGCGTAACTTCCTCTGGTTTGATCACATAAGGAACAGCCTTATGAATTGGCGTACGGTTACAAGCTGCTAATGTAACAGCTCCCAAACCGAAACCTAAAGCCTTTAAGAAATCACGACGAGGAGTCTTTGTACTTAAACCAGCTTCGTTTAACACATCTTCTACAGGAATAGACTCAGCAAACTCTCCCTTGCTTCCTTCAACAAAAGCAGGTGTTTGATTTAACTCTTCTAAGCCTTTCCAATATTTTTTATTGCTTTCCATTTAAGCTATATATAAGATTCTGTATTTCTAAATTAATTCATTAATAGTGACATTTACCACACTCTAATCCACCGATCATCGCTGCTGTCATCTTCTCACCTTTTTTCAATTTCTCGTGAGCTTCGATCAACTGATCGTAATAAGCATTATCCTTATTAACCTCAGTCTCTTTGTGACAGTCAACACACCATTTCATGGTTAGTGGTGAGTATTGGTAAACTTCTTCCATATCCTGAATAGGACCGTGACATGTTTGACACTCAACACCCGCTACAACAACGTGCTGGGAGTGGTTGAAATACGCAAAATCAGGAAGGTTGTGAATTCTAACCCATTCGATCGGTCTAGTATTGGTACCGTAAGTTCTGGTTTCTTGATCCCAGTCTACCGCGCGGTATAGTTTCGCAATCTCAGGTGATGTTTGTCCATCGTAATGGTCAGATGCTGTTACCGTGTTGTGACAGTTCATACAAACATTCGCAGATGGAATAGATGCATTTTTAGATTTGAATGCACCACCGTGACAATATTGACATTCGATCTGGTTTACCCCAGCGTGGATCTGGTGCGAGAATTTAATAGGTTGAACAGGTTTGTAACCTTGGTGAACACCTACGTTCCACATCGTGTTCCATCCTGCAGCTCCTAAAAGACCTACCACCATCAATACCACGAAGAATACCAATTTCTTATTCTTAAGGAATGCTTGAGCAAATTTAGCCGTATTGCTTTCGCCTGCCTCTTCATGTCTTGCCTGTGCCTCAGCAATAGCTGCTTGGTTGTTGGCAATAACACGCTCCAAAGTTTTGGTTACTCTGTTCAACGCGAAGATAACGGCAATGGCAACCACAAATAAGGCAACCAATCCGATGATCATCATGGTGTTTGCATCCGAACTTGCAGCAGCACCGGCAGCAGCAGGAGAATTTTTCTTCTCTTCAGCTTTAACCTTTTCCGCGTCCAAATAAGCTACCATGTCAGCGATATCTGATTCAGATAAACTCGCAAATGGAGTCATCACTGTTGGGTACTTCCCTTTCAACTCCAATGCAATTGGGTCTCCAGCATCGATCATACCTTGTGGGTTGTGAATCCATTTCACAATCCAACCCATTTCACGACGTTCTGACAACCCTAACAAGTCAGGTCCAACGCCATTCCTTCCTAACGTGTGACATGACTGACATGCATTCGCTTTGAATAGCGCAGCACCATTCGCAGCATCCTGCGCTTGCGCAGCAGTAGTAACGGCAAATAACAATACCAAACTTACTGATATTGACTTCGCAAGTCTTCCTAAAACGGATGAGATATTTCTCATATTTAGCACTTTATACTATTTTATGTGTAATAATTAATTGTTGACTCTCTACTATAGGTACACAATACCGTACAAAACAATGCACAAAAGTATAACTTATTAAGCAATCACTGACAATTTGATGACTTAATTTATCAATTTATAATCATTCTAAATAGCTTTGCATTTGTTGTCCTAGATGCCAATAATTAACACTAATCTGATTTTTTACTCCCAATTATTCCCTAACTTAGTGGTACTATGAAAATAATAATTTGCATTTTATTTTTATTTGTTTTTACCGGTTGTGCGCAGTCGCAACAGCCCAAAACCAAAATCGCTATGAACGACACAACAAAATACAACAAACTAACCCCTGAAGAAGAGTACGTCATCCTTCAAAAAGGTACCGAGAGACCTTTTACAGGAAAACTATTGGACAATAAAGCGAAAGGTACCTATGTGTGCAAACGCTGCGATGCCCCTTTGTACAAATCAGATGATAAGTTTGAATCCCACTGTGGATGGCCAAGTTTTGATGATGAAATCAAGGGCGCTGTGCGCAGGGAGGTCGATGCAGACGGAAGAAGAGTGGAGATTTTATGTGCGAAATGTGATGCCCACCTGGGCCATGTTTTTGAAGGAGAAGGATTCACCTCCAAAAACACGAGACATTGTGTTAATTCTATTTCTATGAAGTTTGTTCCAGCGCCTCCTCAGAAATAACGGAAGATCCGCGAACCAACAGCTCACTTGGAATGGTAATTTTTTGCAATTCCTTGTTCTTTCCTTTTATTTCGTTCAAGAGTGTATGGATAAGTTCATTGGCAATGGTTGCAGTATCTTGGGTGACCACCGAAATTCCCGGATCATATAAGCTGAAAAGGGTGTGGTCATCATAGGCAACCATATGGGGCAATTTCATTTTATATTCCTTGATGGCTTTCAAACCATGGATAGCCAGATAATTTGTTGCAAATAATACGGCATCCAGTCTATTGGAAGCGATAAATTCGTGCAATTGTTCGATGGAGGAAGCCTCATCTTCATCAATCTTGATCTTTTTGATGTAGGCCTGTTGTTGAAAATCATCTATTGCTTTCATATAGCCTTCCAAACGATCCCGCATCTGGGTCTGGTTCGAAAATAAGGAAACAAAACCGACCCGCTTGTTGGATGGATTTTCCAACAGGTGCTTGGTGGCCGTAAAAGCTCCATTGAAATTATCCAACACCACATAATTTGTTTCCAAATTTGGGATGTAACGGTCAAACAAAACAACCGGGACATTATTTTTTATCAGATTGGCTACTGTTTCCTCCAATCCCTCAGGCGGCGTAATGATATAACCATCTACTTGACGGTCGTAAAATAGCTGAATAAGTTCTTTAGCCTTTGTTACATCATTGTCCATACTACAATAAATGATGTGGTAGCCGTTATCATACGCTATCCTTTCAATATATTTAGCCACATTGGAGAAAAACGGATTGGAAATATCTTCTACGATCAATCCTAAAATCTTGGATTGGCCAGTCCGCAGACTCTGTGCTAATTGATTTGGTTTATACCCGACCTTTTTCACATAATCCAATACACGTTTGGTCAATCCTTCACTGATCCGCTTTTCCTTCGCTTTCCCATTCAGGATAAAGGATACGGTCGTAACGGATACGCCCAAGCTTTTGGCTATGTCTGAGATCAAAATACGCTTCTTCATGTTTGTAGGTTATTGTTGATGTTATACAAACCAAATATATAAAATCAGCTAAATTTTAGCAAATAAATGCTAAATTAATCGCTAAATAATTTGCTAAAAGGGTTTAAATTGATTTAAAAGCTTATATTTGAAAAGCAGAAATTCGAAATAGGCTTAATTATGATCATACAAGCGAAAAATATTTTACCTCTTTTAACTGGTCTTTTATTGGGTAGCATCAACCTGCACGCCCAAGAGCTCAGCAAATACGTGGATCCATTCATAGGTACCGGCGGACATGGCCATACCTATCCCGGTGCGACCGTTCCATTCTCCTTAGTTCAACTATCACCAGATAATGGCAAGAGTGGCTGGGACTGGGTGAGTGGTTACCATATTTCTGCCGATTCCATTGCTGGCTTCAGCCATATGCACCTCAGCGGAACAGGTATTGGCGATTGGTTGGATATCGCGATTATGCCCCTGTTGAAACCTATGGAACAGAACAGATTGGATACCAGGGTCAGATTCTCCCATCAGGATGAAATGGCAAGCCCCGGATTTTACCAAGTAAAACTAGAGAATGGCATCCTTGCACAATTGACGGCCTCAGAACGAGTAGGTTTTCATCAATACCAATTTCCTGCCGGCAGTAGGCCAACCATCCGTTTGGATCTGGCACATGCCTTTAACTGGGATAGGCCGATGGATACCGAAATAAAGATCATTGATAAGCATACCATAATTGGAAAAAGATATTCCTATGGTTGGGCGAATAAACAACATATCTATTTCGCTATCCGATTTGAAAAGCCTTTCTCCACCTACTTATTAAATGGGGAAAAAACCAGCTCTTCCAGCGTCACGCAAACCAACACAAGCACTTCTGGTCCCGTAAAAGCAGTAAATGCACAATTTACCTTTCCTAACCAAAACCAGGTCGCCCTAAAAGTTGCACTTTCCACGAGCAATGAAGAAAAAGCATTGGCTGCATTGAACGAAATTCCCGATTGGGATTTTAACGCTGCTAAGACTTCAGCCCAAAAAAAGTGGGAAAAAGAATTGTCCAAAATCCAAGTGGAATCGGCCGACGAAAAACTAAAAACCATCTTTTACACGGCCCTATACCATACCGCTCTATCTCCTACCTTATATTCGGATGCGGACGGTGCCTATAAAAATTATAAAGGAGAATCCCATAAAATGCCTAATGCTGGACAACGATATACCCTATTTTCCCTTTGGGATACCTTCCGAGCGTTAAAACCTTTATTTACCATTACGCAAGGGGAAAGATATACAGATATCCTCCAGAGTATGATGGCCTTTTACGAAGAGAATGGCCTTTTACCCGTTTGGGACTTGAGTACTTTTGAGACCAATACCATGACCGGCTACCACGCCATCCCTGTTATTGCCGATGCCATCCTCAAAGATTGGCCGGGGCTCGATCAGGAAAAAGCTTATCAGGCCATGTTGGCGAGTGCCTATCAAAAAATCCGTGAAGTTCCGGCCTATATCGAATATGGCTATGTTCCACAAGATGTGAACGGAGGTTCAGTAACCAAAACATTAGAATATGCTTTTGACGACTATTGTATTTCCTTGGTCGCCAAAAAACTGGGCAAACAAGAGGACTTTAAAACCTTCAGCAAGCGAGCAAAGAATTATATAAACCATTTTGACCCACAAACAGGTTTCATGCGTGCTAAACTGAAAAACGGCCAATTCTTTGAACCTTTTGATCCATTCTATTCAGAACACGATTTTGACAAAAGTCAATATATCGAAGGCAATGCCTGGCAACATTCATTTTTTGTACCACATGATGTGAGAGGTTTAGCAAAATTATTCCCTAAAAAGAATGGGTTGGAGCTGATGTTAGACACCCTTTTCAAAGCACCATCCATTATGACCGGTGAAAACCAATCTCCGGATGCTTCAGGATTTATCGGCCAATACGCTCATGGAAATGAACCTAGTCATCATATCGCTTATATGTATAGTTACATTGGAAAACCCTGGAAAACCCAGGAAAAGGTCCGCACGATCTTAGACTCCATGTACCATGACCGTCCAGATGGCTATGCGGGTAATGAAGATGCCGGACAAATGAGTGCCTGGGCTGTATGGTCCATGATGGGCTTGTATCCCGCTTCACCAGTCAATGGAGAATATGTATTCGGAAGCCCGGTATTGGATAAGGCGAGCATAAAGATGCCTAATGGGAAAACATTCCGCATTATTGCAAAGGATAATTCATCAAAGAACAGGTATATCCATTCGATAAGATTGAACGGCAAGAAATACGATAAGGTCTTTATCACCCATTCGGAAATGCTCAAGGGTGGAACCTTGGAATTCCAGATGTCGGAAAAACCGAATTTCAAATTCGGGACAAAAAGGAAATCCTGGCCTACTTCGATGGAAAACTAACCTTTTGTCATACCAAACCATTGGGTATGCAATTTGTTAATTAAGGGAAAGGAGAAATTGAAAAATGACAGATTTTAACAACAACATTAACATTAAAGATATACAGGATAATAATCCGCAGGATTTTTACAAAAACTTTAAAGAGAAATTGATTGATGTAGAGAAATTTCCTACGATCTACACCTTTAAATTTATCGTGAAAACAGATTCAGACAAAGCGGAGCAGGTGAAAGCGATTTTTACGCATGCTAGCGCTAAGTTTTCCGAAAAAAGCTCTTCTGGCGGGAAATATACTTCCATCTCCATCGAGAACTATGTGAACAATGCAGATGAGGTTATCGATTATTACAAAAAGGTAGCAGAAATACCTGATGTAATGATGTTATAAAAAAGAGAGGGTGTCATTTTGACACTCTCTCTTTTTTATAACAGTAGTTAGTAGTTAGTATTTAGTAGTTAGACCTATATCGGAACGTCATTGCGAGGAACTATCCCGTCATTGCGAGGAGGCACGACGAAGCAATCTCCCACCACGTCATTGCGAGGAGGCACGAAGCAATCTTTCAAAAACCACCTCTTACCTGTCCATTGTTTCCAACGCTTGCTGAACGGCAGCTGGATTTCCAAAATCTATATTTCTTTCCTTCAAACCTATATACATATTACCTGGGATGATGACATAGCGAAATTGAATCTGTGAGCCCAACATCAATAATGCCCCGCCATCATACACATACCGATAAACCACGATTTCATTTTTCTTCAATTTAAAGGTGATGGTAGACATCCTACCTCCTGCCCTGCTTGTATAGGGCAACGGAAATGGACCACCACCATAATCCAAATACATCAATACAACTGCAGATGCCATCACGGTTTCCGTTAATTGGGGGGCATAAATGTGTGCAATCCGAGCGACGGTTCCATCCATGATAGAGTCCTTCATCCTTACACTAGTTTTCCAGCCAGAATACATCACTCTAGCATCTGCTTTTAAATTAGCGCCTACACCCCATCCTGTAGCTGTCTTTGGACCATAAAGCACCATCTGGGCGGAATTGAAATAGAAATCCCCTACTTTCCCTAAACCCGCATCGGGTATGACCGTACCTGATAAAAATTGTGACCCATCCTTTCCGTTCGTACCGTTTGTTCCATTTGTACCGTTGGTACCATTCGTGCCATTAGCACCTTTTAGGTTGGTTCCATTTCCCCAACCTGCTGCAGTTTTAGGGCCATATAACACCCCTGTTGCCGTCCTGAAATAGAAATCGCCATTTTTACCAATGGCTGCAGTTGGAACATCTGCTCCACTGAATATCGTGGAACCATCAGCTCCCTTTACCCCCGTTACCCCTTGTATCCCCTGATCTCCCTTTTCACCTTGGGGCCCCATTTGTCCAGTATCCCCTTTTTTACATGCGCCTAAGCCAATAATGACGGCCAAGAGCATCATCAATAAATTCGTTTTCATAATGTTTTTCGTTTACTTATTGTTTATGATGTCGAAATTATTTGATTTTGCACCACAAAAATCCATCGATGAGGGAAGAGGGTTCTTGAATGAGTGAATATTGGCTTTTAATGAGGGAAAACTTTTTTACGTAAAAAAACAAAGAGGCTGTCTAAAAAGGTCTCTCAAAAAAATAACCCCGTCATTAAAAAATGGCGGGGTTTTCTGTTTTTTGTCCTTAAGATTTAGTATCTTAAGGTGCACCCAAAAAACAATATGGCAAACATACAATTCAAAGCTCTTCCATCCAATAGTCCGAGTCTATTTCCTGAAAATATTTTTGATCGTATTCCATTGAACCATCCTGTTCGGTTGGTGAATCAGGTTGTTGATCAGTTGGATCTGGATCATATTATCCGACTTTATAAAGGGGAGGCACTACTAGTTTCCATCCCCGGATGCTCATCAAAGTGTTGTTCTACGCCTATTTAAGCAATATCTATTCTTGCCGAAAGATTGAACGCGCCTTACAAGAGAACATCTATTTCATGTGGCTTTCTGGCAACAGTACGCCTGATTATCGTACGATCAACTATTTCAGGGGGAAGCGTCTTAAGGGGCAAATACAGGAGTTGTTTGCAAGTATCGTCCGGATGTTACATGAAATGGAGTACGTCAGCCTGAAAGTTCAGTATGTTGATGGTACCAAGATCGAATCTGCAGCTGGTCGTTATACGTTTGTATGGAAGAAATCGGTTGAGAAAAACAAGGTAAAGTTAGAAGCGAACATCGCTTCGGTTCTTGCCGATATTGATGCGCAGATTACCCAAGACCAATCTACATTAGGCAATCAAGAAGTTAGCAAGGCTATCGACAGCACGCAGCTGAAGGAAAAGATCAAAGCGATCAATGCAAAGCTCAAAGTGGCCAATAAGTCTACCGATAAGCAGCTTAAGAAACTCGAAGATGACTACTTGCCACGATTGGAGAAATATGAAGAACAGCTGAAAATACTAGGGGATCGCAATAGTTATAGTAAGACCGATACCGATGCTGTGTTTATGCGCATGAAAGAGGATCACATGAAGAACGGTCAACTCAAACCCGCCTACAATACACAGATCAGTACCGAGGAACAGTTCATCACCCATTACAGTATCCATCAGACTACCGCAGACACGACAACCCTACCGGAACATTTGGAAGGCTTTGAGTCCCGTTACGGAAAACAAAGTGAGTCAATCGTCGCAGATGCCGGATATGGCAGTGAGCAGAACTATGAGTTGTTGGAAGGACAGGATATAACCGCTTTTATCAAGTACAATTACTTCCATATGGAGCAGAAGCGAAAGCATAAGCAGGATCCTTTTTCGGTACAGAACCTATATTACAATAATCAGGAGGATTTTTATGTGTGTCCGGCAGGACAGAAACTAAGCTTTGTCGGACAAACAACCAGGGTCAGTACCAACGGATATGCCGCCCAGGTGAGCTGCTATCAAGCTCATCGATGTGAGGGCTGTCCGATGCGTGATGGGTGTCATAAAGCACAGGGCAATCGTCTGATTGAAGTCAATCACCGCCTTGCTTGGCTCAAGGCTAAAGCTAGAGAAAGGTTACTGTCGGCACAGGGGCTATACCATCGAAGCAAAAGACCCGTGGAAGTCGAAGCGGTATTTGGACAGATGAAAAGCAACAACAGGTTTACCCGATTTAGCATGAAAGGACTGGAGAAGGTTACCGTGGAGTTCGGCTTGATGGCTATTGCCCATAACCTAAGAAAATGGGCAAAAAAGTGGAAAAACAAAGCTTTTATTGGTAAACCAGGTGGCAAAAACTTCCTATTTGCGATAAATCAAGCCATCAACATGCTGAAAAGTACAAAACATCGACTTGCAGCTTAATATTGCTCATGAAATTATAATTGAGCTCCAGAAAGCTATAAAACAGAAGAAGGTGCCTTTTTAGACACCTTCT
>PJUF01000492.1_pt1 | contig 27728 bp, 28 predicted proteins | sample 1512191 | NCBI WGS metagenome assembly PJUF01 (sample SAMN08177673, study PRJNA422409) | Feces metagenome, whole genome shotgun sequencing project. | isolation source: Chicken feces (3) enriched on wood chips | host: Gallus gallus | place: USA: Madison | collected 2015-01-15 | reverse complement strand
GGCCTCGTCACATCACTGCGCTATGGCGACTATCAGCTGGGGATCGTCATCGGTGCCGCGATGGTGATCAACATGATCGTGGCAGGCACGTGTGGAATTCTCATTCCGCTGACGCTGGACAAGCTCAAGGCGGACCCGGCCATCGCCTCCGCGGTGTTCGTGACGACGATCACCGATGTGGTTGGTTTCTTTGCTTTTCTGGGCATTGCCGGGCTGTGGTTCGGGCTGTTCTGACAGCGCCGCAGCGGTTTTCCACCGCCGCGGAGTGTTGCAGTTTGGTCGCTTGCGTCCGTTAACCGACACGGATAACGATTCATTACCGGCCGGAACGCGCCTGTCCTTTTGCACGTTCATTGGCCGGTGTGGACGACTGACAAGGAGCGATCTATGCGCAGTCAAACCAAGACGGCCGCCTGGCAGACGATGAGCTGGGCGCTGGTATGTCTCCTCTCGATGGGACTGGTTTTCTCCGTGGTTGCTGGCGGCTAGAAAAGCCGCTGGAGTTATTCGCCGCAGAAGGATTAAACGAAGGGCGCCCGGCCACTGGGCGCCCTTCTTGCTTGACGTGAGGTGATCCTATGAAGCTGTTGATCGGGAATCGGAATTACTCGACGTGGTCGCTGCGGCCCTGGCTGGTGCTGCGGCATTTCGAGATTCCATTCGAAGACGAGGTGTTGCAGCTGTCCGGGCCCGGTTGGCGCGAAGCGATCGCGGCGCGCTCGCCCACCGGAAAGGTGCCGGTTCTGATCGACGGGGAGCTGGCGGTGCCCGAAACCATCGCCATCATCGAATATCTGGCTGAGCAGTTTCCGGACAAGGCGATCTGGCCTGTTGACCGGGAGCAGCGGGCGCTGGCGCGGGCGGCGGCGGCGGAAATGCATGCGGGGTTTTCGGCCCTGCGCAACCATGCGCCGATGAACCTGCGCGCCAGCCATCCCGGCAAAGTCGACCCGGACAGTGTGCGCAAGGACCTGCATCGGGTGGAAACGCTGTGGGGCGGGCTGCTGGAACGCTCGGGCGGGCCATATCTGTTCGGCGAGTTTAGCGCCGCCGATGCCATGTTCGCGCCGCTGGCGACACGGCTGAGGACCTATGACCTGCCGGTGTCCGACGTGGCGACGCGCTATGTCGAGGCGATCTATGCGCTGCCGGCTTTCCAGGAGTGGCTGACGCTGGCCCTGCAGGAGCCGTGGATCGTCGATGACGACGAAATCGACGTGATCCAGGGCCGCGTGGCGCCGGGGACGATTGCATGATCCATATGGTCAAACTCTGCGTCGGCGTTGCCAGCGTGGAGGAGCTGGAGGGCTATCGCGAGGAGCGCGCCCATTGGTGGGGCGCCGACTATGGCGCGGATGTGCATGTGCACCGCACCCGGATGATGCCCAAGCGGCGCGAGGAAATGGAGGGCGTATCCTCGATCTACTGGGTGATGTCGGGGACAATCTGCTGCCGGCAGAAGATCCTGCGGCTGGCGCCCCATACCGATGCCGAAGGCAAGGACTACTGCGACATCATCATGGCGCCGGACATCGTACGGACGGTGCCTTACCCGAAGCGGCCGTTCCAGGGATGGCGCTACCTGCGGGTGGAGGATGCGCCGCCGGACATGGAGGCCGGGGGCAATGACAATTCGGCGGAGATCGCGGCGGAACTGGCGCGGATGGGGCTTATTTAAGTCGGGTCGGATGCCTTTGCACACTCCGGCCGTCACCCTCGGGCTTGACCCGAGGGGACTGTACTGATTGGAAGCGCGTCAAGTGTAGAGCCCTCGGGTCAAGCCCGAGGGTGACGAGCGGTGGGTGCTGAAGCGCCGGCGCCAAATCGAGAGACCGATTACCCCTCATCCGTCCTTCGGGCACCTTCTCCCACAAGGGGGGAAGGGAGATCGTGAGTACGCTCTACTCCGCAGCGCGGGTCGCGAAGTGGGGGCGGCGGTCCATGACTTCCTTGAGGAAGTGGCCGGTGTGGGAGCGGGGGTTGGACGCGACCTCTTCGGGCGTGCCCATGGCCACGATCTCGCCACCGCCGTCGCCGCCCTCGGGACCGAGATCGATGATCCAGTCGGCAGTCTTGATGACTTCGAGATTGTGCTCGATGACCACGACCGTGTTGCCGCCGTCGACCAGTTCGTGCAGCACTTCGAGCAGTTTTGCGACGTCGTGGAAGTGCAGGCCCGTGGTGGGCTCGTCGAGCATGTAGAGCGTGCGGCCGGTGGCGCGCTTGGACAGCTCCTTGGAGAGTTTTACGCGCTGGGCTTCGCCGCCGGAGAGGGTGGTGGCGGGCTGGCCGACCTTGACATAGCCGAGGCCGACGCGCTGGAGCGTCGCGAACTTGTCGCGGATGGTGGGGACGGCCGAGAAGAATTCGACGCCCTCGTCGATGGTCATGTCCAAGACGTCGGAGATGGACTTGCCCTTGAACTGGACTTCGAGCGTTTCGCGATTGTAGCGCTTGCCCTTGCAGACGTCGCAGGTGACATAGACGTCGGGGAGGAAGTGCATCTCGATCTTGAGGACGCCGTCGCCCTCGCATTTCTCGCAGCGGCCGCCCTTGACGTTGAAGGAGAAGCGGCCGGGCCCGTAACCGCGCGTTTTCGCTTCCGGCAGGCCGGCGAACCACTCGCGCAGCGGCGTAAAGGCGCCGGTATAGGTGGCCGGATTGGAGCGCGGCGTGCGCCCGATGGGCGACTGGTCGATATCGATGACCTTGTCGAGGAATTCGAGGCCGGTGAGGCTTTCATGCGGGGCCGGGACGACGCGGGCTCCGTTCAGGCGGCGGGCGATGGCCTGGTACATGGTGTCGATCATCAGGGTCGACTTGCCGCCGCCCGAGACGCCGGTAATGGCGACGAACATGCCGAGAGGGACGTCGACCGAGACGTTCTTGAGGTTGTTGCCGGTGGCGCCCTTGATGGAGAGGGCCTTGCCCTTCTTGCCTTCGCGGCGCTCTGCCGGCACCGGAATGCCCATGCGGCCGGACAGGTATTTGCCGGTCAGCGAGTCCGGATGGTTGAGGATGTCCTGCGGGGTGCCCTCGGCAACAATGTTGCCGCCATTGACGCCGGCGCCGGGGCCGATATCGAGCACGTAGTCGGCCGTCAGGATGGCGTCCTCGTCGTGCTCGACGACGATGACGGTATTGCCCAGATCGCGCAGGCGCTGGAGCGTTTCGAGCAGACGGGAATTGTCGCGCTGGTGGAGGCCAATCGAAGGCTCGTCGAGCACGTAGAGCACCCCAGTCAGGCCCGAGCCGATCTGGCTGGCAAGACGGATGCGCTGGCTTTCGCCGCCGGACAGAGTGCCGGAATTGCGCGACATGGAGAGGTATTCGAGGCCCACATCGTTGAGGAATTTCAGCCGGTCGCGAATTTCCTTGAGGATGCGCTCGCCGATCTGCGACTGCGTGGCGCTCAGCTTGGCCGACAGGTCGATGAACCACTGCGACGCATTGCGGATCGACATTTCGGTGACCTGGCCGATATGGAGGCCATCGATCTTGACTGCCAGGGATTCAGGCTTGAGACGATAGCCGCCGCAGGCCACGCAGGGCTTGGCCGACATGTATTTTTCGATTTCTTCGCGCATGCCGGCGCTTTCGGTTTCCTTGTAGCGGCGCTCAAGGTTGCCGATGACGCCTTCGAAGACCTTGGAGGTCTTGTACTGGCGGAGGCCATCGTCATAGACGAAGTCGATCTTGGTCTTGTCGGTGCCGTAGAGCACGGCATGCTGCACGTCGAAGGGCAGTTCGTTCCAGGCGGTGCCGGTCGAGGCGCCGTAGTGTTTTACGACGGCCTGGAGGGTCTGCTGGTAATAGGGTGCCGACGTCTTGGACCAGGGCAGGATGGCGCCGTCGCGCAGCGACAGGGTCGGATCGGGGACGATCTGGTCGGGGTCGATCTTCTGCTCGGTGCCGAGGCCATCGCAGACAGGGCAGGCGCCGAAGGGATTGTTGAACGAGAACAGGCGCGGCTCGATTTCGGCAATGGTGAAGCCGGAAACCGGGCAGGCGAACTTTTCCGAGAAGGTGATCTGGCGCGGGGTGCCGTCTTCGTTCTTCTCGTCGGCGAGTTCGACCAGCGCGATGCCCTCAGCGAGCTTCAGCGCGGTCTCGAAGCTTTCGGCCAGACGCCCGGAAATATCGGAGGAGACGACCAGGCGATCGACCACCACTTCGATGTCGTGCTTGTATTTCTTGTCGAGGGCAGGCGCGTCCTCGATCTCGTGGTATTCGCCATCGATCTTGACGCGCTGGAAACCCTTGCGCATCAGGTCGGCCAGTTCCTTCTTGAACTCGCCCTTGCGGCCACGTGCGATAGGGGCCAGCAGATACAGGCGGGTGCCTTCGGGCAGGTCCAGCGTGCGGTCCACCATCTGCGAGACGGTCTGGCTTTCGATGGGCAGGCCAGTGGCGGGGGAATAGGGAATGCCGACGCGCGCGTAGAGCAGGCGGAGATAGTCGTAAATCTCGGTGACCGTGCCGACGGTGGAGCGCGGGTTGCGGCTGGTGGTCTTCTGCTCGATGGAAATGGCGGGCGAGAGACCTTCGATGTGCTCGACATCGGGCTTCTGCATCATCTCAAGGAACTGGCGCGCATAGGCGGAAAGGCTTTCCACATAGCGGCGCTGGCCCTCGGCATAGATGGTGTCGAAGGCGAGGGACGACTTGCCGGAGCCGGACAGGCCCGTCATGACGATCAGGCTGTCGCGCGGCAGCCGGACGTCGATTCCCTTCAGGTTGTGCTCACGGGCGCCGCGCACGACGATTTCGCGGTTGAGGCTAGGGTGGCTCATATGGTCGTCCATGCTGCAAGGGGCGCTGGGGATACAGCGCCCAAAGGGTCTTCAAGGTTGCGGCGAGAGCCCAGAAATAGGTCGGGCCGGGCTCATGCGCAAGCGGGACCGCCGCATAGCCCCAATTCCAAGCTCGTGATCGCAGCGGCGCTGCCTTACGCTCGTTGCGAACATAATGGGAACGCCGCGAGTCTTTCAAGTCTCGCGCGAGCAGTCCGTCAGGGCTGCTGACAATCGGTGTCAGCAGGCACTTGACTCTCGCAAGGCAAAATAGAACATATGAAGAACAAGCTCTGCCAGTCCGGCCGGCGCCGGCTGTGCAGAACGACAAAAGCCGCGTGTATGGGCCGCGGAAAGGTCTATGGTGCGGCGACCGGGTCGAGGCTGCGCACCGGGCAGCGAAAATGGCCCCATGAGAGAAGCGTCCCGCGACCGGGCAGACCGGGACTGAATTGGAAGGAAAGTGCCATGGCTGGCAGTGTGAACAAGGTCATTCTGGTAGGCAATCTGGGCAATGATCCGGAAGTGCGGAACCTGCCCAGCGGTGGCAAAGTGGTGAACCTGTCGGTCGCCACGTCTGAAAGCTGGAAGGATCGCAATACCGGCGAGCGCCGCGAGAAGACCGAATGGCACCGCGTGGTGATCTTTTCGGAAGGACTGGCACGCGTGGCGGAAAGCTATCTGCGCAAGGGATCGAAGGTCTATATCGAGGGCCAGCTGCAGACCCGCAAATGGCAGGACCAGTCCGGCCAGGACAAGTATTCCACCGAAGTGGTGCTGCAGGGCTTCAACTCGAACCTGACGCTGCTCGACGGGCGTGGTGATGGCGGCGGTGACACTGCCGGCTATGGTGGCGACAATGGCGGCTTCCGCGGTGTGCGCGACAATTCGGGAGGCAATGGCGGTGGTGGCGGACGGCGTCCGTCGGCCAATGCGCCGGCCTTCGAGCCGGGCGGCATGGATGACGACATCCCGTTCTGAGGATTTGTGTAAGGGGGTCGCGTTGCGGCCCCTTTTTTATGGAGGAGATTGTCCGCGAGAGTGCGAGTGGGTGTGGGTGTCCTCAGGCGGCGGTGTGGAGGCGCCAGGTGCCGCGGCCGGCAGATTTGGCCTGGTAGAGGGCCAGGTCGGCATTGCGGTAGAGGGTGTCGGCCGTGTGATCGTCGCGACGCGCGATGCCGATGGACGCACCGACGAAACGGATATTGTCGCCGAGCGTGAAGGGAGCCTTGAAGGCCTCGATGATGCGGCCGCAGAGGGTAGCGTCGTCGATGGCGGTATTGTCCTCTGCCAGGATGGCGAATTCGTCGCCGCCGATGCGGGCGACCATGGTGCCGGCCGGGCAGCAGGCCTGGAGGCGCCGGCCAGCCTCGACCAGGCAGGCATCACCCCAGATATGACCCAGTTCATCATTGATGGACTTGAAGCGATCGAGATCGATCAGCAGGAGCGAACGGATGAAGCGGCCGTCGTTCTTGCCATGCAGGTCTTCGAGGCGAGCCTGGAAGATGGCGCGGTTGCAAAGACCGGTGAGGACATCGGTTTCGGCCAGATGCCTCGTGCGCTCAGCGAGGAGCTTTTCCTCGGTAATGTTCTGCTTCATGCCGAAGATGCGGCGAGCGCGGCCATCCACACCATCAACCGTGGCGGTGATGCGCATCCAGCGGCGATTGCCCTTGGCGGTGACGATTTCGGCGTCGAAATTGAAGTCGCCCAGCGTGGCGATGGCCTCGGCGCGCAAGGCGCTCATCTGCCGGGCGGATTCAGGGGTGTACATGGCCAGGGTTTGCGCCCGGTCGATCTTCGAGCCACGCGGCAGCTCGAAAAGATCGTATATCCCGTCGCTCCAGACCAGTTTTTCGTCGGGCAGGGTGCAGGACCAGATGCCGATGCGGGCCGTGGCCGAGGCGCGCTCGATAAGATGCTGGCGATGCATGTCCGCGGCGCGGCGGCGATCCATGGCAGCATGGGAGACCAGTTCCGTGACCTGCGCCAGGAGCAGGTTTGCCGCTGCGGGCTTGCGCGGCGCGGGGTCCCAAAGCAGCAGCCAGTGCGGGCGGGTCGGGTCGATCGTGGGTATGGGCACGACCAGAACCTGCCGCGCGGCGGGATCGTCGCCGCTGGCCACGCATCCGCCTGAACCGAAGACGTCAGGCGCGATGCCGGTGGGCGGCGGGTTTCCAGCCAGGGCAAGCCAGTCGCGGTTCGGGCCGATCAGCGCGCTGCCTGCCATGCCGGTATGCAGGCGCAACCGCTCGAGAAAGGAGCGGGCCTGAAAACCGGCGCTGTGCGAGGGAGCCATTGGAGACGCGGGGACCATGCCCAAAGACTAGCATTGCCGTCTTAAGACATTGTTTTTATGCGGCAATGCGAGCACGATAAAGGCGGCATCGCGCCGATGCCGCCACAGCAATTGTCCGAGCCTCTCTAGCGCGAAAATGGCACTTCGGCGCGCAGGCTATCGCCGGATTCCACATAGACAACCTCGAAGGTGACCTGGATGGCCTCGGCATTGAGGTGAATCTGGGCGGAAATGTTGAGGTCCTTGCCTTCTTCGTCCTGGTCGCGTTCGCGCAAGTTGAAGATGAGGCCCGAACCGCGCTTCTGGCCGACGGCTATGCCGGTGAAGGTGGCGTTGGAGGTCATGGCCGCCTCGAAGCGGCGGCTGGCATCAACATAGGCGAGGGTGCCGGCGACGGAGAGATTGGTGCCAGCAAGGGCGCAGCGGCCATTATAGTTGACCTTGTCCTGATTGCCCTGGGTGAGGGACAGGCGGCAGACAACGGTTTCCTGGCTGGCGCCATAGAGCGTGCCGCGGCCGCGCCATTCACCGATATAGGACTTGAGCAGCGCGACATCGGCCGGCGCTGCGGCCACGGGAGCGAAGCCCGCCGCGGCAGAAAGAAGGAGACCTGCCAGCGCCGCGGCACGGGTCAGGGGTCCGAGAGTGGTCATGGCTGGGTGCCCTCCAAAAAGCGAAACAAGCCCCCCGGCTGTTCAGCGAATCATCGAATAGCAAATTTGTTTGCCAATTGCGCTCGGGCTCCGCGATTTGTGCAGTGACGCGGAATCAGAGTGCGATCGGGCTTTGGTGGCAGGGTGCCGCAAATCGCGGTGTCCTGCCACTATATCAGGCGGGGCCCTGCTGCCCCACCTGTCCGGGCGGGATGGTGGGGGTGGTATGCGTGTCGGCGTTGGGATCGTCGGGCGTCGGATCGGCGTCGACCATGCGCACACCGATCCGGCCAAGCGGATGGAAGAACTTGCCGCCGGCGGCGAGCAGGGCCGGCAGGATGAAGAGATCGCCGATCACCGCGAAGGCAAGGGTGGAGACGAACAGCGTGCCGAACAGGGCCACCTGAGGCAGTTCGGAGAAGGTGACGATGATGACGCCCGAGCACAAAATGATGGTGGTCGCCACGATGGCCCCGCCGATGCGGTGAAGCGTGTGCTTGACGGCATCCATGTGGCTCAGGCCTTCGTCGCGCCGCGAATGGAGATAGTGCGAGAGGAAATGCACCGTGTCGTCGACGGCGATGCCGAAGGCGATGGTGAGCGCAATGACGGTTGTCAGTTGCAGACCCTGGCCGGAGAAATAGAGCCATGCCTCGGTGCCAAGCACGGGGAAGAGATTGGGTATGGCTGAGGCCAGCGCCACGCGGAAGGACTGGAAGGCGAAGCCGATCAGGCCAAGGTTGACCAGGACCGAGAGGGTGAGGTCGAGCTGCAGGCCGCGCACGATATCGTCGGTGGCGAAAGTGGTGAGGATGCGGAAGCCGCCGATTTCGACGTCATCGATGCCGGCGGCGGCCATTTCGGTTTCGAGATCCTGGACGAGCTGCTTGAGGACGTCGGACTCGATGATTGTCGGCATGAAGCCGGTGACCAGCGCCTGCGAGCCGTCATCGGTGACGAAGCGCTTGCGCATGAAGGGGCCGACGGCGTCGAAGACCTCTTCACGGGTGAAACCGGTCTCGGTGTAATTGGTCATGCTGGCGGCGGAGATGACCTTGTTCTCGCCCAGGTGGCTCTCGACGATCTCGTGGACAAGCTTGACCTTCTCGAAGTCGACGGGGCCGATGTTGGGGTCGCTGCCGGCAAGTGGCACACGGACATAGAGCGGGGCCACGCCGCCGACGCCTTCGTCGATGCTTTCGGCCGCGGTCAGCGCGGTGGATTCGCGGGCGACGAAATCCTCGAAGGAGAACTGCGGCTTGATGAGCACATAGGGCACGAAGAGCGCGATGGTGACGACGATGGCGAGGATCGAGATTGGGCGGCCGTAGCGGCGGGCGAGGAACCAGCTGAGGGGCAGGGGCGCGGTCAGCACCACGCTCGATTTTGACGGGGCCTTGAAGCCGAGGCGCACGGAGAGCTTGAGCAGCAGCGGCAGGAAAGTCATGAGGCAGACAAAGAGCAGGAAGGTGCCCAGCGCGCCGGCCATTGAAAATTCGCGAATGCCCTGGCCGGGCGTCAGCGACAGGGAAGCGAAGCTGACGAATGTGGTGAGCATGGTCAGCGCGGCGGCGGGGCCAACCAGCTTGACGGTGGCGTCCACCGCCTTGTTGGGCTCCATGCCGTCGCGCCAGAAAGCAAGCCAGTTGAAGACGAAGAACATGGATTCGGCGAAGGAGATCACCAGCACCAGCGTCGTGACGATGATGGTGAGGAAGGAGAAGGAGCCGAAGAAGAGCAGGATCATGCCCATGGACCAGGTGACGGCCAGGAAGGGCGTGGCGGCGACGATGATGGCGCCGAAGAATGAGCGCAGAGCGAAGAGTGCGATAATGGCACCGAGGCCAAAGCCCCAGACGGTGAACTTGATCTGATCGTCCACCGCGGCATTGAGCATTTCCGAGGTCCAGACCGGTGGACCGGTCAGCTCGATGGAAAGATCGCCGCCCTCGTAGAAGGCGATGGTTTCGCGCAGGCTCTCGATCATCGCCTTGGCGCCGCGCTCCTTCACCAGCTCCTGGTTGGGGAACATGATGAGCACCACGCCCGTGATGTCGGGCGTGATGAGGTTGCGCATCATCGGATCGTTCTGCTGGAGATCCATCAACGCCATGGCGACTTCGTCGGCGGTCAGCATGCCCTCGGGCACGGCCGGTTCGGAGCCGCCGCTGCCATTGGGCTTGCGCAGGGTGAAGGGCGACATGGTGCCGACGGCGAACTCGTTGAGCTCGAGATCGAAGGCGAGGCTACGCACGTCCTCGATGACATCAGGGTCGGCCAGGTTCGGCGCGTTGACGAGGACGTAGATGTCGTTCTCGAACGTGCCGAAGGTTTCCGAGAGATGCTCGTAGGCGTCGTAATACTGGCCGGAATGGGCATAGACGCGCAGCAGGTCGCCGTCGACATTGGCCTTGGGGATCTGCGACATGGCCAGAATGGTGAAGGCCAGAACTGCCATGGCCACGAGGCGCGGGAACCGCAGGGTGGTCAGGCCGATATATTCGAGGCCGAAACCGATCGAGCGCTTATACATCACGCGCTCAAGCGCATGCTTGAAGACAGAACCAGCAGACACCAGGACCCGACTCCCCCAATGGGCGGCATTGGGGGAGTTTTCTACGGGTTTGCCTGCGAAGCGTCCAGCATTTGCAGAAGTGCAGGATTATGTTGCGTGGCAATGATGTTGCACGCCGCAACGGGCCACGCGGATCAACCGGCGAGGGCCGCCTTGTTGGCAGCGAGGAAATCGGCGAAGGCCTGCGGCTTGCGGCCGGAATAGCGCTCGACGACGTTCGTGACGACGCCATGGTAGCCGGTGACTGCGTCCTGCTGGAAGGCGACAAGCGCCCTGGCGTAGCCCTCGGGCAGGCCTGCGGCGACCATGCCGGCGACAAGGTCGTTGACTGTCAGGGCAATCGCGGTGACCGACTTGCCCGAAAGCTCGGTCAAGAGGGCTGCCCGCTCGACATTGGTGACCGGAGCAGGGCCGGTGACGTCCTCGACCGTATTGCCCTCGGCCGTGAGCAGGGCACCGGCGGCGGTGCGGGCCGCGTCGGCGCGGGTAACATAGGAGGTGCCACGATCGCCGATGAGCCCGAAGAGCTGACCCGAAGCAATGGTGCCGGCAACGCCGATCAGGTTGTTTTCGGCATACATGTGATTGCGCAGGATGGTGAAGGGCACGCCCGAAGAAGCGAGGGCGACCTCGGTCCAGAAGTGCTCGGGGCCGAGGCCGGCATCGGCGTCGGGACGCGCCGCGGGGGCTGATGTGTAGACAATGTGTGAGATGCCCGCGGCCTTGGCGGCGGCGATAGCTGCGGTCTGCTGGGCGACGCGGGTGCCGATGCCGTCGGTGGATACCAGCAGCATGCGGTCGATGCCGGCGAAGGCCGCGGGCAGGCTGGCCGCATCGTCGAAATCGACCTTGCGGACCTCGACGCCCTTTGCCTCAAGGTCGGCGAGCTTTTCCGGATCGCGCGTGCCGGCGATGACCCTGGTGGCGCCGCGTGCGAGCAGTTCTTCCACGGCGAGACGGCCGAGATGGCCGGAAGCACCGGTGACGAGAAGGGTGGACTTGGTGAAATCGGCCATGATTGGCTCCATCGGTTGCAGTGGCATTTCCGGCTACTCGCCTTGCATGCGACGATGCTGGAGAGTAAGTATCGGAAAGAGAGTGTCTATCTAGTCGTCCGGTCACTGGATGAAAAGGAGGCACCTTTTCGGCAATACGTTACCTCGAGGTAAGTGCATGCAGGGCCAGGATATCGCCGCCACCTATGTCGAACGATGGAACGAGGCGGTGCAGTCGCCCGGCAGCGGGCCATGCCCGATCCGCGACGTGCTCGACAAGATCGGGGACAAGTGGAGCATGCTGCTGGTCATGACGCTGGCCTCGGGGCCGAAGCGGTTCAACCAGCTGCATCGCGAAGTGCCCGACATTTCCCAGAAGATGCTGACCCAGACCTTGCGCGATCTGCAACGGGACGGGCTGGTGGCCAGGCAGGTGTTCGATACCAAGCCGCCATCGGTGGAATATCGTCTTACGGAGCTGGGCAGTTCGCTGATCGTGCCATTTGGGCGCCTGATCGAATGGGCCAATGGCAGCATGGCCGATATTTCGGCGTCACGTCGGCAGTTCGACGCTGCGGCATAATCGCAAAGTTATCTTTGCAAAGATTTGTTTGTGATTTAATGTGGCTTCATTCCTGGAGGCCGCTCATGAATACACGCCGTGAAATCAGCCGCGTCGAGCCCGATGCAATGGCGCTGCGGGCGCTGGCGCATCCGCAGCGGATGCGGATGTTGGGTCTGCTGCGAGTGGAAGGCCCGGCAACCGCGACTGGGCTGGCGGCGCGGATGGGGCTCAATTCGGGGGCGACGAGCTATCATCTGCGGCAATTGTCGCGTCACGGCTTCATCGAGGAAGACTCCGAGCGAGGCAATGCGCGCGACCGCTGGTGGAGGGCGGCGCATGAGTCGACTGTTTTCCATTCCGATAGCGGCGATGACGAAACACTCGACGCGAGTATCGCGTTCGCCGAGGCGGCCTTGCAGGGTCAGATCGCGCAGATGAAAACCGCACTGGCGCGTCATGTCACGCTGCCGGAAGAATGGCGCGCCGCGTCCACATTGAGCGATCTGATCATCCCATTGACTGCGAAGGACGCGAAGGCGCTGGTTGACCGTCTCAACCAGATCATTGCCGATGCCATGGCGCAGGCGCCCAAGCTGGGCGGTCCGTATCCGCCCGGCGTCGAGCCGTTCACCGTGATGCTGCACGCCTTTCCCCATCCGCCGGAGGACGAGGCGCCATGAGGGTTCAGCGCCCGCTGATGTCCCTGGCCGGCGCGACCATCTGCTCGGTGGGCGGTACGCGGCTCTCGGTGATCGCCATTCCCTGGCTGGTGCTGACCACGACGGGAAGCCCGGTGCTGACCGGGCTGGTCGGTATGGCCGAGCTCTTGCCCTATGTCATTGCCAAGGCGCTGGGCGGGCCGCTGATCGACCGGCTGGGCGCGCGGCGGATTGCCATCTGGAGCGATTGCCTGTCGACGATGGCTATTCTCGTCGTGCCGCTGCTGTTCTGGCTGGGGCTGCTGTCCATCTGGGTGCTGCTGCCGGCGGTGGCGCTGGTCGGGGTGTTGCGGGCGCCTGCCGATGCCGCCAAGCAGGCGCTGGTGCCCACTGTTGCGGCCCTTGGGGCGGTGCCGCTGGAGCGCGTTACCGGGATTCTGGGGGCCAGCGACCGGCTGGCAGGCACGCTCGGCGCAGCGGGCGCGGGCGCGCTGATCGTGATGGTCGGTCCGGCTTCGGCACTGATCGGTAATGCGCTGGCCTTTGTGGCTTCGGCGCTGCTGGTGGCGACCGGACTGCCGCGGACGGAGACCGACGGGGCCGCGGCTGACAAGCGGAGTTATACTGCGGATTTTGCCGCAGGTTGGCAGGGGCTGCGACGGGATCCGGTGCTGGTGGGGCTGGTGGCGATGATTGCCATCACCAACCTCTTCGACCAAGCCTATGCCATCGTGCTGCTGCCACTGTGGGTGCTGGAAACGGGGCTGGATGCCAGCTATGTCGGGATATTCCTCGCCACCTTTTCGGCCGGTGCCATTGCCGGCGCCGCGATTGCGGCAGCTGTCGCCGAGAGAGTGCCGCGCCTCGTGATCTACGTGCTCGGCTTTTTCTTCGCCGGTCCGATGCCGATGGCCATCCTGGCGCTAGGCGCGCCGGTGCCGGTTATCCTGGGTGTGCTGGTGGTGAGCGGTTTTGCGGCCGGTTTTCTCAATCCCATCATCGGCGCGATCATGTTCGAGCGCATTGCGCCGCCGCTTGTGGGAAGGGTGATTGCGCTGTTCGGGGCACTGGCCTGGGTGCTGATGCCGTTTGGCGGGCTTTATGCCGGTGTGCTGGCCGATGGGCTCGGCGTTCACATCGCGCTGTGGCTGACCGCTGCGCTCAATCTTGCAGCGGCCCTTTCGCCAGTTCTGATCCCCAGCTTCCGCCAGATGAACCGCGCTCCGGCGCCAGCCGCTCTCTCCACAGCCCAAAGCCCATGAAATTGGCATTTCGCAGCGGAATCGCCTATCTAACAGGGAACTGGAACCAACGTAGAATCACCCCGTGACAGATACGCCCGAAGACGTGAGCGGCGGGAGCCTCCCGCCCTCCGACATCGCCCCGATCTACATCACCGACGAGATGCGCAACAGCTACCTCGATTACGCAATGAGCGTGATCGTGAGCCGTGCCCTGCCGGACGTGCGGGACGGTCTCAAGCCGGTGCACCGGCGCATCCTGTTCTCGATGAGCGAGAACGGTTACGAATACAACAAGCCCTTCCGCAAGTCGGCCCGCGTGGTCGGCGACGTGATCGGTAAGTATCACCCGCATGGCGACAGTGCCGTCTATATGGCGCTGGTGCGCATGGCCCAGGAATTCTCCATGGGTCAGATGCTGGTCGAGGGGCAGGGCAATTTCGGCTCGGTGGACGGCGACATGCCGGCGGCCATGCGTTACACCGAAGTCAGGATGCAGCGGATCACCAATTCGCTGCTCGATGACCTCGACAAGGATACGGTCGACTTCCGCGAAAACTACGACGGCTCGGAAAAAGAGCCGACCGTATTGCCGGCGCGGTTCCCCAATATGCTCGTCAATGGCGGCGGCGGCATTGCCGTCGGCATGGCGACAAATATTCCCACGCACAATCTGGCCGAGACCATCAACGCCGCCCTGGCCGTGCTGGACAATCCGGCCATCCTCACCGAGGAACTGCTCGAACATCTGCCGGGTCCGGATTTCCCAACCGGCGGCATAATCCTCGGCCGTGCCGGCATCAGGCAGGCCTATGAGACCGGCCGCGGATCGATCATCGTGCGCGGGCGCTCAAGCATCGAGGAAGTGCGCAAGGAACGCGAAGCCATCGTCATCACCGAGATCCCGTATCAGGTGAACAAGGCGTCGATGGTCGAAAAGATCGCCGAACTGGTGCGCGACAAGCGCATCGAAGGCATCGCCGATCTGCGTGATGAGTCCAGCCGCGAAGGCATGCGCGTCGTCATCGAAGTAAAGCGCGATGCGCTGCCCGATGTCGTGCTGAACCAGCTCTATCGCTTCACGCCGCTGCAGAGCTCGTTCGGCTGTAATTTCGTGGCGCTCAACGGCGGCAAGCCGGAGCTGATGAATCTCAAGCAGATTCTCGAGGCGTTCATCGCCTTCCGCGAGGAAGTGGTGACCCGGCGTGCCCGCTTCCTGCTCAACAAGGCCCGTGATCGCGCCCATGTGCTGGTGGGCCTTGCCGTGGCCGTGGCCAATATCGACGAGGTCATCGCGCTGATCCGCATCGCGCCCGATCCGGCGACGGCGCGCGAGCAGTTGATGACGCGTCGCTGGCCGGCGGCCGACGTGGCCCCGCTGATCAAACTGATCGACGATCCGCGCCACCGCATCAATGATGACGGCACGTTCAACCTTTCCGAAGAGCAGGCCCGCGCCATTCTCGAGCTGCGCCTGGCGCGCCTCACTGCGCTTGGCCGGGATGAAATCGGCGACGAACTCAATGGTCTTGGAGCCGAAATCGAGGATTATCTCGATATCTTGCGGTCGCGCGAGCGCGTGCGCACCATCATCCGCGAGGAACTGGAAGCGATCCGTGAACAGTTCGGCACGCCGCGGCGGACCGAAATTTCCGACCATGCTGCCGATTTCGACGACGAAGACCTGATCGCCCGCGAGGACATGGTCGTGACGGTGAGCCACGCCGGCTACATCAAGCGCGTGCCGCTTTCGACCTATCGGGCGCAGAATCGCGGCGGCAAGGGCCGCTCGGGCATGTCGACGCGCGAGGAAGATTTCGTGGCGCGGCTGTTCGTGGCCAATACGCATACGCCGGTGCTGTTCTTCACCAGCCGAGGCATTGCCTACAAGCTCAAGGTGTGGCGCCTGCCGCTGTCGGCGGCCAATGCCAAGGGCAAGGCGCTGATCAACATATTGCCGCTCGAGCAGGGCGAGCGGATCACCTCGATCATGCCGCTGCCCGAGGACGAAACCTCGTGGGGCAATCTCGACATCATGTTCGCCACGACGCGCGGCACGGTGCGCCGCAACTCGCTGGCCGACTTCGTCGAGGTGCGCCAGAACGGCAAAATCGCCATGAAGCTGGACGAGGGCGACGAGATCGTCGGCGTCGAGACCTGCACGGTGAACAATGACGTGCTGATGACCACGGCGCTGGGGCAGGCGATCCGCTTCCGGGTGGATGATGTGCGTCTGTTCAAGGGCCGCGACTCCATGGGCGTGCGCGGCATTCAGCTGGCGAGTGGGGACAAGGTCATATCGATGGCCATCATCAACCACTCCGACGCGACGGCCGAGGAACGGGCGGCCTATCTCAAGATGAGCCGTGCGCTGCGGGGCGAGGACGAGGCGGATGTTGCCGCATCGGACGAAGGCGACGTCGTCGCCGGTGCGCTGCCGCAGGATCGCTATGCGCTGATGAGCGCGACCGAGCAGTTCATCCTGACCATTTCGGAAAACGGCTATGGCAAGCGCACCTCCAGCCACGAATACCGGATCACCGGGCGTGGCGGTAAGGGCATCGTCGCCATGGCGGTCAACAAGCGTAACGGCAACCTGGTGGCGAGCTTCCCGGTGGAAGACGACGACCAGATCATGCTGATCAGCGATGGAGGCCAGACGATCCGGCTGCCGGTGGGTGGCGACAAGCCGATCCGCATCGTGTCGCGCGGCAGCCAGGGCGTGATCGTGTTCGATACCGCCGCGGACGAGAAGGTCGTGTCGGTCGAGCATATCAGCGAGCCGGAAGCCGAAGAGGGCGAGGGCGGGGAGGGTGCTGTACCGGATGCGCCCGATGCACCCGACGCACCGCCGGATGGTCCGGCCGAGGAATAGGAGAGGGGGCGCTGCGGCGCCCCTTGTCATTTGTGGTTTCCGGTGGCTTGCTCCGAGTCGTCCGGAGGCTTGCCAATGATCGATCCTGCAATTCTCATTCCTTATATCACAGCGTGCCTGTTGTTGGCCGTGGTGCCGGGGCCGACCGTGACAGTGATCGTGGCCAATTCCCTGGCAAGGGGAACGGGCGCGGGGCTGGCGATCATTGCCGGGACGCAGGCCGGTTTCCTCGTGATGACCTGCATCGTGGCGCTGGGCATGCAGGCCATGGTGGCCTTCATGGGCGTGGCCTTCGACTGGCTCAAGCTGATCGGCGCGGCCTATCTCATCTGGCTCGGGTTCAAGATGCTGCGCAGTGACGGGCATCTGGGCATAGCCGAGGCGAATCGGCACAAATCCAGGTGGCGGATCGCGCTGGAAGGGTTTCTCGTGCTGATCTCCAATCCCAAGGTGCTAATCTTCCTGGGGGCGTTTCTGCCGCAATTCGTCGATACGACGCGGCCGGCCTTCCCGCAGATCATGATCCTTGGCCTGTTATTCATGCTGGTGGCCGGCTCGACCGATGCCATCTATGCCGTGGTTGCCGGGCGCGCTCGCGGTGCGCTCGATGCGGCGCGAGTGCGGCTGGTTTCGCGGGTATCGGGAGTGCTGCTGATGATCGGCGGCGTGTGGCTGGCGCTCCAGAAGCGTGCCTGAGAGTTACGTTGAAGGAATTGCGCTAATGCCCTCTACGAGAATCGAAACCAGACGCGGGTGGCTGGGTGACCGGCGGCGGGACTTTGTCGAAGCGGTGCAGGCCGCACTGGTCGAGGGAATCCGCATACCCGAGGGTGATCGCTGCGTGCGGCTGCACGAATTCGATGATGACGCGATGATCGCGGGGAGTGCGCGATATACGGTAATCGAGATCAGCCTCTTTACGGGCCGCAGCATCGAGGCCAAGCGGCGGCTTTATGCGGCCATGGCGGACAAGCTGGCGCCATTCGGGCTGGCGGCGAGCGATATCAAGGTCATCCTCCACGAAGTGCCAAGGGAGAACTGGGGCCTGAGGGGGCTGCCGGGCAGCGAGGTCGAACTCGGCTTCAAGGTCGAGGTCTGAAACGACCGGCCGGCCGGCGATCCTGCGGGTTGCCAAATCGCGAATGGCCGTGACAAAACCTTGGCAGAAGCAAGGGGGGCGCATGTCGGATTTGGTAGGGTTTTATCCGGGATCATTCGATCCGCTGACCAATGGGCATCTCGACGTGATCGAGCGGGCCTGCAAGCTGGTGGACACGCTGGTGGTCGCGGTCGGCATCAGCGCGACCAAGAAAAACCCGCTGTTCAGCCATGAGGATCGTGTCGCCATCCTGCAGCAGGTGCTGCCGCCGATCGGTACGCGCACCCAGACGCAATTCAAAATCGTCGATTTCTCTGGCCTGATGGTCAATGCCGCGCGCGACAATGGCGCCAAGCTGATCATCCGCGGGCTGCGCGACACCACCGACTACAATTACGAAATGCAGATGGTGGGTATGAACGCGCAGATGGCGCCGGACCTGCAAACCGTGTTCCTGCCCTCCAGTCCGCCGGTCCGGCATATCTCGGCCACATTGGTGCGCCAGATCGCAGAAATGGGCGGCGACATCTCCGCCTTCGTTCCTTCCATCGTGCTCAAGGCCCTCAAGTCCAAATGATCAAGTTGACCCGCCGTACCTTCGCCGCCCTCGCCCTGGGTGCGTCTCTCGTCGCCGTGCCGGCTTTTGCCCAGAGCGGCAACCCGCACCTGATCCTGACGCTGGAAGACGGAGTGGTGGACATCGAGCTGCTGCCCGAAATCGCGCCCAAGCATGTCGAGCGCATTGTCACCCTGACCGAGGCCGGCGACTATGATGGCGTGGTCTTCCACCGCGTGATCGAAGGCTTCATGGCCCAGACCGGCGACGTGGCCAACGGCAAGTCCGACGACGCGTCCTACAACCTCGCCATGGCTGGCACTGGTGGCTCGGACATGCCGGACGTGGAAGCCGAGTTCAATTCCGAAAGCTTCGTGCGTGGCGCGGTGGGCGCAGCGCGTTCGCAGAACCCGAACTCGTTCAACTCGCAGTTCTTTATCGTTACCGCGGATTCGACCTTCCTCGACGGCCAGTACACAGTGTTCGGCAAGGTGCTTTCGGGGATGGAAGCGGTCGATGCGCTGGAAAAGGGGCAGGGCCAGAGCGGCGCCGTCGCCAATCCCGACAAGATCGTTTCCGCGACGATCGAATATAAGTAAGCCCTGATCCGAAAGCCCCATTCCATCGTCATCACCCGGCTTGACCGGGTGATCCACGTCCGGGCTGGCCGTGGAGATGGGTTGCCCGGTCCCCGGATCAAGTCCGGGGATGGCCGGGCAATGACGAGGCTAGATCGCTCCGTGAACCTTGCGCCCATCGGCGCTTGGTCTTAAATCCGGACCAAGCTTTACCAAAGAAAGTTGCAAAATGGCCTATGCCGATCCCGAAAACACCCTCGTCATCGAAACCACCAAGGGCAATGTCGTCATCGCCATGAAGCCCGACGTGGCGCCCGGCCATGTCGAGCACATCAAGAAGCTGGCTCGTGAAGGTGCCTATGACGGTGTTGTCTTTCACCGCGTGATCGACGGCTTCATGGCCCAGACCGGCGACGTGAAGTTCGGCAATTCCAACTCGCCCGACTTCAACCCGTCGCGCGCCGGCACCGGTGGTTCGAAGTATCCGAACCTCAAGCAGGAATTCAACGAGACCTCGCACAAGCGCGGCACCGCTTCCATGGCTCGCGCGCAGGATCCGAACAGCGCCAATTCGCAGTTCTTCATCTGCTTTGCCGATGCGCCCTTCCTCAACCGCCAGTACACGGTGTGGGGCGAAGTGATCGAAGGCATGGAAAATGTCGACCAGATCAAGCGCGGCGAGCCGGTGATCAACCCGGATAAGATGGTTTCGGTCAAGGTTGCGGCCGATATCGCTGAATAAGCTGTTGCTGGCGGCTGCGGCCGCCGGCCTCCTTGCGAGCCCGGCCTGGGCGACGCAGGGACTATCCTGCCGCGCCCTCGACGGCGCGGCGGAGATTTCGCTGTCTTTAGGCAGCGCTGGCGGGCTGGGATTTGCCGGGGCCAGCATGACTGCGGGCGACCGCCGCTGGGTCACCGATGCGGCTTATGGCGAAGGCGAAATCTTCACCTTCGGGCAGGGCATGTCGGACGAAGCCGGCATTCGCATCGATTTTTACGACGACATCGTCAACGACTGGGTCGCCGAACTGCGCCTTTTCCGGGCACAGGAAGGCGACGACTTCGTGCTGGCAGGGACATTGCGCATCATTGGCGTGGGCGCGTGGGCGGTGTCTTGTGAAGAGGCTTGAGGCAATTCCAGTCGTCGTGGCGCTGATGCTGCTGCCGTCCCTCGGGGCTGCGGCGCTCGACACCGTCACCTGCAGCGATGCCGACAATGAAATCAGCTTTTCCTATACAATTGGGCGGGCTTTGGTGCAGCCTATCCTCGGGGTCGAGATGCAGCTGACCGGTGACTTCGGCCTCTCCACCGATCCGGATCATCCGAACCATGACGGGGAATATGTTTCTCGCGGCTTGGTGGGAGACGATGTCGAAGGTGCAGACGTCTCATGGAAGGATGACGACGGCCAGGAAAACCAAGCGATGAGCTTTCGGATCGGCCGGGTCTTCGAGGCGCAGCGGGCCAAGGTGGGTGGGGTGGTCGCGGTTGCCGGTGGTGGCTTGTGGACAGTCTCTTGCCGGTCCAGCGACCTCGGCATGTAATGTCCCTCCGATTGCGGCTCGCAAACTGAGTCGGTTCCTCGTTCCAGGTCATTGATTTTGAAAATGGATACTGTTCTCTGGGCGCTGATGGGTGTCATCGCGGGCGCATGCATCGCGGCGCAGGCACCGATCAATGCCAGCCTTGGCCGGGCGCTCGAAGTGCCGGTAGCGGCGGCGGCCGTGTCGTTCCTCGCGGGCGGCGTGGTGCTGTGGGCACTGGCCTTCATCTTCAGCCATCTGGGGGGGACGCCGATCAATTTCGGCGCCCCGGCGCCCTGGACGTTCGTGGCCGGCGGCCTGCTTGGCGCCTTCTACGTTTTTTCCAACATCACGCTGACGCCGGTCATGGGCGCGGCCGCGGTCATGGCGCTGTCGGTGACGGGGCAATTGGTGGGAGGCCTGTTTCTCGACAAGATCGGCTTCATGGGCATGGCAGTGCGCGAGATTTCGGTCGGGCGCCTTGCCGGAGCGGCACTGCTGGTCGTTGGCGCAGTGATGATCCGGGTGCTTTAGTTTGCGCCGACACAAAGCCATGGTAACGAGCCCATATGCGCGTAAGTGAATTCGACTTCGACCTGCCCGAAAACCTGATTGCCCTGCATCCTGCCGAACCTCGCGACAGCGCGCGGCTCCTGGTGGTGCGGCCGGGCGAGCCTTTCGCCGACCGGCATATTCCCGATCTCAAGACGCTGTTGCGACCCGGCGACGTGCTGGTCGTCAACGATACGCGGGTCTTGCCGGCGGAACTCAAGGGCGTGCGCATCCGGGGCGAGTTGCGCGCGAATGTGTCGTTCAACCTGCACAAGCGGGACGATGCCCATACCTGGCGAGCCTTTGCCCGGCCCGCCAAGAAACTGCACCTGCTCGACCGGCTCGAACTGGGCAATGGCGAGGCTGAGCCTCTGGTGGCACGCGTCGCCGGCAAGGGCGAAACCGGCGAGGTGACGCTGGAATTCGAACTGGGTGGGGCGCAGCTCGACGAGGCGATAAAATCGCATGGCGCCATGCCGCTGCCGCCCTATATCGGCGCCAAGCGGGCTGTGGAGGAACGGGACAAGGTCGACTACCAGACCGTCTATGCGGCCGAGGATGGCGCCGTGGCGGCGCCGACGGCGGGTCTGCATTTCACCGAGAAGCTGCTGCAGGAGCTCAGCGACATGGATGTCGCGATGGAACGGGTGACGCTGCATGTCGGGGCGGGCACGTTCCTGCCGATGAAGGCGGACGACACCGAAGACCATGTGATGCATGCCGAATGGGGCGATATCGACCAGGCGACCGTGCAGCGGATCAATGCCCGACGCGCGGCCGGGGGCCGGGTCGTGGCCGTCGGAACGACGAGCCTGCGCCTGCTCGAGACCGCGTCACGCGCCACCGGCGAGTTGAAGCCCTTTGTCGGCGACACGGATATCTTCATCACGCCCGGTTTCCGGTTCCGCACCGTGGATGTGCTGATGACCAATTTCCACTTGCCCAAATCGACGCTGTTCATGCTGGTCAGCGCCTTTTCCGGGCTGGAGACGATGAAGGCCGCCTATGCCCATGCGATCGGCAATGGCTATCGCTTCTACTCCTACGGGGATTCCTCTCTGCTGCATCGGGCGCCGCATCCCGAGGATGATGCGTGAGTGCTGACCACCGGCCGATAACGCGGCAGGTCAACCGTATCGTCGCCGGGCTGCGCCGGGTGGCTGAAAGCGACGCGCCCAGGCTCACCTTCGCGCGGCTGGTCGAGACGATGGGGCCGCATTCGCATCGGGTGCTTATCCTGATGCTGACGCTGCTCAACATGATCCCGGGGCCGCCCGGCTTTGGCGGCACGCTGGCTTGGACGACGCTTGCCGTGGCCCTGTTCATGATCCTGGGCAAGCCTATCCGGCTGCCCGACATTATCGGCAAGCGGAAGTTGCCGCTGGGGGCGCTGCTCAAGGCGAGCGAGACCGTGGCGCGAGTGACGGCAATCATAGCGCGCTTTTCCAAACCCCGGATGCGCTGGCTGACGGGAGCCGCGGCAACCATCCCATTCGGCATCTTCACCATGGTGATCAGCGTGTTCATGACGCTCCCGATCCCCTTCATCAACGCCATCCCCAATGTGGGGCTGTGCGTCATCGCCTTTTCCATGCTGAACCGGGACGGGCTAGGCGTGATTGTCGGGCTCGTGATCTGCACCGTCGGCCTTACGGTCGCCAGTGCCTTGCTGACGGGTGTATTCCACCTCGGCATGGCCGCAGTGGATGCTGTTACCTAGATACCGGCAGCGTCGTGCTCGAGAGTGCCGCTGAAGCCACAGGCGGCGCCGTGATAGTAGAGGCAGCCGGTTTTTTCCTCGGTGGTGAGGGTGCCGTCCTCGTTGAAGGTCAGGGCAATCTCGCAGTAGCGGCGATTGAGGCCGGTCTCGCCGATCAGGGGATCATAGTCCTCGTTCTCGACAAAGAAGTTGCCGCCTTCGCTCGTGAGGATCACCTCGCCATCCACGCCGCCGGCACATCCTCCGACATCGGAAATCGGCACGACGGTGTTGATCGACATCTTATAGATGTCGTCCTCGACATGAGTGAGATCGAGCGTGATGTCGCCTTCGCCCTGGCCGAACCAGTGGCCCTGGTGTTCCTGGGCGAGGGCGGGGGCCGCCATCAGCGCAAGCGCGGCGGCGATCAGGGGGAAGCGGCTCATGAATTTTCCTTTCGGGCAATGCCTTAGCCTGGCATGAAACGATGACGAGAGTGGCAGATTTATGAAGCCTAGCTGCAACTTATGCCGGCAATTGAACTTGTTCGGTGACGACAAGCTGGAGATTTCCCCGTGAACAACGCCTTCCCATCCATCACCGCGACCTGGTTGCTGGCCAATGCATGGTCCGTGCTGATCGCCATCATCGTCCTTGTGGTCGGATGGATCATCGCAGGTTTCGCCTCGCGCACGGTGGCGTCGTTGCTGACGGCGCGCCTCAAGGGCAACGCGACCGTTGCGCCGCTGGCCGGGCAGGTGGTGCGCTACGGCATCCTGTTCGTCACCATCATCGTGGTGCTCGGACAGTTCGGGGTGGAAACGGCCTCGATCCTCGCAGTGCTCGGTGCGGCTGGCCTCGCCATTGCGCTGGCGCTGCAGGGGACGCTGTCGAACATTGCCGCGGGGATAATGCTGGTCTTCCTGCGGCCGTTCAATGCCGGGGACTATATCGACGCCGACGGTATCGTGGGGACGGTGGTGGAGGTTGGGCTCTTTGCCACGCAGATGCGCACGATCGACGGGGTGTTCCTGTTCGCGCCCAATTCGAAGCTCTCCAACGCCAAGATAATCAACTACAGCCGCGAGGCGGAGCGGATTGTCGAGGTGAAGTTCAATGTGCCGCGCTCGGCGGACCTGGGTGCCATCCGCGCGCAGCTGGGCAACGCCATGCGCACGCAGCATTCCACCGAAAAGGCGCAGCCTGAAGTGCTGGTGGACACGCTGAACGATTCCACCATGACGCTGGTGGCGCGGATGCCGGTGCGGAGCAAGGACTGGTGGCGGGCGCGATCAGACGTGCAGGAGCGGGTCAAGCAGGTGCTCGACGCCAACAATAATTTCGCGCCGGCGGCGTAACAGGGCAGCTTCGCTTGCATGATTGTCGGGCGGGCCACAACCGGCTAGAACCCGCGCCATGAAGCAAGTCACTTTCTCCCTGCTCGCCACTGATGGCCTGGCCCGTCACGGCCGTATCGACACGCCGCGCGGCGAAATCAACACGCCAGCCTTCATGCCCGTGGGCACGGCGGGCACGGTGAAAGCCATGTATCCCGAGCAGGTACGCGAGACCGGCGCGGATATCCTGCTGGGCAATACCTATCACCTGATGCTGCGGCCGGGCGCGGAGCGGGTAGCGTCGCTGGGCGGGCTGCACGATTTCATGGACTGGCAGCGGCCGATCCTGACCGATAGCGGCGGTTTTCAGGTGATGTCGCTGGCCAAGCTGAGGAAGCTGACCGAGAAGGGCGTGACCTTCAAATCGCATATCGACGGGTCGAGTCACGAGCTGACGCCGGAGCGGTCGATCGAAATCCAGACGCTGCTCGACAGCGACATCATCATGCAACTCGACGAGTGCATCGCGCTGCCGGCCGAGCGCAAGGAGATGGAGCGGGCGATGGAGCTCTCCATCCGCTGGGCGGAGCGGTCCAAGGCGGCATTCAACAACCAGCAGAACCGGGCGCTGTTCGGCATCGTGCAGGGCGGCGACGACGCGGAACTGCGCGCGCGTTCGGCTGCGGGGCTCAAGGATATCGGCTTTGATGGCTATGCCGTGGGCGGGCTGGCCGTGGGAGAGCCGCAGGAGGTGATGTTCCGGGTGCTTTCGGAGATCACGCCGGAGCTGCCGACGGACCGGCCGCGCTACCTGATGGGGGTGGGCAAGCCGGACGATATTCTTGGCGGGATCGAGCGCGGCGTCGACATGTTCGACTGCGTGCATCCGACGCGTGCAGGCCGACACGGGCACGCCTATACGCGGTTCGGCGTCATCAACCTGAAAAATGCCCGGCATAAGGATGACCATCGTCCGCTGGACGAGGCGTCGCCCAATCCGAACTGCCGGCGCTGGAGCCGGGCCTATCTCCACCATCTGGTTCGCACCGAAGAGATTTTGGGCGCCATGGTGCTATCGCAGATCAACCTGGCCTATTATCAGGAACTGACTGCTGGGGCGCGGGCGGCCATCTCGGCCGGGCGCATGACTGATTTTGCGGCGGAAACCCGCGCGGGATGGGCCGCCGGGGATCTGCCGGTTCTGTAATAGCGACGAGGGACAATCGAAATGGCCAAGGGTGAACGTGGCGACGGGCTCGATGCGCTGACCAAGCACCGGAAGCGCCTGGGCGAAACGACGATGCGCGAAATGTTCGCGCTCGACCCCAACCGCTTCCAGCGCTTTTCGGCAACGGGCGCGGATATCCTGCTCGACTATTCCAAGAACCGGATCGACGAGGACGCAATGGCGGCGCTCGTCGAGCTGGCGCGGGCGGCAGGCGTGGAAGAGCGCCGCACCCAGATGTGCGAGGGCGAGCACATCAACATCACCGAAGACCGTGCCGTTATGCATATGGCGCTGCGCTACCAGGGTGACAGGCCGGTCGAGGTCGACGGCAAGGACGTGATGCCGGACGTGCGGGCGGTGCTCAAGGCCATCGAAACTTATACCAATGCCGTGCGATCGGGCGAAATCCGTGGTCATGGCGGCGCGCAGTTCACCGATGTGGTCAATATCGGTATCGGCGGATCGGATCTCGGGCCGGCCATGGTGACGCTGGCGCTCGAGCCCTATACGCGGGCCGACCTGCGGGCGCATTACGTGTCCAACGTCGATGGCGCGCACATCCATGACGTATTGAAGCGCCTCGATCCAAAGAAGACGCTGTTCATCGTCGCGTCGAAGACTTTCACCACCGACGAGACCATGACCAATGCCAATTCGGCGCGGGAGTGGATCGCCGATACGCTGGGCGAAGAGGCGGTTCCGAACCACTTTGCGGCCGTTTCCACCAATATCGAGGCCTGCGCCAAGTTCGGCATTCGCGAGGACCGGATTTTCGGCTTCTGGGACTGGGTTGGGGGACGCTATTCGGTCTGGTCGGCCATCGGGCTGCCGATCGCACTGGCCGTGGGTTACGATAATTTCGCAAAGTTCCTGGCCGGCGCCGACGCGATGGACCGGCATTTCCTCGAGACGCCGCTCGAACGCAACCTGCCGGTGATCATGGCGCTGATCGGCGTGTGGTATCGCAATGCCTGGGGTTTTTCGACCCATGCCGTGCTGCCCTATGACCAGCGCCTCAGCCGTTTTGCCGCCTATCTGCAGCAGCAGGATATGGAGTCCAACGGCAAGTCGGTGACGCTCAACGGCAAGAAGGTGGACTGGCCGACCGGCCCGATCGTCTGGGGCGAGCCCGGCACCAATGGACAGCATGCCTTCTACCAGCTGATCCACCAGGGCACGGACGTCATTCCCTGCGACTTTCTGATCGCGGCCCGGCCGCACGAACACCTGCCGCCGCATCATGACAAGCTGGTGGCGAACGTGCTGGCGCAGTCCGAAGCGCTGATGCTGGGCAAGACCAAGGACGAAGTCGTGGCCGAGCTCAAGGCGCAGGGCCTCGAGAAGGAGAAGATCAAGGAGCTGGCGCCGCACAAGGTGTTTCCGGGCAACCGGCCGTCGAACACGCTGTTCTACAAGCAGCTGACACCGGAAGTGCTGGGCTCGCTGATCGCGCTTTACGAGCACAAGGTGTTCGTGCAGGGCGTGATCTGGAACGTCAATTCCTACGACCAGTGGGGCGTGGAGCTGGGCAAGCAGCTTGCCAAGGCGCTGCTACCGAAGGTCAAGGGCGAGCAGAGCGGGGAGGGACACGACGCCTCGACGCAGGGGCTGCTCGGCTATTATCTCGCCAACAAGGCCTGACTATTGATCATCACGACGGATGAGCAGCTCGAAAAGCTCAAGGAAATCGGCCGTATCTGCGCCATGGCCCGCGAGGCCATGGCAGATTCAATGCGGCCAGGGATGACGACGCTGGAGCTCGATGAGATCGGGGCAAGGTTTCTCGCCGAGCATGGTGCGGAGTCGGCGCCGGTGCTGACGTATCAGTTCCCGGGTGCGACCTGTATTTCGATCAACGAGGAGATCGCCCACGGCATTCCGGGAGACCGGGTGCTCAAGGATGGCGATCTCGTCAACATCGACGTGTCGGCAGCCAAGGACGGCGTGTTCGCCGATTGCGGGGCATCTTACATCCTGGGCACGGCCGACAAGCGGCTCGAGAACCTCTGCCGGGACGGCAAGAAGGCCATGTGGGCAGGTATCAACGCGGTCAAGGCGGGTGCGCCCATGGCCGATATCGGGGCGGCGATCGGCAAGGTCGCCAAGAAGGGCGGCTATACGCTGATCCGCAATCTGGCGAGCCACGGCGTGGGCGACAGCCTGCATGACGACCCCGGGGAAATCCCGACCTGGCCGGATCGCTCGGAGCGGCGCAGAATTGACAATGGCCTCGTCTTCACCATCGAGCCCTTCCTGTCCATGGGCGGACGCATGGCCGAGCAGATGTATGAGGACGACGAGTGGACGCTGACGGCAGAGCCGCTGGCGCCGACTGTGCAATATGAGCACACGATCGTGGCGACGCCGCGCGGCGCGGTCGTGGTGACGCTGACGGGCTAGAGCCAGACCAAGAGGAGCGGGCCGAGCACGACCAGGCCAACGCCGACGGCGAAGCGCAGATTTCCCAGCCCGCGCAGGGCGGGGACGCTGAGCATGG